>WNFL01389683.1_pt4 | contig 10180 bp, 11 predicted proteins | sample 5400361 | NCBI WGS metagenome assembly WNFL01 (sample SAMN13153351, study PRJNA577476) | soil metagenome | isolation source: 40 cm soil on Douglas fir-dominated hillslope | place: USA:California | collected 2013-09-17
TGCCTCGGCTACCCGTCGGGCCTGTCCTCGGGCACCTACGACTGGACGCTGATCGTCGCCGGCCCGGCCGGCATGTCCATCTGTCCCTATCAGCTGACGGTCACCGGAGCGCCCCCGCCGCCGCCGCCGGTCTGCAACGTGACGGTGGACCCGGCCGGGACGATCTGCGGCGGCCAGTCGTTCACGCTCTGTGCCCCGCTCGGATCCGGCCTGTCCTACGCGTGGTACCAGGACACCACGCTGGTGTCGACCGATCGCTGCCTGATGGCCTCCGCCGGCCGACCGCCGGGTACCTGGAACTACGCCGTCGTCGTCACCCAGGGCACGCAGAGCTCGCGCTGCCCGGTCGCGGTCGCGGTGACGGATTGCGCGCGCCGCATCAATTGCCCGCGGCCCACCGCGTTCTGGACGCGCCAGTGCGCGCGCGTGGGACACCGCCACACCCAGCTGTCGAACGACCAGATGAACGCGCTCGCGACCACGATCGATGCGCGCTCCAACTTCTTCAACTGGACCTCGAGCAGCTCGGCGGCCCCGGGCAGCTCCTCGCTGTGCTGGGTGCTGAGCCCGCCGCGCCCGATGGACGCGCGCAAGCAGGCGAAGCGTCAGTTCGCCGCGCTGCTCGCCAACGTGGCCGCCGGCGAGTTGAACATGATCACCCGGGACGGCGAGTCGATCTCGCTCGAGCCCAGCACCTCGATCTCGTGCGGAGGCGCCACCACCATCGCCGGCCTCATCGTCGTGACCGACGTGCAGCTCGCGGAGCTCGAGAGCCGTCCGCTCTCCGACCCTTCGGTGGTCGCGGCCTACCGCGGCATCCAGGACTGCTGCGAGAGGATCAATCGCGGCCTCGGGATCGGGCCGATCTGTCCCGCCACCGTGCACGCCGAGCAGGAGGCCGAGGCGGAGGGTGACGCCGACGGCGAATCCGCCGGCGAAGCCAGCCTGCTCACGCCCAGCCCCAACCCGTTCTCGACCTCGACCCAGATCGACTACGAGGTCGGGAGCGCGGGCGAGCGGGTGGACGTCGGAATCTATGACGTGGCCGGACGTCTGGTGCAGACGCTCGCCCACGGCTGGCAGTCCTCGGGTACCTATTCGCTCCGCTGGGACGGCCGCGATGCGTCGGGCGTCCGGGCGAGGGCGGGAGTGTTCTTCGTGCGCGGCACGCTCGGCGACCGGCCGATCGCCGCACGCCTGCTGCTGCTCCGGTAAGCAGGGCACGAATCGGGGCCCCGCTCGCAAGAGCGGGGCCTTCTGATTTCGGCGGGCGCCCGGCCCGTCGACGTCCCCTAGCATCCGCGGGACTTTGAGCGACCCGGCACGTCCTGGTGCGATGGCCTTTCACTTCGAGCTGGACGCCACCGACACGACGACCGCCGCTCGTGCCGGGCGCGTGAGGACTTCGCACGGCGAGGTCCTGACCCCGGCGTTCATGCCGGTGGGCACGGCAGGCTCGGTCAAGACGCTCACTCCCGATGAGTTGAGCGCGGCCGGCTGCGACATCCTGCTCGCGAACACGTATCACCTCTCCCTGCGTCCGGGAGTCGAAACGGTCCGGCGCGCGGGAGGCCTGCACCGGTTCATGAGCTGGTCCGGGGCGATCCTGACGGACAGCGGTGGCTTCCAGGTGATGAGCCTGTCGCCGCTGCGGACGATCACCGACGAGGGAGTGGAGTTCCGGTCGCATCTGGACGGCAGCCGCAGCCGGCTGAGTCCCGAAGACGCGATCCGCATCCAGGACGGCCTCGGCACCGACATCGCGATGTCGCTCGACGAGCTGGTGGAAGCCGACACGCCGCCGGCGGAGGTGCGGCGGGCGGTGGACCGCACCGTGGCCTGGGCCGGGCGCGGTCTGCGCGAGCGGGCGCGGCTGCGGGAGACGGGAGCGGGCGGCATGGCGTTGTTCGGGATCAACCAGGGAGCGACCGACGCGGCCGAGCGCCGGCGCTGCTTCGAGCAGCTGGGCGCGATGCCGTTCGACGGGTTCGCGCTCGGAGGCCTGTGGGTGGGCGAAGGGCGCTCCTTGGGCCTCGAGATGGTCGAGCACGACTGCGCGATGTTCCCGGCCGACCGGCCGCGCTACCTGATGGGCGGCGGACACCCGGTGGACGTGGTCGAGGCGATCGGCCGCGGCGTGGATCTCTTCGACTGCGTGCTGCCGACGCGGAACGCGCGGCGCGGCACGGTGTTCACCTCGGGAGGGCGGCTGGTGGTGAAGAACGCGGCCTACGCGAACGATCCGCGCCCGCTCGACCCCGCGTGCGACTGCTACACCTGCGCCCGCTTCTCCCGCGCCTACCTGCGCCACCTGTTCGCCGCGGCCGAGCTGCTGGCGATGCGGCTGACCTCGATCCACGCGGTCCATCACATGATCCGGCTGGTGCGGGAGGCGCGACAGGCGGTGCTCGAAGGCCGCTACGCCGCGTTCCGCGCCGGCTTCCTCGAGACCTTCCACGGCGGCGGAACCCTCCAGCCGCCGCATGGACCGGCGCCATCCCCGGCCGGAGCCTGAACCCAAGGAGCCCTCATGCTGTGGAGCGATGCCTACGCGCAGGCCGCCGGCGGATCGCCGATGAGCTCGCCGGTCGCGATGTTCGCGCAGTTCGGCTGGATCATCCTGGTGTTCGTGGTGATGTACCTGGTCCTGATCCGCCCGCAGCAGCAGCAGCAGAAGAAGTCCGCCGAGATGCTCAAGGCGCTGAAGAAGGGCGATCGGGTGGTGACCTCGGGCGGGTTGCTCGGCACGGTGGTGGGCGTGGACGACGGCAAGGTGGTGCTCAAGGTCTCCGAGGACGTGAAGCTCGAGTTCCTGAAGACCGCGGTGGTCCAGGTGGTCGTGGAGAAAAGCGCCTGATGGCGGTACGCCCGGTACGGCTCTACGGCGACCCGGTGCTGCGCCAGAAAGCGCGCCCGATCGCCGGTCCGGACGACGCGCTGCGTGCGCTGGTCGCCGACATGCGCGAGACCATGCACGCCTACAGCGGCGTCGGGCTGGCCGCGAACCAGGTCGGCGAGCTGCTGCGCGTGCTGGTGGTGGACGTGCCGCTCGACGACGAGCACCGGGCCCGCTACGCGCTGGTGAACCCGGAGATCGTGGAGCGCGCGGGCTCCGAGGTCGGCGAGGAGGGCTGCCTCTCGATTCCCGGCGTGTGGGAGGACGTCACCCGCGCCCAGCGCATCACGGTGCGGGCGCTCGACGAGGGGGGCAAGCCGCTGAGCTTCGAGGCCGAGGACTACCTGGCGCGCGCGATCCAGCACGAGGTGGACCACCTCGACGGCGTGCTGTTCGTGGACCGGCTCTCGGCGCTGCGGCGCCAGTTCCTGCGCAAGCCGCTCGAGGCCCTGGCGCGCGGCGAGCTGCCCGAGGGCCACGACCGGCCGGGCGCGCACGCCAGCGAGGAGAACCTGTGAGCCGTCCGCGGGTGGTGTTCATGGGCACGCCGGCGTTCGCGGTCCCCGCGCTGCACGCGGTCGCCGGGCGCTGCGAGGTGGTGTCGGTGGTGACGCCGCCCGACCGCCCGCGCGGGCGCGGCCTCGCCACCGAGCCCTGCCCGGTCGCCGCCGCCGCCGAAACCCTCGGCCTGCCGGCGCTGCGCCGCGAGGACATGCGCTCCGAGTCGGTGCAACGCGAGCTGGCCGCGCTGCGCGCCGACCTGTTCGCGGTGGTGGCGTTCGGGTCGATCCTGTCCGGCGCGCTGCTCCGGACCCCGCGGCTCGGCTGCGTGAACCTGCACGGCTCGCTGCTCCCCGAGTACCGCGGCGCCTCGCCGGTGCAGCGCGCGCTGTGGGACGGGCGGGCGTGGACCGGCGTGAGCACGCTGTGGATGGACGAGGGGATCGACACCGGCGAGGTGATCCTCCAGGCGTGGCTGGCGATCGAGCCCGCCCACGACGCCGGGACGCTGGCCGCCGCCCTGGCCGAGCGCGGCGCCCCGCTGCTGGCGGAATCGCTGGTGCGCGCCCACGATGGCACCGCGCCGCGTCATCCGCAGGACCGCGCCGCCGGCTCGTACGCGAAGAAGCTGCGCAAGGAGGACGGCGAGGTGGACTGGAAGCTGGACGCGGTGGTGGTGTGGAACCGGCAGCGCGCGGTGACGCCGTGGCCGGGCGCCGCGACCTCCTTCGACGGCCGCCGCGTGCAGATCCTCGGCTGCCTCCCGGCGCACCTGCTGCCGGCCGGCGCGGCCCCCGGCACCGTGCTGGACGCCGGCGACGAGGTCACCGTGGCGTGCGGCCGCGGGGCGCTGTCGCTGCGAACGGTGAAGCCCGAAGGTCGCGGCGCGATGCCGGCGGCCGACTGGGCGCGCGGCGCCCGGCTCCAGGCCGGCGCGCAGCTCGGCGCGCCGCGCGAGGCCCACGCGTGAACCCCGGCCAGCCTCCGCGCCGTCCCGGACGCCCGCGCCGCCGCCGCGGCGGCGCTCCCGGGAGCAGTCCTGCTCCCGGCGGCGAGCGCCCCAGCGGCCAGGCCGGCGCGATCAACCGCTCGCGGCCGATCTACGACAAGCCCGCGAACCCGCGCCGCGGCGGACGCCGCAACGGCCCGGCCGGGCCCTATCGCCGGCCCACCCCGCGGCGCCCCGATCAGCCTCCGCAGTTCGTCGCGGACGACGAGGATTCGCGCCCGCGGCTGCCGGACAATCCGCGTGAGGCGGCGCTGCGCGTGCTCCACGCGGTGGACAGCCGCAGCGCGTTCAGCGACCGCATGCTGGACGGACAGCACGCGCGCGGTGGCGACCCGCGCGACCTCGCGCTGCTCCACGAGCTGGCCAAGGGCACGCTGCGCTGGCGCGGGCGGATCGATGCGGTGCTCGACCCGCTGGTGCACATCGGGCTATCCCAGGTGCAGCCCTGGATCCGCAACGTGCTGCGCCTGGGCGCCTACCAGATCCTGTTCCTCGACCGGATCCCCGCGCACGCCGCGGTGGACGAGTCGGTGAAGCTCGCCAACAAGTACGGGCATCCCGGCACCGCCGGCCTGGTGAACAGCGTGCTGCGCCGGCTGGTCGAGGAGAAGGATCGGGTCCAGCTGCCCGAGGGCGACGATGCGGCGTCGCTCGCGGTGTGGGGATCGCATCCGCTGTGGATCACCGAGCGCTGGCTCGAGCGCTTCGGCGCCGAGGCCACGCGCGCGCTGATGCTGGCCGACAACCGCGCGATTCCGGTCGGGCTGCGGGTCAACACCCTGCGCGGGACCCGCGAACAGCTGATCGAGCGGCTGGCCGCCGAAGGCGTCACCGCCTCCCCGGCGCGCTACTCGCCCGACCTGGTGTGGATCGAGGACCAGGTCGCGCCCGGCGCCCTGGTCGCGTTCCGCTCCGGGCTGTGCACGGTGCAGGACGAGAGCGAAGCGCTGGTCTCGCGGCTGGTGGCGCCCGAGCCGCACGAGCGGCTGCTCGACCTGTGCGCCGCCCCCGGCGGCAAGTGCACGCACCTGGCCGAGCTGATGGGCGACGAGGGCGAGGTGTGGGCGATGGAGCGAGCCGAGGCCCGCGTGCCCTCGATCGAGAACACCATCGCCCGGCTCGGCATGCACGCGATCCACGTGGTCCAGGGCGACGGCCGCAACTACGCGTTCCCGATGCCGTTCGACCGCGTGCTGGTGGATGCCCCGTGCTCGGGGCTGGGCGTGCTCGGCCGGCGTGCCGACGCGCGCTGGCGCAAGGGCCCCGAGGTGCTGCGGGAGATGCCGCCGATCCAGCTCGAGCTGCTGCAGGCCGGCGCGCGCCGCGCGCGGCCCGGCGGCGTGGTGGTCTACAGCGTGTGCTCGTTCGAGCCCGAGGAGACGGTGGGCGTGGTGGAGCGCTTCCTGCGCGCCCAGCCCCAGATGGTGCTGGAATCGGTCGCCGGCATCCTGCCCGACACGGTGGTGGACGACGACGGCTTCATGCGCGTGCTGCCGCACGTGCACGGCTGCGACGGCGCCTTCGCCGCGCGCTTCCGGAAGACCTGATGGCGGTGGGCGAGCGCGAGCCCGCGGCGGACCCTCCGCCGGCGCGTCCCCGTCGCCGGCTCGCCGGCACGCTGTCGGTGGTCGTGCTGGCCGGCGTGGCGTTCGTCACCGGGCTGGTGCTGTTCAACAACCTGCTGATGCCGAGGCTGATCCACGGGGTGGGGGAGACCCGCGTGCCCGACCTGGCGAACCTCACCCTCGATCAGGCCGAGCAAGCGCTCGCGCCGCTCGGGCTCGCGCTCTCGCGCGGCGGCGAGCGCTTCGACCCCTCCGCGCCGCGCGGCTTCATCCTCAGCCAGGATCCGGCAGCCGACACCCCGGTGCGCGGCAAGCGCCTGGTGTCGGTGGTGGTGAGCCTGGGCGAGGAGTTCAACTCGGTGCCCGAGCTGTTCGGCTCGAGCGAGCGCGGCGCGACCGTGCTGCTGCAGCGCGCCGGGCTCGCCCTCGGCGGCGTCACCCGTGCGCCCTCGGACGAGGTGGGCGAGGGGCTGGTGGTGAGCACCGATCCGCCGGCGGAGGCGGTGCTGCCGCGCAACGCCCGGGTCAGCCTGCTGATCTCGACCGGAGTGGGGCAGGAGAGCTTCGTGATGCCCGACCTGGTGGGGCGCGACGTCCTGGTCGCGCGCCGCGAGCTCGAGGCGATGGGGTTCCGCGTGCTGTCGCGGTCCCCCGCGCGCGGCGGCGCGATCTTCAGTCAGAACCCGGCGGCCGGCACCCGGCTGGCGCGCGGCGCCACGATCCTGGTCGAGGCCGCGGGACCGGTGCGGAGGTGACGCGATGACGACCGGACGGTTCCCGCCGGCGACCCCCGCGGTCGCGCCGTCGATCCTCTCCGCGGACTTCTCGCACCTCGCCGAGGCGCTGGCGATCGCCGATCCGGCGCGCGAGTGGGTCCACTGCGACGTGATGGACAATCACTTCGTGCCGAACCTCACCTTCGGGCCGATCCTGATCCAGGCGGTGGCGAGGCTCACGACGGCGTGGCGCGATGTGCACCTGATGATCGAGCGCCCCGAGTCCCTGATCCCGGCCTTCCGGCGTGCCGGGGCCGACGCGATCACCGTGCACCTCGAGGCCTGCGAGGATCCCGCCTCGGTGCTCGCCCTGATCCGCTCGACCGGGGCCGCGGTCGGGCTGGCGCTGCGGCCGGGGACCACGCTCACCCGGGCCGAGCCCTGGCTCGGCAGCATCGACCAGCTCCTGGTGATGACCGTGGAGCCGGGCTTCGGCGGCCAGCCGTTCATGGAGGACATGCTGTCCAAGGTGGCGGCCGCCCGCGCCTGGCGGGAGACCCACGGGGCCGGCTTCCGGATCGAGGTGGACGGGGGGATCGACCCGGTCACCGCCGCTCGCTGCCGGGAGGCCGGGGCCGACCTGTTCGTGGCCGGCAATGCCATCTACGGCCAGCCCGACCCGGCTGGGGCGCTGCGGGCGATCCGGGACGCGATCCGGCCCCCCGGGCGGCAGGCGTAGGGGCTCCGCGGGCGATTCCCGTTCTCTAACCTCCCTGATTGTGGTAGGTTGCCCGACTTGTCCACCATCGGGGTGGAGTAGGAGTTCCGTGTTCGAAGCGCTGAGCGATCGATTCCAGGGCATCGTTCGCAATCTGACGGGGCAGGGGCGACTGAGCCCGGAGAACATCCGGGAGAGCCTGAGGGACGTCCGCCGGGCCATGCTCGAGGCCGATGTCCAGCTGGGGGTCGCGAAGGACTTCGTTCAGCGGGTCGAGCAGCGCGCCGTGGGTGAGGACGTGCTCAAGAGCCTCACCCCCGGACAGATGGTGGTGGGGATCGTCCGGGACGAGCTCGAGACGCTCCTCGGCAAGAGCCCGGTGACGATCGCCGGCTCTCCGCACCTGCCGACGACCGTGCTCCTGGCGGGGCTTCAGGGCTCCGGCAAGACCACGTTCGCCGGGAAACTGGCGGTGTGGCTCAAGCAGCGCTCGAAGCGCGTGATGCTGGCGAGCGCGGACATCTACCGGCCGGCGGCGATCGATCAGCTCGAACGGCTGGCCCAGCAGTCGGGGTCCGGGTTCTGGCGCGCGCCCGAGGGCACGTCCCCGCAGGAGATCGCGGGGCAGGCCCTCGAGCAGGCGCGGATCCGGGGATTCGACTTCCTGGTCTTCGACACGGCCGGCCGGCTCCACATCGACGAGCCGCTGATGGAAGAGCTGCAGCAGCTCAAGCGCACGCTGCGGGCCCATCAGGTGCTGCTGGTGGTGGACGGGATGACCGGGCAGGAAGCGGTGCGCATCGGGCAGACGTTCGCCGAGCAGATCGGGATCGATGGCCTGGTGCTGACGAAGATGGACGGCGATGCGCGCGGCGGGGCCGCGCTCTCGCTGCGGCAGGCGACGGGCAAGCCGATCTTCTTCCTCGGCACCGGGGAGAAGCTCGACGGGCTCGAGGTGTTCCACCCCGGGCGGCTCGCGGGCCGCATCCTGGGAATGGGCGACGTGCTGGGGCTGGTCGAGAAGGCCCGGGCCGCGGTCAAGGACGAGGATGCCGAGCGCATGGCCACCCGCATGCGCAAGGCGGATTTCACGCTCGAGGACTTCCTCGAGCAGCTGAACCAGATGAAGAAGATGGGCCCGCTCGAGGACATCCTGAAGATGCTCCCGGGGATGCCCAAGGCGGCGCTGGAGCAGGCGAAGCCGGACGAGAAGAAGCTCAAGCGATTCGAGGCGATCCTGCTCAGCATGACGCCCCACGAGCGCCGGCATCCCCGCGTGATCGACGGGAGCCGGCGACGCCGCATCGCGGCGGGCAGCGGCACCGTGGTCAGCGAGGTGAACCAGCTGCTCAAGGACTTCGATCAGGCGCGGACGATGATGAAACGTCTGCGGCACATGCCGCGCGGCCTCGCTGGCCGTCGCGGTCGGATGCGATGAGCCGAAACGCCGCGGAGCACGTCCGCGGCGGCGCAGCACACCAGGGGAGGTTCGTTCCATGTCGGTGGTGATTCGTCTCATGCGGGCCGGCGCGAAGAAGCGGCCCTTCTATCGGATGGTGGCCGCGGACTCGCGGCGTCAGCGCGACGGTCGGTTCCTGGAGATCCTCGGGCACTACAACCCGATCGCGAAGCCCTCAAGGGCGCTCAGCCGTCGGAGCAGGTGGCCTCGTTGCTGCGCTCGCTGAACATCCCGCTCTACCAGACCTCCGCCGCGGCACCGGCCGGGGACAAGCCCGCCAAGGCGCCGGCCAAGAAGGCGGCGGCCCGGCGCAAGCCGCGCCTGCCGTCGGCTCGCAAGGTGCGCAAGCGGGCGGCGAAGAAGGCGGCCAAGAAGGTGGCCGCGAAGTAGCGCGGACTCCCATGCCCGGGCACGGCGCACGGATGCGTCCCGCCGCATGGCTGGCGGCGCTGTGTCTGATCGCCGGCTGCGGTTCGCACCCGCCGGGGATCGTGAACAACGATCCCGCGGTGCGGGCGCAAGCCCTGATCGACTCCGGCAACGAGGCCTTCCGCCGCGCCGACTACAAGCTCGCGGCGCAGCGCTACGGGGCGGCGGCGGTGGTCAAGAAGGACGACCCGGCCGCCTACTTCGGCCTCGGCATGGCCCTCAAGGCGCTGGGGCGCGACGACGATGCTCGCGCCGCCTACGGGCACGCCGGGGAGCTGGCCCAGCGCCAGCGACAGGGGAGCCGCTGATCCCATGCACGATCTCAAGTTCCTGAGGCAGAACCGCGAGAAGGTCGAGGCCGGCGTGGCCCTCAAGGGCATGACCGTGGACCTGGCGCGTTTCTACGCGCTCGAGGAGCAGCGGCTCGCGATGCTGCACGAGACCGAGCAGCTCAAGGCGCGGCGCAACACCGCCAGCAAGGAGATCGCCAAGAAGAAGAAAGCAAGCGATGCGGCGAAGACCGAGATCCGGGCGATGCGCGAGGTCGGGGACCGGATCAAGGCGCTCGACGCCGAGCTCAAGACCCTCGAGGAGGAGAGCGAGCAGCTGGCGGCCTGGATCCCGAACCTGCCGCACGCCTCGGTGCCGCCGGGCAGCGACGCGGCGCAGAACCAGGTGGTGCGCACCTGGGGCGAGCCACCGCGGTTCGCGTTCCCGCCCCAGCCGCACTGGGAGATCGCCACCCGGCTCGGGCTGCTCGATTTCGACCGCGCCGCCAAGATCGCGGGCTCGGGGTTCCTGCTCTTCACCGGGCGCGGCGCGCGCCTGGAGCGCGCGCTGATCCAGTTCATGCTCGACGTCCACACCACGCGGCACGGCTACACCGA
>WNFL01427955.1_pt1 | contig 10180 bp, 11 predicted proteins | sample 5400361 | NCBI WGS metagenome assembly WNFL01 (sample SAMN13153351, study PRJNA577476) | soil metagenome | isolation source: 40 cm soil on Douglas fir-dominated hillslope | place: USA:California | collected 2013-09-17
TTCAATTACGTGGTCAAAGGCACACTCAAAGGCTCAGTCAACGGCAGGCGCGTATTGGCCCGTGCCGGCACGCTGATCTACATTCCGGCTAATGCGCCGCATACGCTCGTGTCCACGCCGGACGAAGACGTGATTTTTCTCGCGTTGAAGGATTTGTCGCACGGCATCATCGGCAAAGCGATCGACGGTACAATGGCGGGTCCGCATTTCGAGCCAGGCTTCCGCCCGAAGACAGCGAGTCGCAAGCGCGCCGCCAAGAAATAGCAAGCAGCCTCTGGAATACTTGGCGTCCCGCGCAGCAGTCTGGGCGGAGTACAAGACAAAAGCCGGCCGCGATGCGGCCGGCTCGTCAATGGGCTCGGCGAATAACGCCAGCCGCAGCTGTTTTTTATTTCTTTTCTGAGTCCGTCGACTTCGACTCCGTCGTGGTTGTCGAGGACGTAGTCGACGATGAACTTGCCGGCGGCGGCGTGATGACGGTGGTGCTTGATTTCCCGGGTTCTCCCGCGGGGCCTTGCGGTCCGGGCGCGCCTTGCGGTCCCGGCGTCGCTTGCGGCACGGGAACCGGCGTCACGGTGGTTTTTTCGCATGCGCTCAAGCCCAACACGCCGGCGATGGCGGCAATCAATATCACGTATCTCATGGATCCGCTCCTTCGGGTTTGTTAGAGCCGGAGAATCCGGCCCAAAATCCAGACCAATATTTTCCCAGAACGGGCTTGCGCGAAAAGGCGACAAACACCTATTCGCGTGCAGGAAAATACCTACAGGGAGGGATGCCAAAGGCATGGCGGCGTTGCCGCCGTCATACCACGACGATGTCGCAAGACGTCCCTGCAACGAACGGCACGATCATGCGCACGGGCTGCCGGATAAGTGCCCGCGGGCTGCGTTGCACCGGCGGCCGCGGCGCAGCATCAGCAAACATAACACCGCGCGCATCACGGTTTTTGGGCGAGGCCGAGTTCCGTCATCACGCCTTTGAGTTCGTCGTATTGCTCGGCCATGAACTTGCGCGAATCTTCCGCGCCGCGAAACGTTATTTCCCACTGGTTCTTGTCCGCGTAGCTGCGGAACTCGTCGCTGCCCGTAATGCGCCTGAACACGTTCTCCCAATACGCTGTCTGTTCGGGGGTGATATTTTTGGCGCCGATGAGCCCGCGCCAGTTTTCGAGCACGCCCTTGTAACCGAGTTCCGGCCAGGTCGGCGCGGCCGCGAGCGGACCGCCCATGCGCTTCCGCGAACTGACCGCCAGCACGCGCAGTTTGCCGCCGGCGGCGAACGGCGCAACGTTGACGGTACCCGCGGAAATCACGTCGACATGGCCGCCGAGCAGCGCGGTGACCGCCTCGCCCGACGAATTGAAGGCGACGAATTTTGCCTTGGTGACATCGACCCCGCCCGACAGCAAAGGCGCCGCGAGCGATATGTGGTGAGTGCCGCCCGGCGCACTGCTGAGCGCCAGGCTCAACGATGCCGGCGCCTTGCGCATCGCCTCGACGAAGTCTTTGCCCGTCTTCAAAGGCGACTCCACACGCACCGCAATTGCGATGTATTCGGTCAGCAATACCGCGAGCGGCGTGAAATCCGTGTAAGTCTGCGGGATATGGCCGTTGATGTGACTGGCCAGCAGTGTCATCGAGGTCACCCCGAGGAAATGCGGATCGCCGGCGCGTTGCGCGAGGTAGTGGTAGGCGACGGCGTGGCCGCCGCCGGGCCGATTGGAAATGCTGCTCGAAACAGGCAACAGCTTGAGATCGCCCCAGATGCGGGTGATCGTGCGCCCCGTCGTGTCGAGCGACCCGCCGGCAGTCGACGGCACGATCACTTCGACATTGCGCTGCGGACTCCAGCCCTGCGCGCCGGCTGCCCCCGCGCTCAAGGCGGCGATGAAGGCAACGACCGCATACCCGGCTTTGCTCATGACGCTCCTCCTCGCGCAAAATCCTGCCCGCAGCGCGCGTGGCCGCGAGAGCTCAGTTCGCTTTCATGCTGATGCGCGCCTGCTCGGCCTGCTCCGGCGACATCGAATCGATCAGGTTCTCGAGGTAAAGCGTCGAGCGCACGCTGACATAGCGCGCGAACGGCGACTTGACCTCGATTGCGTACCGGTCGCCGCGCGCGGCCTGCAGGATATCGCCGGCCTTCAGCAATTTCTTCTCGCCGTTGCAGTCGCCCGCGAGCTCGCCGTGCAGGACGTAAACGAAAGTTTCATGCGCGGCCGCTGGCTCCGCATCCGCCGTGCCGGCCGATGCTTCGAAATAACCGAACGCGAGGCGCTCGCCTTCGATCCAGTTCGCACACCTGGCCGACACCGGGGGCGCGTCGAACGCGTCGACCACCGGGTAATAGCACAGCCTGACGCCCTCGATCACCGCCTGCGACCGGCCCTCTGCTTTCTGATGCTTGTCGCGGTCACCGACGTTGTACTTCTGGTTCACTTCAGCGACTGTCATCGCCTTGTCCGGCACGGCCTCGTCTTCGGCAAGGCCGACCACCGTCCAGGTCTTGTCCTTGATATAGAGATAAGAGCAGTCGCCGTCTTCGGTCGCGCGCATCGAATGGCGCGCGTACGCCGGCGCGTGGACAAACATGCCGGTCGGCGCGATGCGCCGGTCCTTGCCGACGATCGCGTTGATCTTGCCGCGCACCGGAAAAATCAGCAGCTCGTTCGGATGGTAGTGCAGGTCGGAGCCCGTGCCGGCAACCTTGTTGACGAGGCAGAAATACATGTACCTGCCCTCGATCACCGGGCCGCGCGCGCTCGAGAGATGCGGCGTCAGGAAATTGCTTTCGATGTTTTCAAAACGGTGAAACGGCATGCTGTTCGGTCCTTTAAGTTCCTGCAATCCGGCGCTACTCAGCGACGACACCCGCGTCCTTGATGACTTTCGCCCAGCGCTCGTTCTCCGCCTTCACAAACGCCCCGAAGGCTTCCGGCGACGTGCTGACTATGACTTCCACACCGCCGTCGCCCAGGCGCTTTTTCACGTTCGCGTCTTCCATCACTTTGATCACCACCGTGTACAGTTTTTTGACCACGTCGCGCGGCGCGCCTTTCGGCACGAAGACACCCTGCCAGGAACCGACGGTCATGGTCGGAAAACCGTTTTCCACCATCGTCGGCACGTCGGGCACCGCCGCGATGCGTTTCGGAGCCACCACGCCGAGCGCCCGCAGCCGCCCCTGTTTCACGAACGTGATCGACGACGACAGCGTGACGAACATCAACTGCACTTCGTTGCCCAGCAATGCAATGGCGGCGGGACCGGCGCCGCCCTTATAGGGGATATGCGTCATCTTGATGCCGGTCGCGCGCATGAAGAATTCCATTTCGAGCTGGTTGGCGCTGCCGGTTCCGGGCGAGCCGAAGTTCAACTTGCCCTGGTTGGCTTTTGCGTAGTCGACCAACTCCTTCACGGTGTTCACCGGCAGCGACGGATGCACGACCAGCGAGCCGGGAACGTCGACGACCTGCGTGATGCCGATCAGATCGTTGACCGGCTTGATCGGAAATTTGAGATAGAGGCCCGGATTGATTGCCATCGTGCCGATATTGCCGAGGAGCAGCGTGTAGCCGTCGGGGTTCGCGCGGGCGGCGACTTCGACGCCGATATTGCCGGCGGCGCCCGCGCGATTGTCGATGACCACTTGCTGGCCAAGTTCCTCGCCCAGCTTGGGCTGCAGGATGCGCCCGACGAAATCCGACGCGCCACCGGGCGCAAACGGCACGACCATGCGCACCGGGCGTTGCGGATAATTGCTTTGCGACCATGCCGGCGCGGCCAGGATGCCGCTCGACAATACGATGAACGCGGCGCCCGCCAGCGTGCGCCGGCGGCGAATTGTAGTGTGTGCAGCCATAAGCTCCTCGTGGTTGATCGGATGACTCGCCCGCGCTCTGGCGGCGGCGGTTTATTCCTGCGTGCATCCCTGTCGGCGGTGGAACCGGCGCGGTGCTAACTGCTAAACTTCGCCTGGTCCCACCATTCGAGCCGAGATTAAACCATGAGTTCCCCCGCGCAGCCAACCAACATCAAGACGGCACCGCATGCCGGAGCACCGCTGTGCGTCGCGTTCGATACCCGTACGCGCAAGCCGCAATTCAAGCTGCCGCCCGGCGCCACCGATTGCCATGCGCATATCTGCGGCCCGGCCGCGCGCTACGACTATTTTGCCGAGCGCATCTATACGCCGCCCGATGCGCTGCTGAGCGATTACCGGCGCATGCTCGATACGCTGGGCGTCGAGCGCGCGGTGCTGGTGCAGCCGAGCGTCTACGGCACGGACAACAACGCCATGCTCGACGCGATGAAAGCGGATCCCGCGCGCCTGCGTGGCGTCGCCGTCGTCGCCGATGATATCGCCGCCGGCGAACTCGCGCGCATGCACGAAGCCGGCGTGCGCGGCGTGCGCGTGAATATCGTCGACGTCAAAGACCGCAAACCGGGCACGCTGCCGCTCGCGGAGTTGACGAGGCTCGCGACAAAGATCAAGCCGCTGGGCTGGCACATGGAATTCCTGATGCACGTCGACGAGTTTCCGGATCTCGACCGCCTGCTCGCGGACTTTCCGATCGCCACGGTGTACGGACATCTGGGCTACATGAAGACCGACCACGGCACCGGCAACCCCGGCTTTCACGCGCTGCTGCGCATGATGCAGGCCGGCCGCGCGTGGGTGAAGCTGACCGGTCCTTATCGCATATCGGCAGAACCGCTGCCGCACGCGGATACGAACGACTACGCACACGCGCTGCTCGCCGCCGCGCCCGCGCAAGTCGTGTGGGGCAGCGACTGGCCGCACGTCATGGTCAAAGGCCCGATGCCGAACGACGGCGACATATGCGATCTGCTCACTGCGTGGATTCCGGCCGCCGCATTGCGCAAGCAAGTGCTGGTGGACAATCCGGCGCGGCTATACGGTTTTTAGCAACCAGCGGGCGACGCCCGTTGGTGCCAATCGCAGAACCCCGCCTATTTGCCGCGTGGCGGTTTACTCGACTTTGATGCCCGCGTCCTTCACCACTTTGGTCCAGCGCGCGAAGTCGTCCCTGATGTAAGCGGAGAATTGGTCGGGAGTGCTTGGTGCGGGATCGAGCGCCAGGCCGGCGAAACGTTCTTTGGTCGCCGGCGCAGCGAGCACTTTGAGGATCGCCGCGTTGAGCCTGGTGATGATCTCGGCGGAGGTCCCCGCCGGCGCGAGAACGCCGGTGATGTTCGTCACTTCAAAATCCGCCACGCCCGCTTCTTTCATGGTCGGTATGTCGGGAAAGACGCCGGTGCGCGCCGCCGAGGTGACCGCGAGCGCGCGTATCCGCCCCGACTTGATCGGGCCGACCGAACTCGATAACTGATCGAACAGCAAATCGACCTGGCCCGCCATCAGGTCGACGCCGGCCGGACCCGCGCCCTTATAAGGAACGTGGGTGAATTTCGCGCCGGTCAGCGTCTGAAAAAGTTCCCCGACCAGCTGGTTCGAGCTGCCCGTTCCGCCGGACGCCATCGACAGCCTGCCCGGCTTCGCTCTCGCGAGCGCGATGAGCTCTTTCACGGTTTTCGCCGGCACCGACGGATGCACAACCAGCACGAACGGCGTGGTGGCCACGAGGCTCACCGGCGCGAAATCGCGCACGGGATGATAGGCAAGCTTCGGATACAGGCTGGGCGCGACGCTGACGGTGCTGTTCGATCCCATCATCAGCGTGTAGCCGTCCGGCACCGCTTTGGCGACGACCTCGGCGCCGATCACGCCGCCCGCCCCGACGCGATTGTCGACGATGACGTTTTGCCCCAGCAGTTCCGACAGGCCGGGCGCGATCTGGCGCGCCGTGATGTCGACGTTGCCGCCCGCGGCAAACGGCACGATCAACCGCACTGGTTTCGACGGATAACCTTGCGCCACGGCGAGCGCGACGGGCGCCAGCGCAGCGATGGCGCCCAGCATCGTTTTCATTGTTGTCTCCTGCCCTCTGTGGCTCTTCGCATTATCACGCATAAAAAGTCGGATAATGGCGCTTTCGGAAATTCGCGAAAGCCTCCCTTACCGATGGATACGGCACCCAGCGGCACCTTCGGCCACTGCCCGGTCGGCCCCGACGCGCTCAAAGGCATCACACGGCAACAGACCAATCCCGCGCGCTGGAACGGCGCCAGCTGGAATGAGTTCGTCGCGGCGCTGGCGAACCGGGACGTCGAAGTACTCGAAGGCATCGCCGCGCGCGGCGCATTCGCCACCGATGCCGGCGGCACTGCCTACGGATTGCCGCACGGCGTTGTGATCGCGCACAGCGCAGTCCAGATCGCGCAGCTGCTGCAGGCAGCCCAAACCCATCGCGTGCCGGTCACCGTCCGCGGCGGCGGGCTGACGACGGAAGGCGAGTCGGTCGCCTTCGGCGGCGTCCTGCTCGACATGACCGGCATGAGCCGCGTGCTGCATATCGACAAGGCCGCGCTGACGGTGCGCACGCAGGCGGGCATTTTCTGGCACAGCCTCGCCGAGGAGCTGCGCCGCGAAAATCTCGATTACCTGTCGGCGCCGCTCAATCTGACGTCCACCGTCGGCGGCTCGCTGAACGTCGGCGGCATCGATGTCAATTCGCCGCGCCTGGGCTGCAGCGCCGACCAGGCCGTCGCCTTGCAGGTCGTGACTCCCGCCGGCAACATCGTCGAATGTTCCGACAGCGAAAACGCGGAACTCTTTCAGCGCGCGATATTGGGCTACGGCCAGTTCGGCGTGATCACCGAAGCGACGCTCAAAGTGCGCGCCTACACGCCGATCCGCATGCATTATTTTTACTACTCGTCGCTGCGCACAGCGGTCGAGGATTTGCAACTGCTCGACCGCAACGATGCCAGCGACTATTCGGGCATCCTGACCATCATGGATTGCGCGGTAAACCTGCTCGTCGCGTTCGATTCGGTGGAGCGCGAAGCCGAGTTCCTAGCCACGTGGCGGCCGCAGCTGCGCGGGCACGGCGAACTCGGCTTCCCCGCGTTACGCGTTGCGGCCATGGAAGCTGCCCGAGGCCTGGTATTTATACAAACGCAAGAGCGAACTCTTTCCCGAGTTCCGCCGCCCCGAGTACCTGCGCAACGGCGTCATGCACGACCGCACCGTGGTGTTTTCTCGCGCGGTGTGGAAGTTCTGGGGCAACCGGCAAATGGTGATTCCGGACATTGCAACCTCCGCGGACAAATTCGTTGACGCCGTCGAGCGCGGCAATGCAGTGTGCCGCCGATATTTTCCGCATTACACGCTGTATTGCGTAGGCATCAAATTGCGCGCCGACCACCGCCAGCATTACGAGATGTCGTGCATCCCGCCGGACGCCGAAGGCTGGGCCTACGGGTGCGAATTCGAACCCATGATCGGCGACGCGGTCTACAGCCGCGATCATTTGCAGTCGTTCAAGAATGCGATTTACGATATCGGCGTCGACATCGGCGCCAGTTACTACCGCTTCGGCGGCATGATGAAAGGCTATATCCGCCGCGTGTTCGGCGATGCACTGGTCGATCGCCATCTCGCCATGAAGCGCGCCGCCGACCCGGCGATGATCCTCAACCGCGACGTGATTTTCTGATGTTCGGATCCGCGATCGGCGCGCGCGCCGCCAAACAGGACCATGCCGCGTGCAGCGGCTGCAGCCTGTGCCTGCTGGTGTGCCCGGTGTGGCGGCGCACGCGCGACCTGCGCCTGACGCCCCATGGCCGCGCCAAGGCCATGCAACACGGCGCGAGCGTGGCCGACCTTGCGCCGTCGATCGAATCCTGCACGCTGTGCGGCGCCTGCGAGCCGGTGTGCCCCGAAAACATCGGTCTCGTCGACATGCTGATGAATCTGCGCCGCGAATTGCCGCCGTCGACGATCACGCGGAATCTGCGCACGAACCTGCAGGACGAACCCGTGCGGCCGCTATACGGACCGCGTGCGACCTCCACCGTATTGCTCGCAGGCGCAATGTACATGTGGCGTCCGGCGCTGCTCGCGCGCATCAGCCGCCTCCTGGGCGGCGACGAAAGCATTGCCGTCGAAAACGACGGTGGCGCCAATATCTCGCTCGCGCTGGAACTCGGGGTCGAGATCGCGCATCGAGCGCTTCCTCGCGCCGCTGCGCCTGCGCAAAAGGATCGTCGTCACCGATGGCTTGCTGCTGCGCCGTTTGCGCGAATGGTTGCCCGCCATGGAACTCGTCAGCCTCGGCGTCGCGCTGAGCAGCCTGGGGCCCGTGCGGCAGCGGCTGCGCGCCGGCGATTTGTATGTGATCGAGCCGCGCGCCTATCATGAGGACCATGCAGCACTGGTTATGCATTACGACAACCTGCGTGCGGAAACCGGTTGCACGATGAATCTCGATTTGCAGCGCATCGCGATTCCGACGACGGCCTGGAGCCTGCCTCACCTGATGGGGCGCAAGGCGGCCGCCGACGGGGAACAGTTGCGCTGGATATTGCAGGGACGCCGCATCTCGCGCGTCGTCGTGGAAAATCTGGACGATAGATACGTCTTCGAACAGATGTCCGGCGTTGGTTGCAATCCTGATGCGTTCCGTTGACGTCATCATCGTCGGCGCCAGCCTATCCGCGGCGGCGGCGGCCAAACGCCTGGTCGACGCGGGCCTCGAAACCATCGTGCTCGAGCGCAAATCGCTGCCGCGCCACAAGATCTGCAGCGGCATCCTGTCGCCGCGCGGCCACCGGTTCCTGCTCGAGAATTTCGGCCCGCTGCCGCGCGAGGCGCTGCACGAGCCGACCGCGTGCCGCGGGGTGACGTTCCATTTCCCGTCGATGGTGTCGATGTCGATGGATTTCTTCGGCGGCACGACGCCGCACCTGCACCGCAAATACTCCGGCCATTGGGCGATCAGGCAAAGCGGCGCCGAAATTCACGATGAGACGTCGTTCGCCGGCCTGACGGACAACGGCGACCATGTGCTCGTCCACGCGCGCAAGAACGGCGAGCCGGTCGAATACCGCGCGCGCCAGGTCATCGGCGCCGACGGTCCAAGCTCGCTCGTGACCCGCGCGGTCTATCCCGATTACCCGAAACAGATCCCGTGGTTCTTCGTCGGCCAGAAATTCCACGACATCATCGACTGCCCGCTCGACACCGAATACTTCCATTTCTGGTTCCATCCGGGACTTGGCCATTACACATGGAGCCATGCGCGCGACGGCCGCCAGATCGTCGGCGTCGGCTTTAAGCGCGGTGACAATTTCGCGCAGAAGCATGCGAACGTCGTGAACTACCTCTCGGAAAAGCACGGCGTCAAGCTCGAGGAGCATACGGACGACGAAGGCTGCGCCGAGAATTTCGGGCCGTCGCTGATCAACCGCTACGTGTTCGGCAAGGGCAACGTGCTGGTCACCGGCCAGGCGGCGGGGTTTCTCAACATGATAGGCGAAGGCATGAGCTGCGCGCTGCACTCCGGCGCAATCAGCGGCGAGGCGATCGTGGAAGCCCGCCTGCGCAACCGGCCGGTGCAGGAGATGTACCGCAAGATGATCGCCTCCGAGGTGTTACGCTGCTCCGACCAGTGGAACCCGCTCAAGATTGCCTTCGACCGTCCGCACGAAGCCGACTTTCCGGCGGCACTGATGGCCCTGTCGTGGCGCGACCGCGCGAAAGTGCTGCGCGACATGTGGCGCTTCATCGTGCTCTACAAGGAGTTCAAGTGGGGCCGCCAGATCGCCCGCGCCGCGCTCCAGCGGCCGCTGATCGGCGGCTATTCTGTGCAAAAGTGGTTATAGCGCACAATACTGCTTGGCACGGCGTCAACCCACGGCAGATTCAAAGCGTTGTAAAAGTATGCTGACCCGCGAAGACCTCGAGAATGATACGCTGCGAAAAAACCGCGAGTCAAACTTCAACGGCCTGCCCCTGATTCCCGAGCACGAGTTCAACGCTTCGCTCGAACGCATCCTCGACGGCTGGAATCCGGCGCACGATTTATGGGTTTTTTGCTACGGCTCGCTGATCTGGAACCCGCTCTTTCACTATATCGAGCGCCAGAACGTCACCATCCACGGCTTTCACCGCAGTTTCTGCCTGCGCTCGCGCCACGGTCGCGGCTCGGTCGACGAGCCCGGTCTCATGCTGGGGCTTGATTTCGGGGGCTGCTGCAACGGTGTTGCGCTGCGCATCCCGGCCGACCAGGTGCGCCACGAACTGATGCTGG
>WNFL01272041.1_pt2 | contig 10179 bp, 5 predicted proteins | sample 5400361 | NCBI WGS metagenome assembly WNFL01 (sample SAMN13153351, study PRJNA577476) | soil metagenome | isolation source: 40 cm soil on Douglas fir-dominated hillslope | place: USA:California | collected 2013-09-17
AGTGGTTGGCGGGATCGATCGCGTTTATGAGATTAATCGCAATTTCCGCAACGAGGGAATCTCAACGCAGCACAATCCCGAATTTACCATGCTGGAGTTTTACGAGGCATATAGCAATTACGTCGACTTGATGGATTTGAATGAAGCGCTATTCGCGCGATTGGCAAAAGCGATCACTGGTTCAACAATTGTGAAGTATGGGGACTTAGAACTGGAGTTCGACAGGATGCAGCGGCTGACTATGCGCGAAGCTGTTGTTAAGTATTGGCCAAGCGAAGCCGGGGTACCCATTGAGCTAGATGACTTCTCTTCGTTCGCCAGACTCAAAGCAAAAGTCTCCGCCGCAAAGAACCAGGTCGAGTACGAACAGGCCAAGTCCCGCGACGAGTTTTTTGAAAACCAGATCGACCTCGGCAAATTGAGAATCTTGAGGGGAATTTTTTCTGAGGTCCTTAAGAACGCTGAGAAAATGGGATCAACGGGATTCATAACTGGCGAACTATTTGAATCACTGGCAGAAGACAAGTTGGTTCAGCCAACGATCCTTTACGACTTTCCAACCGACATTTCGCCGCTTTCGAAACAGAAGCCCGACGATCCTTCCTTAACAGAGCGGTTTGAGATCTACGTCGCGGGAATGGAAATCGCGAACGGCTTCTCTGAACTAAATGATCCTGCTGAACAGGAGCGACGGTTCCTGACACAGATGGCTCAAGGCGGCGACGAAGTGCCAAAGCAACTCGACGTGGATTACATCCGGGCGCTTGCGCATGGCCTGCCTCCGACGGCCGGCGAAGGCATCGGAATTGACCGCCTAACCATGTTGCTTACTAACACGCAATCGATTCGCGACGTCATTCTTTTTCCCTTGCTGCGGCCTGTCAATCAGGAGCAGGAAAAAGCAGCGTCGGAAGGCCATGGCGCGTAATCCAGGTTGAACCGGCGAGCTACGCCGGATAGAGTCCATAGCTCATGTCCATTGAATGGTTTGTCGCGCAGCGGTATCTGCGGTCACCGAATCGTCCGGCCGTGCTCCGGCTCGTAACGGTTTTTAGCGTGCTAGGTGTCGCGGCGGGTGTGTGCACGCTCGTGATCTCGCTTGCAATGAACACAGGATTCCGCGAAACCCTTCAGGATCATCTATTAAGCGTCACATCGCACGTTTCGTTAACAAGGCCCGGTTCATCGGGCATCCACGATTACGAAGTGCTCGCGAAAAAGCTCTCTTCGGTTCCCGGAGTTCGAAGTGCGCGGCCGGCCGTCTATCAGACGGTTTTGCTGACCTTTGGCGGACAAGCGCGCGGGATCGTTACCAAGGGAATTGACGTTCGCAGTGAGGCCGTAAACGACCAGGCCCTGCAGCGGCTTTCTGCAGGGAAGCTGGATTTTTCGCCCGATCAGGACGGCGCCGAAGGCGTCATCGTCGGCAAGCAACTTGCCGACGAATGGAAAATCTCGCCAGGCGATTTCGTGACGATGACGAGCCCGCAAGGCAGGCTCACGCCTTTCGGACTTCTGCCGCGAACGCGCAGGTTTCGGGTCACCGGAATCTTCGATTCAGGATTCTACGACTACGATGCAAACTGGTGCTTTCTCGACATGAAGTCCGCGCAGGAGTTGGCGGGCGCGAGCGATGTAGTGAACGTCATCGAGTTTCGCCTGAACGACCCAGAAGAGGCGGATCAGGTGGTCGAATCAATTAAGTCGCGAGCGGGGGCGGGATTTTCGGCCGCGACCTGGATGGAAGAAAATCGACCACTCTTCCGCGCGTTGCGATTAGAAAAGCTGGTCACGGCAATTTTCATCGGCCTCATTACTTTTGTCGCCGGACTGAATATTCTTGCTGTGCTCTCGATGACGGTGACGGACAAAGCGAAAGATGTCGCGGTGCTGCTCTCGATGGGAGCGCGTCGCGAGCAAATTCGAAAAATATTCTTGTGGCAAGGAATTGCAATCGGCGCGTTCGGAACGCTGGTCGGATTGGTGCTCGGTTACGTTTTCGCCTGGACCGCCGGCACCTGGCACTGGATTCCGCTCGACCCACAAGTCTATGCCGTCTCTTATGTGCCGTTTCATCCCAATCTGCTCGACGGACTTTGGATATCCGTGGTCGCCATGCTCATTTCCATCGGTGCGACTCTCGTTCCGGCCCGGGCCGCCGCGACATTGTTGCCGGTGGATATTTTGAGGTTTGAATAGGGCGATCTACTGACAGTTCGCTGGGGCGTTTTTTGTCACGGATTTGGCCCGCAGTGTGCACCTAGTCCGGCTAGAGGCAGGTGGGCAAGCCCGATCGTCATCCGTCACCGTCGGGGCGTGTAAGAATCCCACCGTAAGTGGCACAATTATATAGAGTTAGCGGCGTTTAAAATTGGTCCAAATTTCGCCCGAAATCCGAACGGTAACGTTCGGGCGAAAAAGGGAACCAGCCGGGATAGATGGCAACCCGGGGATGGCCAACTTGCTGGTGAGCTGGGTCACGGTTACGGGCCCAGTTTGCATCTAAGTTAGCACGAGGCAATGATGTCTTGGCTTGGAAATTGTTCCTTAGAGTCGCGCTAGGAAGGGGCGAAAAATTGAAGTCGAATAAAGCCAGCCCGGTAGTGGAAAGCGTGCCGCACGCGGGCGGAGTTTTGTCTGGAATTATCCTGGAAGCGCGTGGACTTCAGAAGATTTACAGTGGTCCGCAACAGCGCTTAATCGTTTTAAATGAAGCGAATCTCGAATTGCGGCGCGGAGAGATGGTTGCAATCGTCGCGCCGTCCGGTGCCGGCAAAAGCACGCTTTTGCACTTGCTGGCCGCGCTAGACACGCCGACGAGCGGTACTATATACTTCGAATCGAAACACATTGAAACCCAAAATGAAGCTGCGCTCGCGGATTTTCGAAATCGCAGCATCGGATTTTTGTGGCAGCGGCACCAGTTGTTGCCGGATTTCACGGCAGCCGAAAATGTAGCGATGCCGTTGCTGCTGCGGGGGGAGTCTATTTCCAGAGCCTTGGAAACGGGGCGGAAATGGCTTGAGGAGGTTGGCTTGGCGGACCGTGCCGACCACCGCACAGGGGAGCTTTCCGGAGGGGAACAGCAGCGAGTCGCGATTGCCCGCGCGCTCGTCACCGGGCCACTCGTGCTGCTGGCCGATGAACCCACCGGAGATCTGGACGAGCAGAACGCTTGGGCCGTGTTTGATTTGCTGGAACGACTGCATCGCACGCATGGGTTGACGTCGCTCATCGCCACGCACAACCTGAAGCTGGCGGAACGATGCGACCGGATCCTCACTCTGGAACACGGCGTTCTGAAAACTCGCAAAGCGGTGACGCTTGCGAGCGGGGTCCCTGGACAGCTGGACCAGCAGGCGGCCAGCGGGGGAGAAACGAGCTAACGTGTTTGAACGTTATACGGAAAAAGCGCGGCGCGTCATCTTTTTTGCACGCTACGAGGCGAGCCAGTATGGCAGTCCTTACATCGAGACCGAACACCTGCTGCTCGGTCTGATGCGCGAGGACAAAGCCCTGGCCAACCGTTTTCTGCGCCAGCAAGGTTCTATCGAATCGATTCGGAAAGAGATTGAGGCGCGCATCACGATTCGCGAGCGCATTTCGACTTCTGTTGAAGTGCCGCTGAGCGCGGAATGCAAGCGGATCCTGAATATGGCGGCGGAAGAAGCGGAACGCCTGGGCGTGAAACATGTCGGCACGGAACATCTGCTACTGGGAATTCTGCGCGAAGAAAAATGTTTTGGCGCCGAGATCTTGATGGAGCGCGGTTTGCGTCTCTCCTCGCTCCGTGAGGAACTTGCGCGCACGACCGGAGAGAAGACGCCGGCTTCGCGCCCGAAAGAAACTTCGCTGCTTGCGGAGTTCAGCCGCGATCTGACGAGCGCTGCGGCCGAAGGTTCGCTCGATCCTCTCGTTGGACGCGAGGGAGAAGTGGACCGCGTCATCCAAATTCTCTGCCGCCGCACAAAAAATAATCCAGTGCTCATCGGCGAACCGGGCGTCGGAAAAACCGCAATTGTCGAAGGATTGGCGCAACGAATCGCGGATGCCGATGTACCGCCTTTCCTAGCGGACAAACGAATCCTTTCGCTCGATCTTTCTTTGATCGTCGCGGGCACGAAATACCGCGGCCAATTCGAAGAGCGCCTGAAAACAATCATGAAGGAATTGATGGAGAGCCAAAACTCCATCGTCTTCATCGACGAGCTCCACACTCTTGTGGGCGCGGGTTCTGCCGAAGGTTCACTCGACGCGGCAAATATTCTGAAGCCGGCGCTATCCCGCGGCGAGATTCAGTGCATTGGCGCCACGACGCCGTCCGAATATCGCAAGTCTGTTGAAAAAGACCGTTCGCTCGAACGGCGCTTCCAGGCGGTGAAAGTTCCGGCTCCGAACGAAGAAGAAGCCGTTCTTGTCATCAACGGCGTACGCGAGCGGTACGAAAAGTTCCACGCCGTCACATACACTGAAGAAGCGCTTCGTTATTCTGTCTATCTTTCGAACCGCTACATTCCCGACCGCTTCCTTCCGGACAAAGCCATCGACCTGATCGACGAAGCCGGCGCCCGTGTAAAGCTCCGCCAGGCGACTGTCCCCGAAGAAGTCGGCGAAGTACAAAAGCGCGTGAAGTTCATCACTCACCGCATGGAAAGTGCAATCGCGGCACACGAATTCGAAAAAGCGCGCTTTTACTCCGAAGAAGAGCGTAAAGAAAAAGAAAATCTCCGCCAGCTCCGCGAGCGTTACAAGCTCGACGACGCGACGACCGGCATCGTGACGCGCGAAGACATCGAAGAAGTTGTTTCGCGCTGGACCGGCGTGGCCGTCACTTCAATTAAAGAAGACGAGCAGCAAAAACTCCTGCGCATCGAACAAGAACTGCACAAACGAGTCATCAGCCAGGACAAAGCCATCACCGCCCTCGCGCGGGCCATTCGCCGCAGCCGGGCTGGCTTGAAATCGCCTGCCCGCCCCGTTGGCTGCTTCTTCTTCCTCGGGCCGACCGGCGTTGGCAAAACCGAAGTCGCACGGCGCCTCGCAGAATTTCTTTTTGGCTCCGAAAAATCGCTCGTGCGCTTCGACATGTCCGAATTCATGGAAAAACACTCCGTTTCGAAATTGATCGGCGCGCCTCCAGGCTATGTCGGTTACGAAGAAGGCGGCCAGCTCACGGAACGCGTCCGCCGCACTCCCTACTCCGTCATCCTGCTGGACGAAATCGAGAAGGCGCATCCCGACGTCTTCAATATATTGTTGCAAGTGTTCGAAGACGGCCAACTGAGCGACGGCCTCGGCAACACCGTAGACTTCCGCAACACGATCATCATCATGACCTCCAATCTCGGCGCGCGGCATTTGCAGAAGCGCACCGGTATGGGCTTCCAGGGCGGCACGGATGAAGCCGGCGCAAGGTCCATGGAAGAGCTGGTGATGAACGAAGTAAAGCGCGCTTTCAATCCGGAATTCCTCAACCGCCTGGACGAAGTCATTATCTTCAGTCCACTCGGCGATGAGGATTTGCTCCGCATCATTGATTTGCTCGTGGGGCAAATGAACGATACACTCATCCACCGTCAGGTACAGGTAGTGCTGTCACCAGAAGCGCGGCAGTGGATTCTCGAGAAAACGTGTGCGGACCGCAGTTATGGTGCGCGGCCGTTGCGAAGGGCGCTGCAAAAGTACGTAGAAGACCCGCTCTCGGAGGCTCTAATTCAGGGAGGGATTCAAAGGCCAGCGACGTTGCAAATGTATGTCGCAGGGGATGGCCTGTCGTTCCGACCTGTTGCTGAGGCAACCCCGGTTATCCACTAAGGAATCTGACACCACGCGTGCAGTCCCGGCCCTGCCGGAGGCGTGCACAAAAGCCGGCCCACACCGGGTTCGGCAGGAGAAGAACAACTTGCGTTCGGGGGCGCGGCCTTGAAGCCTTCATCGGCCGCTTACAGTAGAGTCTGTTTTTCGTCGCACGCAAAACAGGCCGGAATGCGGTGGCTCGTCACGGCAATCTTGCTGGCGACGAGCGCTTTCTCCTTGCGCGCACAGGCGCCCGTCGAGAATCATCCGCAGCCGCCATCGCCTTCAACGAAACACCGCTATTTGATGTCCGAAAGCCTGGACCTCGTTACACTCGAATCTTCGGTTGAAGATAATACGGCCCAGGCGGGGACGCAGAATGCGCAAGGCGAAGTGTTCGTCATTCAACGAATCGAATTTATCGGGAATCGCCGCGTTCGCAACGACACGCTCAAAGCGCGCATCTTCAGCCGCGAAAACGATACATATAATGAAGAGACACTGCGCCGCGATTTCCAGGCGCTTTGGAACACCCAGTTCTTCGAGGACGTGAAGTTGCGAGTGGAAGATTCCCCCGACCACGCCAATTCCAAAATTATTATTTTCGAAGTCAAAGAGCGGCCGGTCATCCGCCGTATTCGCTACGAAGGCATCCATTCCGTTTCCGAGTCCGACATTCTGGACCGCTTCAAAGAACGCAAAGTCGGGCTCACCGTCGAAAGCCAGTTCGATCCGACGAAAATCAAAAAGGCGGAAGTTGTACTGGGCGAACTGCTGGGTGAACACGGCCGCCAATTTGCAAAAGTCACTCCGCAGTACGAACGCATCGCGTCGAGCAACGCGGTCATCCTGATTTTCAAAATTGATGAAGGCCCTAAAGTCAAGGTCGGCAAGATCAAGTTCACCGGCAACCATGCCTTCAGCGACCGAAAATTGACTCGCGCCATGCGCCATGATCGCCCCTACGGCATTCCTCTCTATTTCGCGTACATTTCGGTGTTGTCCAAGACGTACGACCGCGACAAATTGAACGAAGACCTCGAAGTCGGCGTCCGTGGTCTCTATCAGGACAACGGTTATTTCCGTGTGCTCGTAGCGCCGAACGGGCCGATCATCGAAAATCTCGACACGCGCAACAACCGTCTTGGCGTGCCGCTGGTTCTCGGCAAATCGAACGGCAAGGCCGTCAACATCACCATTCCGATTGAAGAAGGCAACCGCTACACGATGGGCACGCTGAAAATCGTCAGCGCGGATCCGGACAAGCAGCTCTCGCTCAAAGTCGACGCATTGAAATCGTTCTTCCCCTTGAAGCAAGGCGACATTCTGGATGTCGACAAGCTCCGCAAGGCCCTGAAAAACTATACGAGTGAGTACGGCCGCTTCGGCTTTATCGATTTCACCGCCGAGCCCGAATTCGATATTGATGACGCGAAGAAAATCATCAACCTGACGCTGCGTTTCGACGAACAAAAGCAATACTATGTCCGGCGAATTGAATTCTCCGGTAACACCACCACGCGCGACAAAGTCATACGCCGCGAACTGCTGCTCGATGAAGGTTCTTTGTTTGACAAGCGCGCATGGGAAATCAGCATCCTGCGCCTCAACCAACTCGATTATTTCGACCGCATCGAAGCGGACAAAGCCGTCGAAATTAAGCGCAACACGAAAGAGGCAACCGTCGACCTCAACCTCAAGGTCAAAGAAAAGGGCAAGCAATCGATCGGCCTCAACGGCGGCGTCAGCGGACTCGCCGGCGGCTTTATCGGCCTCACGTATCAGACCAACAACTTCCTTGGCCTCGGCGAAACGCTTACCTTCTCCGCGCAATTCGGCAGCTTGCAGCGCAGCTTCATGTTTGGTTTCACCGAGCCATATCTTTTCGATCGGCCCATCAGCACCGGCTTCACGATTTTCTCCAGCCGGTACAGCTACGATCAGGCGAAGCAGGAATCGCTCCTCTTCGGCCAGAACGTCAGCATCAATCCCCAGTTCATCCAGAATTACAATCAGGACAGCACCGGCTTCACCGCCTTCGCCAGTTATCCGTTGCGGAAATTCTCGTTCACCCGCGTCGGCCTGACGTACGGACTCACTCGCACCAATATCACCGCATTCAACGACGCTTCAAAATTGTTGTTCCAGTCGATTCAATACCGCAGTTTTGCGGGACCGAGCGCGCTGAATGGAATCGTCTCCAGCACCATCACGCCGACCATCACCTACAATTCGGTCGACAACCCGGTGAATCCGACAACGGGCAAGAGCTACCTTTATACGATGGCGTTCACGGGCGGCCCGCTCGGCGGCAACGTTAACACCATCACAAACGTCGCCGAGTTCAAACAATTCCGTCCGGTCAACAAACGCAGAAATGTTCTGGGTTATCGCGCCCGCCTCGCGTACACGACGGGCTTTGGCGGCAAGGAAATTCCGCCCTATAGCCGTTTCTATATGGGCGGCGAAGACGACATCCGCGGCTACGACATTCGGTCCATTTCGCCTGTCACCTTTATCCCGACCGCAACGTCGGTGCCGGTCGCCACCAGCGCGGGTTCGTTCACCATTCCATCGCTCATCTATACCGCGACGCTTCCGGGCGGTGACGCGCAGGCGTTTGGAAACGTCGAGTACCGCATCCCAATTGTGAAGCAGTACTTCCAGACCGCCTTCTTCTTCGACGGTGGCACGAGCGGCATCGCGAAACGGAGCGGGCTGAAGCTCAACCCTTCCGCGTTGGATAGTTCCTGCCCGCCTGGTTCGCAAAGCCTTACGTGTCTGTTCCCTACCGCGAAATTGGCCACCGGTTTACCGATTGCTTCGGGAACTAATTTTCGGTTGCGTGGTTCGGCCGGCGTCGAATTCGTCATTCAGTTGCCAATCGTGCAGGCTCCTTTCCGGATCTACTACGCGTACAACGTTCATCGTTTGAGGGAACAGCTTGTTGCGCAGAATCCGTTCATCGAACCGAGCCAGATCTGCGAGCCGGCCACCGTTACGGACCGTCTTATACCCACGCCTTGTCCCGCGGGTACCCCTCAAGGTACTGGTTTCTATCCCCGGACGCTCCTGCCCGATCAATGGCTTGATGTGAAGACTCAATTGCGCAGTGTGCTCAATAATCCGGGCCGTTTGAACTATTTCGAACCGTCGACAACGTTCCGGTTCACCGTCAGCCGCACTTTTTAGAGTGATGGCGACGTTGCTGGGTACCGAAACCGGCAAAAAAGGTTTGGGTTTGAAAAACTGGAAAAACGGGAGCGACTCGGTCGCTCTAACTGAACTTGTGGGGGAACTTGTGAGCACGAAGTTTGCATTTCTAAAAACTCTACTGACGGCGGCTGTCCTGGCCGTCCTGACTCTGTCCGGCTGCGGCGGCGGCAGCAGTGTCGGCAACGTTGTTGTTGTTTCCATTTTGCCCAAGGGCACGACGTCTGCGCCTCTTACCGTGATCGTGACGCAATCGCTGACCTTCGTCGCCAACGTCACCGGTAGCACCAACACCAATGTTACCTGGGCCTGCACCTACGCCACTTCGACTTTCGACAGCACCGGAAAACAGACGACGGGAACCGCGACTCCTTGCAGCGCGGACTCCGGCAATATTCCTGCAAACTCCACCAACACCACCGTGATCTTTACAGCTCCGCAAAAGATACCTGATCCGACAAAAATCACGGGATCGAACTGCACTTCCGGCACTCAGCAGACTTGCATCCTCGAGGTCACCGTCACGGCGACCTCTGCAGCCGATACGAAGAAGACGGACACTTCCGTCATTCAGGTCGATTCCGGCATTTTCGTCGGATTGTCACCCACGACGGCGACGGTCCCGACAAGTTCCAAATTCCAATTCTCGGCGACGCTTACGAACGATCTGCAATCGCAAGGCGTGACATGGCTAGTCTCCCAAGGCGCGATCGACCTCACTAAAGGCATAAACTACCCGCAGCTGGCAACCTGCAGCCCAGCGTGCGGTTCGATTGACGCAAACGGCCTCTACACGGCGCCGGCGACTGTGCCGACAACTGCGACGGCGACTCTCGTCGCGACTTCGAAGGCCGATCCGACTCGGTTCGCTATCGGTACCATCACCATAGCCACCGCCGGCCCTATCACCTTCAACGGAATTTCGCCGACAATCATGCCGCAGGGCGTTGCTTCTTATGATTTGTACATTTTCGCGCCGGGTGTTACGTCCGCGTCGCAGGTTACCTTCACGAATACCACCGGCGGAACGCAGACTTTTAATTTTGGCAATCCAAAGCTCAAAATATTGTTCCCTATTCCGACTGCGACAACGGCGGCGCCCGCATCAACCGGCGTGCGGATCAGGCTCGCTGCCAGCGATCTGCAGGCCGCCGACACCTACACTGTGAC
>WNFL01058947.1_pt4 | contig 10178 bp, 6 predicted proteins | sample 5400361 | NCBI WGS metagenome assembly WNFL01 (sample SAMN13153351, study PRJNA577476) | soil metagenome | isolation source: 40 cm soil on Douglas fir-dominated hillslope | place: USA:California | collected 2013-09-17
TCGTCGACATCATGATGCCGCGTCTTGACGGCTACCAGACCTGCGCGCTGATCAAGCAGAACGCGCGCCTGAAGACGATCCCCGTGATCATGCTCTCGAGCAAGGACGGGGTGTTCGACCGGGCGCGCGGCAGGCTCGCCGGCTCCGACCGCTACCTCACCAAGCCGTTCACCAAGGACAGCCTCCTCGAGGCGATCAGCCAGCACGTACGGCCGGCTGCCGTTTCACACTGACCGAAAGGCGCATGAAATGACAATCAAGAACGTACTCGTCGTCGACGACTCTCCCACCGACCGGCAGTTCCTCAGCGACATCCTGACCAAGAACGGCTTCCAGGTGTCCACCGCGGACAACGCCGAGGACGCGCTCGCCAAGGTGAAGCAGGCGCGCCCGGACCTGGTGCTGATGGACGTGGTGATGCCGGGGCAGAACGGCTTCCAGGCGACGCGCACCCTGACGCGCGACGAGGCGACGAAGAACATCCCGGTGATCATCTGCACCTCCAAAGGGCAGGACACCGACAAGTCGTGGGGCATGAAGCAGGGCGCGCGCGACTACATCGTCAAGCCGATCGTCGCCGCCGACCTGCTGGCGAAGATCAAGGCGCTGAAGTAAATGGCCGAGCGCACTTCTCTCCGCGATTACCAGCGTGAGCTGGCCGATCGGCTGCGCGCGGCGGAAGCCGGGCGCGGCGGCGCGATGCTCGCGCTGCAGATCGGCGGGGAGGGGTGGCTTGTCGACCTCGGCGAAGCGGGCGAGCTGATCCCCGTACCGCCGATCAGCGCCCTGCCGCTGACGCGGCCGTGGTTCAAGGGCGTGACCAACATCCGCGGCCGGCTCTTCAGCGTCATCGACTTTCCCGCCTTCTGCGGCGGCAAGCCGATCTCGCTCAACGACCAGTCCCGCCTGCTGCTGCTGGGCGAGCAGTTCCGCACCGGCGCGGCGGTGCTCGTCGACCGCTCGCTCGGCCTGCGCAACCCTACGCAGCTGACGCAGATCCCGCACGAGGGCGAGGCGCCCTGGGTGCGCGCGCGCTACAGCGAAGCCGGGGGGAAGAGCTGGCGCGCGCTCGACGTCGCGCAGCTCGTGCAGCACGACAATTTTCTGGCAGTGGCTGCCTGATGAATAAAAGAGGAGGAGAAACCATGACTCGCACCTTGAAGACCATTCTGGCCGGGGGAGTCTTTCTGTGCGCCCAGCACGCCGTCGCCGAGACGGGAGTCACCAACGACAAGATCCTGCTCGGACAGGCCGCGGTGTTCAGCGGGCCGGCGGCGCAGCTCGGCCTGCAGATGAAGAACGGCATCAAGTCCTACCTGGACTTCGTCAACGAGCGCGGCGGCGTCAACGGCCGCAAGATCGAGCTCGTCAGCGAGGACGACAAGTACGAGGCCTCGGTCGCCGCGGCCGCGAGCAGGAAGCTGATCGACGAGCACAAGGTGTTCGCGCTCATCGGCTACGTCGGCACGCCGACCGGCGCGCAGCACCTGCCCGTGACCACCGCGGCCAAGGTGCCGCTGGTCGGGATGTTCACCGGCGCGGAGGCGCTGCGCGACCCGATGAACCGCTACGTCTTCCACGTGCGCGCCAGCTACTACGACGAGACCGAGAAGATCGTCGAGCAGGTGGTGTCGACCGGCGGCAAGAAAATCGCGGTCTTCTACCAGGCCGACGGCTACGGCGAGGCTGGTCGCAAGGGCACCGAGCTGGCGCTCACGCGCCGCGGCATGAAGATCCACCAGGTCGGCACGGTCGAGCGCAACACGGTCAAGGTCGAGGACGCGGTGAAGGCCATCGCCGCCTCGCAGCCCGACGCGGTAGTGATGGTGAGCGCCTATACGTCGTGCGCCGAGTTCATCCGCCAGATGAAAAAGGCCGGCAGCCCGGCGACCTTCTACAACGTCTCCTTCGTCGGCAGCACCTCGCTCGCCGCCGCGCTCGGCAAGGAAGGCGGCGGCGTGGCGATCTCGCAGGTGGTGCCGTTCCCGTGGGGGACGTCGCTGCCGGTGGTGAAGGAGTACCAGGGGATGGCGAAGAAGGCGGGCTTCTCCGACTACAACTTCAGCGCGATGGAGGGCTTCCTCTACGCGAAGGTGATGGTCGAGGGCATCAAGCGCGCCGGCCGCAACCTGACGCGCGAGGGGCTGGTCGACGCGCTGGAGAAGATGAACGACGTGGACCTCGGCGGCTTCTTCGTCGGCTACTCGCCGAAGAACCACGCCGGCTCGAAGTTCGTGGACATCACGATCATCGGGCGCGAAGGCAAGTTCCTGAGATAAGCAGTGCAGACCTAAGGGATACAAGGGGAAGTCATGGCATTCAAGCTCGATATCACCGGCAAACTGCCGTTCATCGGCCGCAAGGCCGCGCCCGAAGCCGAGGCGCAGTCCGCAGCCAAGCCTGCCTCGCAAAGCACGGGCGCTCCCGCGCGCGCGAAGCGAGCCATGCTCGCGCGGCCGATCCCGCTCATCGGCCGGCTCGGCACCGGCCGGCAGCTGCAGATCCTGATCGGCCTGCTGATCGCGCTGCTGCTCGCCGACGCCGGCGTCGTCTACTACGACAACCGGCAGGGCACGTTCGGCACGATCTACATCGCCACGGTCGGCAAGGTGCGCATGCTCCGAGGCCTTCAAGCAGCTGCGCGACAGCCGCGTCGAGTTCGCGAAGGAGATGACGCTGCTCCTCCAGGGCGGCCAAGCGGCGAGCGTCAACGTGCCGCCGACCTCGGTCCTGGTGCGCCCGACGCTGGACGCGCTCGACGCCGAATGGAAGAAGAGCGAGAAGAACGCCGACACGGTCATCGCCGAGGAGAAGAACCTCCTCGCGCTCGGCCTGTCGGTGCGCTCGATCAACGTCGCCAACCCGACCCTGCAGGAGCTCGCCGACGAGGTCGCCGCGCTCAGCGTGCAGACCGGCGGCTCGGCGAGGCAGAACGCGCTCACCTCGCAGCTCATGATGCTGACGCAGCGCATGGCGAAGAACGCCAACACCATGCTGGCCGAGGCGGTGATCGACCCGGAAGTGTCGTTCCTGCTCGGCAAGGACACCAACACCTTCCGCGACACGCTGAACGGCCTGCTGAACGGCAGCGAGGCGCAGCGCATCCAGCGCGTCGGCGACGCGGAGCTGCGCGGCAAGCTCGGCGAGATCGAGACGGGGTTCAAGGACTACCAGCGCGCGGTGAGCGAGATCCTCGGTAACCAGCAGCGGCTGACCAACGCCAAGCGCGCGACCTTCGATCTCTTCAACGATTCCGAGCGGCTGCTGCGCGCCGCCGAGGTGACCAACGACGCCTACGAGGCCGAGCTGGAAGGCCGGCGCACCAACTTCATCATCCTCGGCGGCATCTCGCTCCTCGCCCTGGCGATATTGCTGCTGATCGGCAAGGTGTACCTCGACGACAGCGCGCGCCGCGCCGACGAGAGCGACGACGTCAACCGCGACAACCAGGCGGCGATTCAGCAGCTTCTGGACGAGATCCAGAACCTCGCCGACGGCGACCTGACGGTGAAGGCGCAGGTGACCGAGAAGGTGACCGGCGCGATCGCCGACTCGATCAACATCACGATCGACGAGCTGCGGCGACTGGTGGCAGGCATCAACGACGCCTCGCGCCAGGTGGCGGCGGCGACGCAGGAAGCGCAGACCGTCTCCGGGCGCCTGCTCGAGGCGGCGCAGAAGCAGGCGGTGGAGATCCAGGGCGCGGGCACTTCGGTGACGCAGATGGCGCAGTCGATGATCGACGTGTCGAAGAAGGCCGCCGACTCGTCCAAGGTCGCCGAGACGTCCCTCGCGGCCGCGACGCAAGGCTCGCAGGCGGTGCAGAACACCATCCGCGGCATGAACGACATCCGCGAGCAGATCCAGGAGACCTCGAAGCGCATCAAGCGGCTGGGCGAGAGCTCGCAGGAGATCGGCGAGATCGTGCAGCTCATCTCGGACATCACCGAGCAGACCAACGTGCTGGCGCTGAACGCCGCCATCCAGGCCGCGTCGGCGGGCGAGGCGGGGCGCGGCTTCACGGTGGTGGCGGAGGAAGTGCAGCGGCTCGCGGAGCGCTCGGGCGAGGCGACCAAGCACATCAGCGCGATCGTCAAGTCGATTCAGGGCGACACGCAGGACGCGATCGAGGCCATGGAGCGCTGCACGCAGGGCGTGGTGCAGGGGGCGAGGACGAGCGACGAGGCGGGCCAGGCGCTGCGCGAGATCGAGAAGGTCTCGAGCGAGCTGGCGACCCTGATCGGCCAGATCTCGCAGGCGACGCAGCAGCAGGCGGTGTCGGCGACCAAGGTGGCCTCCAACATGAAGATCATCCTCGGCATCACCCAGCTCACCACCGACGGCACCCGGCAGACCGCGAGCTCCGCGGCGAAGCTGACGGCGCTGGCCGACGGTCTCAAGAGCTCGGTCGCGGGCTTCAAGCTCGCCGAAGCGGCGTAAGGCGCGAAAGGGCTCCCCGGAACGCAAGATGGCCGACGTCACCCTCCTTTCCTGGATCAACGCCGAGGTCGAGCGCGCGCTGCTGCTGGTGCGCGACTGCATCGCCAAGTTCTCGGCGGAGTCCAGGGACGAGGTGGCGCTGCGGCCCTGTCCCGAGCACCTGCACCAGGTGAGCGGGGCGCTGCGCATGGTGGGCCTGAGCGGCGCGACGCTCGTCTGCGAGACGATCGAGGGCGCCTTCGCCGGCTTCGCCGATACCCGGCCGAGCCCGGAGACGATCGGCGTCATCGACCGCGCGGTGCTGGCGCTCAAGGACTTCGTCGCCGATCTGGCGCGCGGCCAGGCCGACGTGCCGCTGCGCCTCTTCCCGGTCTACCGCGATCTCGCCAGGCTGAACGGCGGCGCCGGCCCGTCGGAGAAGGACCTCTTCTTCCCCGACCTCTCCATGCCGGTGCCGAACCACCGCCGGCCGAAGGAGCTGCCGCAGGGCACGGTGAGCGCCTTCGTGCAGAAGCAGCGCGCGCTCTTCCAGAAGGGGCTCCTCGCCTGGCTGCGCAATCCCCCGGCGGGCCTGGACGAGATGCGCCGCTCGTGCAACCAGCTCCACAAGATCTCAGCGCAGCTCCCCGGCCCGCAGGCGGTCTGGTGGGTGGCGGGCGCCTTCCTCGACGCGCTGCAGAACACCGCCGACGCCGAATGGCTCGCCGGCGCCAAGGCGCTCGGCAACAAGATCGACCGGCAGATGCGCGACGGCACCGACACGGTCAACGAAGCCCTGGTGCGCGAGATGCTCTACGCGATCGCCAAGGCCGGCGCGGCGACGCCGCGCCTCAAGGAAGTCCGCCAGTACTACCAGCTCGACAGCCAGTTCCCGCAGGCCGACCAGGGCAAGACCCTGCTCGAGTTCGACGCCGAGCGCCTCGAGGCGGAGCTCTTCGACCTGCACTCGAGGCTCGAGGCGCTGAAGCGCGGCTGGGTGCAGTACATCTCGGGCGAGCACAAGACCGCCGGCCGCTTCCGCGAGCTGGTGAACGCCTTCAAGGCGAAGGCGAAGGACCTCGGCAACCAGCATTTCCTCAAGCTGCTCGACGCCATCTCGCTGGTGGCGGCGAAGCTGCCCGATCCCTACCCGCGGCAGACGCAGGTGATGGTGATCGAGATGGCCTCGGCATTCCTGCTGGTCGAGCACGTCATCGACAACTTCACCAGCCCCTCGCCCGACCTCACCCAGCAGATCGGGCTGATGGGCGGCTGGCTGCTCGATGCCGCCACCGGCAAGTCGACCGGCGAGCCGCCGAGCGGCCTTCGCCCCGACCTTTCCGAGCGCATCGGCGCGCTGCACCTGCGCTCGCAGGTGGCGAAGGAGATCCTCGCCAACCTGCAGCACGTCGAGCAAGTTCTGGACACCTTCTCGCGCGACGCGTCGAAGCTCTCGACGCTGCCCGAGCTCGGTCCGTACCTGCGCCAGATGCACGGCGCGCTGGTCGTGATCGGCATGAACAAGGCCGCCGAGGCCCTCAACCTGTGCGAGAAGCTGATCGCCGACTGCGCAGCCGGGGCCGGCAGCGCCGACGACATGGACTGGATCGCCGAGGCGCTCTCCAGCGTCGGCTTCTACCTGGAGCCCTGCCGCCACGGGCGCGAGCCGGGGGAGGAGGCGATCGCGCTCTTCTTCCGCCGCTACGAGAAGCGTCACGCGCCGCTCTCGCTCGACACGACGATGCGCCTCAAGTCGCCGGTCAGCGCCGGCAAGGCCGAGGCGGCGCCGGCGCCCGAGGTCAAGCGCCCGCAGGTCGATGCCGACCTGCTGGAAGTGTTCCTCGAGGAAGCGGGCGAGGTGCTGCAGACGATCGACAAGACGCTGCCCGAGTGCAAGACCAACCCGCAGGACCGCGAGGCGATGACGACGGTGCGGCGCGCCTTCCATACGCTCAAGGGCAGCGGCCGCATGGTCGGCCTGATGGACATGGGCGAGATCGCCTGGGAAGTCGAGCAGGTCATGAACCGCTGGCTCGAGGAGAAGCTGCCGGCGAGCGCGGCGCTGCTCGAGATGGTCGACGCGGCGAGCAAGTCGTTCGCCGTCTGGATCGGGCGCCTGCGCGAAGGCAAGCTCGCCGGCGAGGTCGACGGCAAGCACATCGTCGCCATGTCGGCGAAGCTCAAGTCGGGCACCGCGCCGGAGCTTTTTGCCGCGCCGCCCGCCAGGCCGGCGCCGAAGCTGCCGGCGAGCGTGCCGCACGACGCCGACGTCACCATCATCGGCGGCATCACGCTGCCGCGCGGCTTCTTCGACATCTATGCCAAGGAGGCCGCGCAGCACGTGGCCGAGCTCGAGATGCAGTGGGCGGAATGGCGCAAGATGCCCGGCGCCGACGCGCCGCACGAGATGATGCGCGCCGCGCACACGCTCGCGAGCAGCTCGCGCACCGCCGGCTTTTCCGAGGTCGCGGACCTCGCCGCGGCGCTCGAGCACTGGACCGCGCTCGCCGGCCAGACGATCGAAGCCGCGGATACGGCGCTCGTCCAGGCGGCGATCGCCAAGTTGAAAGCCATGGTCGCGGCGCTCGCCGGACGGGCGGCTTCGCCCACCGGCGACGAGATGCAGCACCTGCAGGCGATGATCGCGCGCATGGAAGCGCATCCGGCGCCGCCGGTCGAGCCGCGCCAGTCGCAGCCGGCCGCGCAACGCCCCGGCGCGCCCAAGCTCGCGGTGGTGCCGCCCGCTTCCCAGCCCATGGCGACCGCTTTTCAGCCCGAGGCGACTGCGGCCGTTCCCGCGCATCCCGCGGACGTCACCGCCGGAGGCCGCGAGCGGCGCGTCATCCGCGACGACGTCGACGAGCAGCTGCTGCCGGTCTTCCTCGAGGAAGCCGAGGAGCTGGTGCCGCACATCGGCTCGGACCTGCGCGACTGGAAGGCGAATCCCAAGGACGAGAACGTCATCGCCTCGCTCAAGCGCCTGCTGCACACGATGAAGGGCAGCGCGCGGATGGCGGGCGCGATCCGCCTCGGCGAGCTGTGCCACCTGATGGAGAGCGGCCTCGAGGCGGCGCTCGAAGCCGACGCGTACCCGCCCAGCCTCTGGGAGAACCTCGAAGACAAGATGGACCGCCTGAGCTCGGGCATCGAGCTGCTGCGCGCCCCGGTCGAGCCGGCAGCGGTTCCCGCGCCGGCGGCAGCGCCCGCGATCGCGGCTGCCGCTCCGGCGGCGGCCGATTCCGCCGCGGATGCCGCGGCGGCTCCGGCTGCGGCGCCGGCGGCCCCCGCTCCTGCGCCGCGCGCGGCGCCGCTCCCCAGCCTCGCGACGATGCTGCGGGTCAACTCCGACACGCTCGATCACCTCATCAACGAGTCGGGCGAGATCGCGATCGCGCGCTCGCGGATCGAGTCGGAGATGCGCATCGCCAAGCAGTCGCTCACCGACCTGCACGAGGGCATCGCCCGCCTGCGCGGGCAGCTGCGCGAGGTCGAGGTGCAGGCCGACAGCCAGATGCAGTCGCGCCAGTCGGTGGTGGAGGAGAGGAGCCGCGAGTTCGACCCGCTGGAATTCGACCGCTACACGCGCCTGCAGGAGCTGACGCGCATGATGGCGGAGACCCTCGCCGACATCGCCTCGGTGCAGCAGTCGCTGGTGAAGACCGCCGGCGACACCGACGCGGCGCTGCTCAGCCAGGGACGCACCAGCCGCTTCGTGCAGCAGGAGCTGATGCGCGTGCGCGCGGTGCCGTTCGCCACCCTGAGCGAGCGCCTGTACCGCATCGTGCGCCAGACGGCGCGCGACACCGAGAAGAAGGTCGAGCTCGCCATCGAGGGCGGCGAGGTCGAGGTCGACCGCGGCGTGCTGGACCGCGTCGGCGCGCCCCTCGAGCACATGCTGCGCAACGCCATCGCCCACGGCATCGAGCTGCCCGCCGAGCGCGTCGCCGCCGGCAAGCCCGAGGCGGGCAAGATCACCATCAGCCTGCGCCAGGAATCGAACGAGATCGCGCTCGTGCTCGCCGACGACGGCGCCGGCCTCAACCTCGACAAGCTGCGGCAGAAGGGCATCGAGGCGGGCGCGCTCGGCGCCGACGACAATCCGACCGACGCGCAGCTCGCGGCGCTGGTGTTCGTCTCCGGCGTCTCGACCGCCGACAAGGTCACCGAGCTCGCCGGCCGCGGCGTCGGCATGGACGTGGTGCGGAGCGAGATCGCCTCGATCGGCGGCCGGGTCGACATCACCACCACGCGCGGCAAGGGCACCGGCTTCGCGATCTACCTGCCGCTCACCCTCGCCGTGACGCAGGCGGTGCTGGTGCGCTGCGGCTCGTCGCTCATCGCCATCTCGTCGGTGATGGTGGAGCAGGTGCTCCGCCTCAAGGCCGGCGGCCTCAACGAGCTCTACAAGAAGGGCTCGGCGGGCTTCCAGGACCGCGTCTATCCGGCCGAGATCGTGGAGTACAACTCGGTGCTGCTCCTGAGGAGCGGCATCCAGCGCGTCGCGGTGCACGTCGACGAGCTGCTGGCGAGCCAGGAAATCGTGGTCAAGAACCTCGGGCAGCAGCTGCAGCACGTCCCGGGCGTGGTCGGCGCCACGGTGATCGCCGACGGCACGATCGTGCTCATCATGAACCCGGTCCACCTCGCCAACCGCCTGCGCGAGCAGGCGGAGAAGACCGTCGTCGGCGCGAGAGCGCCCCGCGTGTCGGCGGCCGCCACCAAACCCGTGTCGCCCACCGTCATGGTGGTCGACGATTCGCTCACGGTGCGCAAGTTCACCACGCGTCTCCTCGAGCGCCAGGGCTACCAGGTGCTCACCGCCAAGGACGGCGTCGACGCGCTGGAGCAGATGAAGGAATCGATCCCGGGCGTGATGCTGGTCGACATCGAGATGCCGCGCATGGACGGCTTCGACCTCACGCGCAGCGTGCGCGCCGACGCGCGCCTGAAGGGCGTGCCGATCATCATCATTTCCTCGCGCACGGCCGACAAGCACCGCGGCCGCGCCGCCGAGCTGGGCGCCAACGCGTCCCTCGGCAAGCCTTTCCCTGAAGCGGAGCTCCTGCAGGAGATCACCAAGTACCTCCAGGCGGCGTGAAGTTCGAGCTGCAGGAGACGATCGGCAAGTACCCCCTGATCCGGCAGATCGGCAGCGGCGCGACCAGCCGCGTCTATCTCGCCCGCGACCCCTTCGCCGACCGCGACGTGGCGATCAAGGTCCTGTATCTGAGCAAGGACGGCGACGCCGAGGCCGAGCGCATGGCGCACAAGGCGTTCATGACCGAGGCCTCGCTCGCCGGCAAACTCAACCACCCGCACATCGTCGACATCTACGACGCGGTGCTCGAGTCCGGGCGCAGCTACCTAGTGATGGAGTACGTGCCCGGCACCACGCTCGAGGCGCACTCGGACGTGACCAACCTGCTGCCGGTGAGCAAGGTGGTGGAGATCGTCTTCAAGTGCATCCGCGCCCTCGAGTACGCGCACAGCAACGGCGTCATCCACCGCGACATCAAGCCCGGCAACATCATGCTCTCCACGAGCGGCGAGACCAAGGTCGCGGACTTCGGCGCCGCCTTCCAGCAGAGGAGCGGCCTGCAGACCTCGCAGATGACCGGCGTCGGCTCGCCGGCCTACATGTCGCCCGAGCAGATCCGCATGGAGACCCTGAGCCAGCAGAGCGACATCTACTCCCTGGGCGTCACCATGTTCCGCCTCTTCACCGGGCGGCTGCCCTTCGAGGCCACCTCGTACGCCGG
>WNFL01207593.1_pt2 | contig 10177 bp, 8 predicted proteins | sample 5400361 | NCBI WGS metagenome assembly WNFL01 (sample SAMN13153351, study PRJNA577476) | soil metagenome | isolation source: 40 cm soil on Douglas fir-dominated hillslope | place: USA:California | collected 2013-09-17
GCCGGTAAGAAATAATCCGCCAGGCTGTCCCCCGGAGCCGCTCATGCCGGTCGGTCTGCTCACCCTCGAGCTGCACATCCCGGACGCGCAATCGCTGAAAGACAAGCGGCAGGTTCTGCGCAGCTTGAAGGATAAGCTGCGGCGGGATTTCAATGTGGCAGTGGCGGAGCTGGAGCATCACGACACGTGGCAGCGATCGGTCGTGGGGATCGTCACGATTTCGAATGAAGAGAAGCACTTGAGGGAAGTGCTGCAGAAGGTTTTGGACGAGGCGGACCGCATCCTCGGCTCATTTTTGATCAATCAAGCGGTCGAGATTGTTTAGAGAGTGTTTCAGGGACCCCGATGAGTCCAGCCAATCACCGACACGAACGCGTGGGCGAGGAGATCGCGCACGAAATCAACGCCATGCTGGCGGGGGAATTGAAAGATCCGCGGCTGGAAGTAAGCGTGGTCGCCAGCGAAGTGCGCGTCCAGCCGGACATGAAACACGCGCGGGTGTTCATCAGCGTCAAGGGGACGAACAAGGAGCAATCCGACGCGATCAAGGCACTCGAACATGCTTCCGGGTATATCCGGCGAGAGCTGGTCGAACGGCTGCAGCTTCGCCGTGTGCCGGAACTGCATTTCACGCTGGATCTTTCCCAGGAGCACGTCGAACGCATCGAGCGGCTCTTGAAGGAAATGAAGAAGGACAATCCGCCCGCTCCGTGAGAGTTTTCAGTAATCAGTTCTCAGTTTTCAGTTCAGAAAAAAGGAAAGCCGCGTTGGTTGCGATTCCTCCGCTCTGAAGCCCGAGTGGAGGAACGTGCAGTAACGCAATCGAGTGAAATTCGATCACGTCCGATTCTCAAAACTAAAAACAAAAAACTAAGAACAGCAAACGAAGAACCAAAAGCTGAAGACTGACAACTGACTGCTGACCACTCCAAAAATGCCACGACAACCACAGCCGGCGCCGATCGACGGCGCGCTCGTCATCAACAAGCCGAAAGGGAAAACGTCGCACGACGTTGTCGATGCGGTACGTCATTTAGCGGGCTTCCGGCAGATCGGGCATCTGGGCACGCTCGATCCGCTGGCGACGGGTGTTCTTGTGCTGCTGCTCGGCCGGGCCACGCGGCTGGTGCAGTTCTACGCCGGACGCCGCAAGCGATATGAGGCGGGCTTTCGGTTCGGTTTCGCGACGGATACATACGATTCCGATGGCGAAGCGCAGGGGCCGGACGCCCCGCCGGCGCTGGATGCCGCGACCGTCGAAAAGTTTGCCGCTGAGCGCATTGGGCGGTTCGAACAGATGCCGCCGTCGTTTTCCGCGAAGAAGGTGAAAGGGCGCCCGGCGTACGAGCTGGCGCGCAAAAAACAGGCTGTCGAGCTGAAGGCCGTTGAAGTCGAAATCTACGAATACAAACTCAGGGAGATTGAGGGCAGCATCGCACGCTTTTTCATCGAATGCTCCTCCGGCACATATATTCGTTCGCTGGCGCATGAAATGGGGCAGAGGATCGGGTGCGGTGCGCACCTGGCGGAAATCACGCGCACGGCGGTCGGAGAATTTTCGCTGGAGCAAGCGATCACGCTCGAAGAACTCGCGGAAGCCAAACTGGCCGGGAAATTCGCGGACCGTCTGATCCCCCTCGAAAACTTGCTGGCTAACTTTCCGAGAGTTAACGTTTTACCGGTGGTCGAAAAGCGCGTGCGTCATGGAACGAAGTTCAATATCACGCTCGCGCAGCTTCAGCCGGGCCGCGTCGAGCCGCCTCCCGGAGCGACGACGCAGCTCGATGGCGGGGAACCGAAACCGCCGCGGCTGCGGGTATTCAGCCAGCAGGATAAACTCATCGCCATTGCCGAAGCCGTCGTGCCGCGCACCTACCAGCCAATCGTAGTGTTCGAAGCTCTTCCGTAGCTCATCCACGCCAAAGCGCAAATTCGTTTCCGAACAGAATTCAGATTGCCGGAGCGAAAGGCCTTGGGACTCTGTCATTGACGAACCTAGGGCTGAGGTTGTGCTCCAGGTGATTGTAAAGTTCCTGGACCGGGAGTTCCGCGGCCTCCGGTATCGCCGCGACCGGCGAAAATCGTCCTTGTGAGATGATCCGCCAGGCGCAGTTTTCGCGGGGTGATGAGAATCAGGAGTTCCGTATCCTGAAGCGAATTCCTTCGACTCCCGAACGCGTATCCCGCGATGGGGATTTCCGCGAAGCCCGGCAGGCCGGTGATGGAACGTGTTTCTTCCGCATCGGTGAGACCGCCAATCAGCGTCGGTTCGTCCTGTTTGACGCGAACGGTTTGCGTCAGCGTTCGATTGGAGATGACGGGAATCCCGTTGACGCTGGAGCCGGCTAACGAGCGGATTTCGAACTCGAGCAGCAGAGTCACTTCGTTATTGGGATGAAGCGTGGGTGTAGCCTTTATCTTCACGCCGAGATCGACATATTCCGAGGCGGGATAGGGAGTCTGCGCCACGCCGGCGGCCGCGCTGTTGGCGAAATTCGAGGAATCCTGAATCACCGTTACCACGCCCTGAGTGGCGGCCGGATCCTGGGACACCAAAGCGACGTCGGGAAGTCCGCTGGTCGTCAATATGGACGCGATGAGTGCGGCAGGCCCCACGGGAGTATTGAGTTCGATGCGCGAGGCAAAGGTGCCCTTTCCTAGACCGAGATAAATGCCGAGCGTGTTGGAACCGTTGTTCGTCACCGCAAGGTCAGGCACGGCGCCGTTCGCAAAATTGGCGATCACGATTCCGGCAGGAGTCGTCGCGGTTGGCAGCGGAGATCCCTGGGCCTGGTTAAACGTGCCGTCCAAGTTGCCGCTTCCCAGCACGACCGTGACAGTACTGTCGCCCTGGTTCACGACGGCAAGGTCCGGTACGCCGTCGGCATTCAAGTCTCCCGTCGCGATCGCCACGGGAGTAGTCCCAACGGAAAAAGGGGAGTTTGGAGCCTCCGCAAGAGTGACGTTGCCGGCCTGGTCGACCGAGCTCAATAAGATCGAGACGCTATTCGAATTCTTGTTCACAACGGCAAGGTCCACTTCCGGGGCGCTACCGTTCGTACTGGTTGTAAAGTTCTTAATCCGAAAATTTGCGCTGACCATCGCAACTGGGTTTGACTCCTTGATCGTGCCGGTACTCGGCAGCTTGAAGGGCGAGCCTGGAAATTCCGTAAACGTTCCATCTCCATTTCCCCGGAAAAGAGAGATGGAATTGTCACCTTGATTGGCGACGGCGAGGTCCAGAAAACCGTCACCGTTGAAGTCCGCGACGATCACGGAGCTTGGATTCGTGCCTACTGGAATGGGTAAACCGGGCTCCGTAAAGGTACCGTCGGGCTTGCCTGTACTGTCGGCATGGCCGAGCAAAATAGAAATATTTTTCGAAGTGGAATTTACCAGGACCACATCCGGGGGCTGGGTGGTAGAAAACTTTTTACTGTCGTTACGGAAAACCCCGGTGCCGATGGCGACTTGGCCAGTTTCATTGGCGCGCAGCGTGATCGGCGATGGTGTTACCTGAACGAAGTTTCCATTGTCTTGATTCTTCAGGATTGCAAATGTGTTGGCCTTCGGATCGTCAAAAACGACCGCCAGATCGGGGAGAGTGCCGCCGGTGAAGCTATTTGCAACCAAGGCGGATGGATTGGCGCCAACGGTGAAGCTAGTCTGCGGGAAAACTGTGGAGCTCGGCAATCCCGTCAAAGCGCCGTTCCCCACACTTCCGGAGAGCAAAGACAGCGTAATGGGATAGCGATCGCCGACGAAAAAGCTGGCGGGCTTTCCATTTTGCGCGCGCAGCAGCACCTGGCGCCCGCTTTGAACCAGCGAGAGAGAATCGGAGAAATTGACAGCGCCGCTGGGAAGGGTGAGCAGAAAAGTAGAGAGGCCTCCGCCGATGGGTACAACGGCCGGTATGCTGGAGAATCCTTTGCCCGCGAAAACCTGTTGAATGTTGGTGAGGAGGTTCGTCAGATTTGTTGACGCTTTGAGCTTATTCAGGTCGTTGGTGTTCAGACCGATGAGCTGCTCTGAAGCCGGAGGGGTAATTCCAAGATCGCGCGCTTTGTTGCGGTCGACTTCGAGGATCTCGATCTCCAGCATGACTTCGCCGCGGGCCCTTTCGAGTTGCTGGATGAGTTCACCGGCAAGGGCGAGATGTTCGGGCGTGTCGCGCATGGTGATGGTGCGGCTGCGAGTGTCCAGATCGATGCGCGTTGCTCCGGTGATCTCCCGCAGGATGCGGAGCATTTCGGTCACGTCCTCCGGGCCGGCGGCTGCGGAGAGCGGAAAGGTCTGCTCCGCTTCCGGGCCATACTGCCGCCGCTTCTCCGGCGTGTCTGGAGCGACAAACATCAATGTGGGATTCAATGGGCGCCAAAAGGTTCCCGTTTGCGAACCGAGGAGGGACATGGCGGTTGAGAAATCCACATCGTCAACGTGCAGGCGCACGATCCGGACAGTGACGTCCGGATCAAATTCAGCTTTGACGCCGAAGAGGTCCGCTACCTGTTCGTAGACCGTCTTGGTATCGCCGCGCAGGTTCAGGTTGCGCTTTCCGGCTTGCGGTTGCAGCCGAGGAAGGCCGGAGATTGCGGTCGCGGGCCCTGCGCGGGGCTGGTCGTCCATGGCCTTGAGTTGAACAAGACGCTCCTCGACGATTGTGTTTCCGGGATCGACCCGGAGCGCCACTCCCAATTCCTCGGTGGCCTGGGTCAGGCGGCCCGCCAAGGCATCACGCTCTGCAGCCTCGACTTGGGCGCGAACCAGCCTGGAGCGCAGAGAGACACCCTGTTCGACGATGGAGGCATCCTGCGGGGCGTAACGGGCGGCTTCTTCGTAGGCTGCTAGCGCTTCCTCGAATCGCCCTGCCGCTTCCGCTTTGCCGCCCCGCTCAGCAGCCTTGTGCGCACGTTTGGGATCGGGATGCACCGCGGTGGCTTGGAGCTCCGATGGCGAGGGTGCCTGCGCGGGAACCTGCGCGCAAAACAGTAACGACAAGAGCAAGGAGGTGCCTAGGCGGATGGTGCGCATGAGCATCAAACAGGATAACCTAAGCTGGGATAGCAAATAGGACCAAGCTGGTCCGGTTGACGTAAGTCCACCGGTGCGGTAGACTTAAATTGTAGTTGCAAATGATTCACAACTGGAGTTTTTGTGCTATCGGCATTTCTTATCGCACTTCGTGAAGGCGTTGAAGCGTCTCTCGTCGTCGGCATTATCCTCGTCTATCTTTCCCGCACGGGCCGCGGGCACTTGGCACGTTTCGTCTGGTACGGCGTAGCGGCGGCGGCCGCGCTCAGCTTGGGAGTCGCAGTGGCGCTGGAACGCTGGCGCATCAGCGAAGACGGTTTTGAGGGGCTCATGCTCCTCATCGCTTCGGTCTTCGTTATTACGATGATCGTATGGATGAATCGCGTTGCGCGCCACCTGAAAAAAGAAATCGAACAAAAAGTGGAGGCTTATGCCGAGCGCGCCGGGAGTGCGGCGGGCTGGGGCATCTTCCTTTTCGTTTTCCTGATGGTCCTCCGCGAGGGGGCGGAGCTGGCGCTGATACTGCGCGCCGTGGAGCTTTCCAGCGAGGGCTTGCAGACCTGGATCGGAACGATTGTGGGGATTGCGGCGGCCGTCGCGGTGGGGCTGTTTTTTTTCAAAGGCACCTTACGCATTCCGTTGCACCGTTTCTTTGCAGCGACGAGCGTCATCTTGATGCTCGTGGCGTTTCAGCTGGCGCTTACGGGTTTGCATGAGTTGAGCGAGGCGCGCTGGCTGCCTTCGAGCAAGGCGGAGATGGCGCTTATCGGGCCGATTGTTCGCAACGAGCTTTTCTTCTTTGTGTTTATTTTTGGCGCGGCCACTCTGTTGATCCTGCGCGAATGGCAGTCGGCATCGCATGCGGCAGCCGCGAAGGAAATCACTGGTGAAGCGGAGAAGAGATTGCACGAATCGCAGAATCGCCGCCAGCGGCGCTGGATGATCGCGGCGGCTGGCGCGTGCCTGGTGGTGATCCTGGTGCTGACCGCGGACTTTATTTATGCGCGTGCGAACTCCGCGCCGCCCTCTGCGCGGGCGGTTATTGCCGTGCGCAACGAAGTGCGCATTCCGTTGACTGAAGTACAGGACGGAAGCCTGCACCTTTACACCATCACCGCCGGCAATCAGTCGCTGCGGTTCCTGATTATCAAGAAGCCGAATGGCTACGGAACAGCTTTGGACGCTTGCCGGATTTGCGGCGCAGAAGGCTATCGCCAGGACGGGCAGAATGTCGTTTGCCGGCACTGCGGCTCTGCGATTTACGTGCCGTCGGTCGGGGATCAGGGCGGTTGTAATCCCATCGGCGTGCCATCGCGCACCGATGGCGGTGATCTGGTGATGGATGTTTCCGCCCTTGTGCAGGCTACTAAGGAGATTCCTCAATAGGACATGGCGCGGCTGGGGGACCGGAACAGCCTCCAAGAAGCGAAAAGTTCTCAGTTGTCGGCGGTCAGTTTTCAGTGCGGAGAAAAAAATAAGAAACAATTACCAAAATCATTCACTGAAAACTAAATACTGAGCACGGAAAAACAGAAGAGTTTCGCACAATTATGTTTTTGAGACTCGTTGCCGATTCTTTTGGACGCCGTCCACGCCACAAGTTCCTGACCGGGGCGGCGCTGGCCCTCGGCATGGCTGTAGCCACCGCCGCGCTGAGTGTGGCGCTCGATGTCGGCGACCGTCTGGCGAAAGAATTCCGCAGCTTGGGCGCGAATCTCCTCGTGACGCCGCAAGCGGACTCGCTTCCGCTCGAAATTGGCGGTGTGGACTACCGCCCCGTCAATTCCGGCGCTTACCTGCCCGAAGCCGACCTCGGCAAGCTCAAGACCATTTTCTGGCATAACAATGTCATTGGTTTTTCGCCCGTTCTCGAAGTCAAGGTTTCATCATCCACTCCTCGCTGGTCACCGGCATCAGCTACCTTTGTTAGGCCCGCAGCGAATGGTGACGCGGTCTTGATCGGAACGTGGTCGAACCATCCTGTTGCCCTGCCCGACGGCGGAAATTTCATCACCGGGTTGCAACAGACAAGTCCCTGGTGGCGGGTAGAGGGTTCCTGGTTTGAGGATGGAGCAGGGCAATGCATTGTGGGGAAGGCGTTCGCTGAAAGGCATGGCGTGATTATCGGCAGCCCATTGTACCTCTCAACTTCGACGTCAGATGGGCTCTCCCTAAAAGTCACGGGAATCTTTACAAGCGGCTCCTCGGAAGACGATGCGGTCGTCACCTCACTCTCGATCGTGCAGCAATACATAGGAAAATCCGGGCAGTACCGCAAGTTGTATGTAAGTGCGCTGACGAAGCCGGAGGACGACTTTGCGCGGCGGGATCCGAAGACGATGAAAGCCAAGGAATTTGAGCGCTGGTCCTGCAGTCCGTATGTTTCCTCCATTGCCTATTCGATTAAGCAAGTATTGCCCGGCGCCGAGGTTCGCGTAGTCCGCCGCGTGGCGGAAGGCGAAGGGGCGATTCTTACTCGCGTTCGCATGCTGTTGTGGCTGGTCACGGGAGCGGCGCTGCTTGCCGCCGCATTAGCCGTAGGGGCCTCCTCGGCGGCTTCGGTGATTGAGCGGCGCACAGAGATTGGCTTGATGAAGGCACTCGGTGCGGGCTCCGGTACAGTGGGCTTCCTGCTTGCGGCAGAACAACTTTTGCTCGCTTTCGTAGGCGGGGGAGCCGGTTACGCGCTCGGGATAATTCTGGCGCGCCTTCTTGGAGAAGGAATCTTTGGCGCGGCTCCCGAACCGTCCCTTATCGTTTTCCTGGTGATTATCGTGCTCGCCACTGGCGTCACGCTTCTTGGCAGCGCGATCCCGCTGCGCCGCGCTTCGCGATATAAACCGGCGCCCATCTTGCGAGGCGAGTGATGGCCACTCATCGCACAAGTAATCGAGCCATGTTCTGGCGCATCATCAGACGCCTCTTCGGCGCCAATCCCGGCCGCCTTTTTGTCATGTTGCTCGCCCTTGGCGCAGGCGCTGCCGTCACAGCCGCTCTCCTCAATCTCGAAGTTGACGCCAAGCGCCGTCTCACTTCCGAATTCCGCACTTTCGGAGCAAACATTATCATCGCGCCACCTGATTCTGGCCACGCATCAGGCTCCGCGACCATTTCTGAAACTCTGTTAGACCGCTTTCCAAACCAAACTTCCGGCAGCTCGATTCCCAGGGCAGCGTTTCTCTATGCCATTGCAGAGGTCACCGCTTTCAGTGGCGAAGGAAAGGACAGCTCCCGGCTCGGGGCTGCACCTGCGGTCATTGCAGGCTATCGTTTTCTCGCCGACGATCTAAAGCAAGTAGTCCCCTATCAGGTAATCGAAGGGGACAATGTGGTTATTCTTGATGCCGAAACTTGCGAAATCGGGCAGAAAGTCGCTTCGCAATTTCATCTTCACGTCTCTGGGGTCTTGAAATTGAAGGCGGGGGAGACTGAACACAGTTGCGTCATTTCGCAGATCAGGGGTTTTGGAGGCGCTGAGGACAGTCAGATTTTCTTGCCAATGAAAACAGTTCAGCATCTCGCTGGGCTGCCGCAGCAAGTCAGCTTGATTCAGGCAGTCGTGCCCGGCGGCCCGGCTCAGATCGAGCACTATCTAAACGATCTTCGATCTCGATTCCCTGACGCCGACGTCCGCACCGTGCGGCAGTTCACCGAAGGCGAAGCGAGGATTTATAACCGCATCAGCGGGTTGTTGACGGCGACGGTGGCGATCGTGCTGGTGCTCACGGGGCTGTGCGTGATGGCGGCGATGACCAACGTGGCGATGGAGCGGAAGAACGACGTCGGCTTGATGAAGGCCATCGGTGGGTCGGTGCGCCGCGTGCTGCGGCTTTTCCTTGCGGAGGCCGCGTTGCTTGGCCTGGCAGGAGGAATGATTGGCGGGGCGGTGGGGATTTTTCTGTCGATCGGATTGGGCAAAGCGGTTTTTGGCGTGGCGGCGCGGCCGCGGCTGATTGTGTATCCTGTAGCAGTGGCGCTGACGATAATCGTTGCCATCTTGAGCGCGTATCCGCTGCGGCGGCTGGCCAGCATCCGCCCGGCATCGGTTTTCAGGGGTGAAGCGTGAGTACCCTCGCTCCAGCGCCGCCGCAAATCGCGGCGAAGCAAGTGGTCATCGAAGACTTGATCAAGCAGTACGGCACGCTGCGTGCGCTCGGCGGCGTCAGCTTCGATGTGAACACCGGCGAATGGGTCGCGCTCATGGGCCCCTCCGGTTCTGGAAAAACCACGCTCATCAATATTCTCGGCGGCCTGGACACGCTCACCTCCGGCCAGCCTGGACACGCTCACCTCCGGCCACGTGGTCGTTGACGGCGTCGATCTTTCGAAACTCAGCGAAAACCAGCTGGTGCGTTACCGCGCGGAGAAAGTCGGCTTCGTCTTCCAGCAATTCCACCTCGTGCCGTATCTCACGGCGCTTGAAAATGTAATGCTGGCGCAGTATTTCCATAGCGTCACCGACGAAAAGCAGGCTGAAGAATCGCTGAAGCGCGTAGGCCTTGGCGACCGCCTGACGCATCTCCCCGCGCAACTCTCCGGCGGCGAGCAGCAGCGCGTGGCCATCGCGCGCGCGCTGATTAATCAGCCGAAGATCATTCTCGCCGACGAGCCCACTGGCAATCTCGACGAAGCCAACGAAACAATCGTCATCCAGATTTTTCGCGAACTGCACAACGCTGGCCACACCATCCTGATGGTGACGCACGACCCGGATATCGCGCGTCAGGCTGACCGTCGCATCGAGCTTGCTCACGGCCACCTGCACTTTGACACGGCGCAGCATGGTCCGGGCCATCCCCTAGCTTGTCCTCTCGCCGACACGGCGGACTGTTGCACACCCATTTCCAGCGACGACGAAATTCGCTTTGATCATCTCCTCGAGCAGATTTGGATCTGCGGCGAGGAAGGGAAGCCGGCTCAAGCGGAGCGCCTCCATGCCACTGGTCCATCGGGGCGACTGCCGGTAGTAACCGACGAGCCCGCCGCGCGAGTTCTTTCGCGCATGTCCGATCTGCGCTTGGTGCAAATGCAAAACGGGGAAGTGCAGCTCACTTCCGTGGGCAGCCAGCGCGCGCGCGACATTGTCCGGCGTCACCGCTTGGCCGAGCGCCTCTTCAAGGACACTTTTTCCATCGACGATTCCGAG
>WNFL01354163.1_pt1 | contig 10175 bp, 7 predicted proteins | sample 5400361 | NCBI WGS metagenome assembly WNFL01 (sample SAMN13153351, study PRJNA577476) | soil metagenome | isolation source: 40 cm soil on Douglas fir-dominated hillslope | place: USA:California | collected 2013-09-17
TGAACAGTCCGTACGTGGGCTCCCCCTCACGGGGCTCGCGACGGGCCCCCTTGAGATCGACGCCGCCCATGTCGAGCTCCTCGCGGCCCTCTTTGATGGCCAGCTGGATCGCCCGCCAGCGGAGGAGGTGCATCGCCCCTGGATGGCCCGTGCGAGCGCCAGTGCGATCGGCGGAGTGGGCGGTCGAGAGGCGGCGGCCGTGTCGATAGAGCACGAGTCCGGCGAGTGGTTGGCCGGTCGACGCGTCGTGCGCCTCGAGGTAGACGAGGTGCCCAGCCGACAGTGCCCGCGTCCACCAGCTGACCCAGTGGTTGGCCGGGCCAGGCGAGAACGCTCGGCGGCGGCCCGTCTCCACCAGGGCCTCATGGAACCAGCGCAGAGCCGCCTCCGCGTCGCGGGCCGGGCGGGTGAAGCCGTCACCCGTCGTGGCCTCAGAAGACAGGTCGTAGCGCACGACGTCGACGAGCTTCTCGGCCTGTCGGATCCGCTGCCGAGTCGACTTCGACAGGCGGTCGAACGCGGCCACCTCGTCACTCCCTGCGAGCGGCACAGTCAGCCGATGGCGCGTCGGCTGGAGCTCCTCGATCCGGCGGAACCCGGCCACGGCGAGCGCCTCGGCGTAGGCCTGATCGGACTCCGGAACCTCGGGATCCGCGGCAATCACGTCGATACCGCGTTCGGCGAGGATCGCGGTCGCGGTGGCCAATTGCCGGCCGAGTGCTTCGCCATCAACGGACGGCACGGGCCCACGAGACAGGTACGCGGCGGCGCCCGACCCGACGGGCCAGGGTCGCGTGAGCGCGAGGATGCGGGCCTCGTCGAAGGCGAGGAACAACGGCAGGCGCCCGGCCAGACGCCAGTGCTCTGCCCACGCCGCGGACTGCAGGACGTGACCACCCGCCGAATCGACCGTGCGGACATCCCAATCCGAGGGCGGGCTATCGGCGACGACAATCCCGCCGCTCATCGCGACCGGCGGCGTGCGAGGTCGCCCACGATCGCGACGATAGTACCGAGCTCCGGGATGCGCAACGCGATCGACGCGACGACGTAGGTGGCGCCGCCAAGGACCGTCGCGACGACCGTACCGCCAAGGATGAAGATCTTGCCGGGCGCCGCAGGCCCGAAGCCGCCAACGACCTGCAGGGCCAGCACCGCGACCCCACCGGCGATCACCGACCCGATCAGCGATCGCAACCCGACCGAGACGATGCCGCCGACGTCGAGGCCCGGCTCGCGCCGCCACAGGACCACGAGGAGGACCGACGCTTCGACCCACGCGGCCGTGGCGATCGCGAGACCGAGGGCTGGGAGCCCGAGTCGCCCGACGAGTGCGACCCCCAGCGTCGTATTGATGACGACCGCCAGGATCGCCGCAGCCACCGGCGTCCGGGTGTCCTGGCGGGCATAGAACGCTCGGGCGAGGATCCCGATCGAGCCGTGCGCGGCGAGGCCGAAGAGGAAGAGGAGCAGCGTGTCGGCCGTGAGCTGCACCGCGGCCGTGTTGAAGCGGCCGTAGCCGAGCAGGAGCTCGACGATCTGGACCCGCAACGCCATACCCAGCGCGGCGATCGGAAGCATCACGTACAGGAGGATCCGCAACGACCGGGAAACGAGCTGGAGGTAGGTCGCTGCCCGTCCGACGGCCAGCTCGCGCGAGAGCGACGGAAAGATGACGATGCCGAGCGGGACCCCGATGACACCGAGGGGGATCTGCAGGAGCGTGAGCGCGATCGTGAATGCCGTCACCGCCCCCTCGCCGAGGCCCGACGAGATCGATGTCATGACGACCATCGTGATCTGGCTCGCGCCGAGGCCGAGGACGCGGGGCCCCATGAGCACGAGCGCGCGGCGTGCATCGGCGTCGGACAGGTCGATCCGGGGGGAGTACCGGAACCCCGCTCGGGCGAGCGGCGGGAGCTGGATCGCGAGGCTCCCGAACGAACCGGCAACGACGCCGATCGCGAGGCCGGTGACGCCGATGCTCGAGCTCAGCAGCACGGCCGCGCCGATGATCGAGAGGTTGTAGATCAGGGGTTCGACGGCCGAGGCGGCGAAACGCCGATCGGCGTTCAAGGCGCTCGTCGCGACCGCCCCGAGCGCGAGGAGGATCGGCGCCACGAGCATGATCCGGGTCAGGTCGACGGTCTTGGCGAGCTGGACTGCCGTGAAGCCCGGGGTGATCAGCGCGACCAGCGCCGGTGCCGCCACGAACGCAAGCGCGGCGAGCAGCGCGAGGCCGAGCAGCATGATATTCGCGACCGTCGACACAACCCGCCAGGCTCGGCGCTGCTCGCCGGTTGCCAGCAGCCCGCCCACCATCGGCACGAGTGCCGACGCGACTGCCCCGGCCGCAACGAGCTGGAAGATGAGGTCCGGAATCCGGAACGCCGCGAAGAACGCGTCGAGGTCGGCGCTGGCCCCGAACGTCGTCCCGATGACGAGCACGCGGACATAGCCGAGGATCCGCGACAGGAGGTACGTCGAGGCGACGATGAGCCCGGCCTTGGCCAGGGTACGGGCGCTCGTCCGGGCCGGGAGCGGCTCGACCCCGCCGCCCGTCGAGCCGGTGCCGGGCAGGCCCTCGGTCACGCCGGATTCGAGCCGCTGGCGGCCCTCGCCCGGGGGTGGGCCGTCACGTAGGCGGCGCGCAGGCGGACCGGCGACACGTGCGTGTAGACCTGGGTCGTCGCGAGGCTCTCGTGACCGAGCAGCTCCTGGACGACCCTGAGGTCGGCGCCACCGTCCAGCAGGTGCGTCGCGAACGAATGGCGGAGCGTATGGGGCGAGACGCCGACGGGCAGGCCGGCGACGCGGCAGAGTCGATCGATCCGGAAGCGGAGGCCGCGCACGCCGATCGGCTCGCCATCGTGGTTCAGGAAGATCGCGTCCGGCTCCGGGCCCGGCGCGACCCGGTTCGCGGCGAGTGCGGGCCGGCCGGCATCCAGGTACGCCTCGAGCGCCGCGATCGCGGGCCGACCGAGGAGGCCGATGCGCTCCTTGCGTCCCTTGCCGAAGACCCGGATCTCACCGCGACGAAGATCGAGCGCCGAGAGCGGCGCCATGGCCATCTCGCTGATCCGGAGCCCGGCCGCGTAGGCGACCTCGATGATGGCCCGGTCACGCAGCCCGATCGCGCTCGCGTCGCGGGACGGCTTGCGGACCGAGGCCGCGGGCTGGTCGACCGCGTCCAGGAGCCGCTCGATCTGGTCGATCTCGAGGACGCGCGGCAGGCGACGCGGGATCCGCGGCGTCGCGATGGAGCCCCACGGGTCGCCCGGTGCGAGGCCGGCCCGAGCCGCGTAGCGATGGAAGGAGCGGATCGCCGCGAGGCGCTGGCTGACCGTGGAGCGGGCCCCGGAGGTCACGAGGCGGGCCAGGTAGGCCCGCAGGTCGGCCCGGGCGGGCGCTCGCCAATCGGCAGCGTGCGCGGCCAGCCACTCGAGATAGGCGCCGACGGCCGTGCGGTACGAGCGCAGCGTGTGCTCGGACGCGTCGCGGGCCCGGAGCGTCAGCAGGAAGCGCTCGAGCGCCTCCGTCCCGCCGCTCATCGCCGGATCACGCTCTGGTGGCGGCCCGACGCGTTCTCGGCGAACGTGCCTTCCCGGTCGGCCTCCGACCGCCCCGCCGGGCGCCCGAGCGCGGCGACGCCAGCGCCGCGGGGTCTGGCGGGCCGCCCGGCAGCATCGCCCCGACCACCGGTCCGTCGGCCGGGATCTCGATCGCGGCGCCGCACTTCAGGCAGATCGTCGAGCCGTCGGCGCGTCGAGCGACCGGGCCCGAATCGGCATCGTGGAGCGGTCCGATCGGCTCGTGGTTCGTCGTGTAGTCGCAGCGCGGGTAGGCCGAGCACCCCCAGAAGACGTTGCCGGTGCGGCGAGCGCGACGCGCGACCAGGTGGCCGTCGCCGTTCTTCGGGCAGGTGACCTCGAACGCGAGCGGCGGCGGCGGCTCCGGGCCCTCGCGCTTGATGTAGCCGCACTCGGGGTATCGATCGCAGGCAACGAACGGTCCGAACTTGCCGCGCTTGCCGACGAGCGTCCCCAGTCCGCACTCCGGGCAGGTCTCCCCTTCCCCTTCCTGGGGAGGAGCCTCGTCGCCCGGGAGCGGCCGCGACTCCTTGTGCTCCGGGAACAGCGAGCAGGCGAGGAAGCGGCCGTTGCGGCCGAGACGGATCACCATCGGATGGCCGAGGGAGCAGACCTCGTCGGACTTCTCGGTCGTGAAGTCGGCCCGCTTGAGCTCGCGGCGCTTCTCGTCGACCCGCAGCTTGAGTGGCCCGTAGAAGGCCTCGAGCAGCGGGACCCAGGCGCGGCGGCCCGCGGCGACCTCGTCGAGGTCCTCCTCCATCCGGGCCGTGAACTCGACATCGACGTAGTCGCCGAAATGCTCGACCAGCAGGTCCGTGACGATCCCGGCGACCGGTTCCGGCCGAAGGCGACGCTCTTCGACCCGGACGTAGCCACGGTCGACGATCGTGGAGATCGTCGCGGCATATGTCGACGGGCGGCCGATGCCGTGCTCCTCCAGGGCCTTGATCAGCGAGGCCTCCGTGTAGCGCGGTGGTGGCTCGGTGAAGTGCTGCGTCGGCTCGACGTCGAGGACGCGCGTCTCGTCGCCTTCGGCGACGGTTGGCAGTCGGCCCTCGGCGTCTTCGTCGGCGTCCTCGTCGCGGCCCTCGGTATAGACCCGGGAGAAGCCGTCGAAGAGGGTTCGTGTCGCGCTTGCCCGGAGCTCGTATGGAGCGTCGGCGAGCTCGACCGTCGTCGTCTCGAGCTCCTTGGCCTCCATCTGGCTCGCGAGCGCCCGCTGCCAGATCAGGCGATAGAGCCGGAGCTCCTCGGGCTTCAGGAACCCGGCGAGGCTGTCCGGGTCCCGCTTGAAGCTCGTGGGCCGGATCGACTCATGCGCCTCCTGGGCGCCCTTCGTCTTCGTCTTGTAGACCCGGCCCTTGGGCATCGTGTACGTCGGGCCATAGCGATCCGCGATGACCTCGCGGGCCTCGCCCATCGCGACCCCGGCGATCGCGACCGAATCCGTTCGCATGTAGGTGATGAGCCCGACGTGCCCGTCGGGCGTCTCTACGCCCTCGTACAGGTGCTGGGCCACGGACATCGTTCGCTTCGGGCTGAAGCTGAGCTTGCGGCTGGCCTCCTGCTGAAGGGTCGACGTCGTGAACGGCGGGGCCGGGCTGCGCTTCTGGCGCTTGACACCGACCGAGGTCACCCGGGGGCGGAGGTTGCGGAGGGTCTCGGCGTGGTGCTCCGCCGCCGCGGCGTTCGTCACGTCGATCGGCTCGCCGCCGATCCGGGCGACCTCGGCCTCGAACGATTCGCCCGCTGCCGTCTCCAGGATCACCTTCAGGGTCCAGTACTCGCGGGCGACGAAGCCCTCGACCTCGCGCTCCCGCTCGACGACGAGTCGAACGGCCACGGACTGGACGCGACCCGCCGAGAGGCCGCTGCGGACCTTCTTCGAGATCAGCGGGCTCAGCGTGTAGCCGACGAGCCGGTCCACGATCCGACGCGCCTGTTGCGCGTCGACGAGGTTGACGTCGATGTCGCGCGGGTTCGCGAACGCGGTGCGGATCGCCTGCTCGGTGATCTCGGAGAACGTGACCCGGCGCGTCTTCGACGGCGCGACGTGGGCCGCCTCGGTGACGTGCCAGGCAATCGCCTCGCCCTCGCGATCGAGGTCGGTGGCGAGATAGACGACGTCGGCCGACTTCGCGGCCTTCTCGATCGCGTCGACCTGCTTGCGACGGTCCTCGGAGATGACGTACTCGGGCGTGAAGCCGTGTTCGACGTCGACCCCGAACTTGCCCTTGCCGGGGTTGTCGGGCAGGTCGCGGACGTGCCCGTAGGAGGCCAGGACCCGGTAGTCGTCGCCGAGATAGCGCTCGATCGTCCGGGCCTTGGCCGGCGATTCCACGATCACCAGGTGCTTCGGCATCCGGGGGAGTATACGCACGACTTCTGCATTTCCAGCCATCGCCGGCTTCGCCGGACGCGCGCGCGTAAGGCCCCTGACTAGGCTTCGCGGACCCGGCGGAGGAACTCCTCGTCGATCTCGAGGTCCTCGGGCTCAACCTCCACCGGACCGTCCTCGGCGGCGCCCTCGGAGGTCGAGTAGACCTCGACGAAGCGGATCGAGTTCAGCGGGAAGACGAACGTCGAGCCGCCGCGATCGATGTACTTCGGGCGCTTGAGGTCGAGCGTCCGGACGTTCGTGCAGACGACCGAGACGTCGCCCGGGGTCGGCATCTCGAGGAGCTCGACGATGAGCGGCTGCTCGTTCATCGGGTGGATCACGGCTCGGATCATTCGGGAGCCGACGATAGCACGCGAGGAATCAGGCAGCGGACCTCCGGTCCGGCTCGGCGGCGAGCGCCCCGGCGACCACGTAGCGCCCATACCGGCCCACCGCGACCCCGCCCGCCTCGAGGCGGGTCAGAGCCGCCAGGACGGCCGCGACGGGCTGGCCGGACACGGCCACGATCTCGTCGACGATCGCCGCGCCGCGAAGCAGGGCGGCTGCCACCGCGACGTCCTGCGACGGCATCGCGGCGAGGGCTGCCTCGGGGCTCGCGGGCCGGCCGGTCGAACGTACGACGGGGGTCCGCCGCCGACTCTCGTCCTCGAACGCCGCCTCGGGAGCGAGGCCGAGGTCCTCCAGCAACTGCGGAATCCCGGCGACGACGTGGACGAGGTCGGGCCAGTCGCGGAGGAGCGCGAGGCACCCGGCGGAGGCCGGCGCGTCGATCGAACCAGGCACCGCATAGCACTCGCGACCCTGCTCGAGCGCCCATGAGGCAGTGACGAGGGCGCCGCTTCGGGCCGGCGCCTCGACGACGATGACGGCATCCGACGACCCGCTGATCAGCCGGTTGCGACGCGGGAACGTGCCCCGGCTCGGCTCGATCCCCGGGGCGTACTCCGAGACGACGGCGCCACCGGAGTCGGCAATCGCGTCGGCCAGTCGATCGTGGGCCCGCGGGAACAGGCGGTCGTGACCGCCGCCGATGAACGCGACCGTCGGCCGGCCCTCCGCGACGGCCGCGGCATGCGCCGCCCCGTCGATCCCGACCGCGAGCCCGGATACGACCAGGGCGCCGGCCCGAGCGACGCTCGAGGCGATCCGGCTCGCGGTTCGCCGGCCCGCGTCGGTCGGGCGACGCGTTCCGACGATGCCGACGACTCGATCTGCCGAGAGCGCGCGGGGATCGCCCCGGACGAAGAGGAGCGGCGGCGGGAACTCGGTGGCGCGCAGTCGAGACGGATATTCCGGGTCGGCCAGCGCGACGAGGCGCAGGTCGAGCTGCTCGATGCCTCGCACGATCTCGTCATGGCGCCCCGCGGCCACGACGATCGCGGTCGCGATCCCCTCCTGCAACGCGGTCCGAGGCACGTCGGGATCGCGGGTCGCGTCGATGAGCGCAGCCGCGCCATCGGCGGCCCGGGCAACACCGAGCACGTTCGTCGGCGAACCGACCACTGCGACGAGCCGCCCGAGCGTGACCGGCCCAAGGCCCGTCACGGACGCCAGCACCGCCAGCGCCGCACGATCGGCGCTGCTGATCGTTCCGGCATCCCAGGCCGGGGTCCCCTCCCCCGCAATCTCGGCCGGCCCATGCCCGACGCCCAACACGTCAGACCGCCAGAGCCATGACCGGACGAGCCGATCGCAGGCGCCAGCGGGCGGCTTCTTCGAGGTGATCCATCCCGACCGTGTCGAGGCTCGCGAGATCGGCGATCGTCCGGGCAACGCGCAGGAGCCGCTCCGTGCCGCGGCCGGACAGCTGCTCGGATTCGGCCAGCGAGGCGAGCTGGACCTGATGGGCCGGCGTCAGCCCCGAGACGAGCCGCAGCTGGCGGCCCGAGATCCGGGCGTTCAGCTGGCCCGCCTGGCGAGCCATCTGGCGTGCCCGGGCGGCCGCGATTCGGGGGGCCACGGCGGCCGATCCCTCGGGCTCCGGGCCGAGGAACAGCCGTTCGGGCCGCAGGCGCGGCATCTCGACCCAGAGGTCGACGCGATCCCGCAGCGGTCCCGAGATCCGACCGACATACCGCTCCGGCACGAGCGCGCTGCAGCGACACGTCAGGCCATCGACCCCGGCATTCCCACAGGGGCACGGGTTCATCGCGGCGACGAGCTGGAAGCGAGCCGGGAGTGTGATCGCGCCGCGGGCTCGGACGATCGTCACCCGACCGTCCTCGAGTGGCTGGCGCAGGGCCTCCAGCACGTCGCGCGAGAACTCGGCGAGCTCGTCGAGGAAGAGGACGCCGTGATCGGCCCGCGTGACCTCGCCCGGCAGGAGCGTCGGCCCGCCACCGACGATCGCCGCGTACGAGCTCGTGTGATGGGGCGCTCGAAACGGCGCGCGCCGTACGAGCGCCGTGATGGGCCCTTCGCTCGAAACCGACGCGACGATCGTCGCGGCGAAGGCGGCCTCATCGGACAGCGGCGGCAGGAGGCCCGGGATCGTCCGGGCGAGCAGGGTCTTGCCGGTTCCCGGAGGCCCGAGAAACACGAGCCCGTGGCCACCCGAGAGTGCCACCTCGAGCGCTCGGCGGGCTTCCGCCTGGCCGCGGACTTCGGCGAGGTCCGGGACCTCGGTTGGTGCGGGCACAGGCATCGCTCGGGGGCCTGGAGATACCGCGCTCGCACCACCCTCGGCCGGGTCGGCGATCGCGAGCTCGACGCGATCCGGCCGCATCGGGGCCGCGCGCCGCCGGGATCGCAGCGCATCGACCGCGTCGGCGATCGTGGCCGCGGGAAGGATCTCGACGCCGTCCACGAGTCGGGCCTCGGCGGTGCAGTCGGCCGGCACGACGATGTGGCGGACGCCGCGCCGAGCCAGCGCGATGACCATCGGCAGGATGCCCGGCACGGATCGGACGTCGCCGCCGAGCGAGACCTCGCCGATGAGCGCCGCCCGACCGCGACGGGCCGTGAACTGCTCGGAGCCGATGAGGATCCCGATCGCAATCGCGAGATCGGCGGCTGACCCGGTCTTCGGCAAGTCCGCCGGCGCGAGGTTCACCGTGATCCGACGCGGTGGGTGGACGAAGCCGGCATTCCGGAGCGCCCCGCGGACCCGTTCTCGGGCCTCTCGCGTGGCGACGTCCGGCAGGCCGACGATCGTGAAGCCCGGCAGCCCCGGCGCGACGTCGACCTCGACCCGTATGACGCGGCCCTCGAGGGCGACGAGCGTGGCCGACAGGAGGGTTGCGAGCACGGTTCGACGCTAGGGCCGGGCGCTCACCCAGGGCTTATCCGGACCGCTTGGCCGGGATCAGCGACCCTTCTTGCCACCGGCCTTCGCCGCGATCGCGAGGGGCGCCATCGATCCGTCGATCTGGCGGGCGAGGGCGCTGATCTCCTTGCCGAGCGACGAATCGGGCTTGCCGAACTGGAACGGCATCCCGGTGTTCTGGGCGGTGATCGCGACGCGGTAGTCGTTCTGGATGGTCGCCTCGAAGGTCCGCTTCAGGGCGCTCTCGGCAGCCGCCGGGCTGACGCCGGTGAACGCGTTCGAGCGGTTCAGGACGAGCCGCAGCCGATCGGACTTGTAGCCGATCCGGTGGAGGGCCTCCAGGACGAGCCGGACGTTCTTCAGGCACGACAGGTCGGCCGTCATCACGACGTGGAGCTCGTCGGCGTGATCGAGGATCGAGAGGGTGAGGTCGCCGAGTCGCTTGTCGACGTCGACGATCACGTAGTCGTACATCTGGCGGAGCGTCTGGAGGACCGCGGCCATGCGTTCCTCGCTGATGAGGTCGCTCTCCTCGGGCGTCGCCGGGGCGAGCAGGAGGTCGATCCCCGAATCGTGCTGGACGAGGACCGACTTCAGGAGCTCCGAATCGACCATCGGCGCCGCGACGGCGTCGGTGATGCTCTTGCGGTCGTTGCCGAGGTCCATGAAGACCCGGTGGTCGCCGAACTGGAGTGCGCCGTCGACGAGGACGACCTTGCGGTCGTGCTCGCGGCCGAGGGCAATCGCCGTGTTGATGGCGATCGTCGTCGCACCGACGCCGCCCTTCGCGCCGTAGAACGCGATCATCCGGCCGAGCGGCGGCCGGCCCATCTGGGTGCTCCCGTCGGCGGCCCCGAAGCGCGAGAGCAGGCCCTTCATCCGGGCCAGGAGCTCCGCCTGGTGGAACGGCTTGACGAGG
>WNFL01380761.1_pt2 | contig 10175 bp, 14 predicted proteins | sample 5400361 | NCBI WGS metagenome assembly WNFL01 (sample SAMN13153351, study PRJNA577476) | soil metagenome | isolation source: 40 cm soil on Douglas fir-dominated hillslope | place: USA:California | collected 2013-09-17
TGATCTCGCACTGGGTCAAGCAGGCGCTGATCAATCTTTCGCGCGACATTCGGAAGCGCGCCGCCAAGCCAGAGACCAAGGCCGACTGGGCGCGCCTCGCGATGGGGCTCGGCGTGAAGGTCATCCATTGCTCCGAGCGCGACACGCAAGTGGCGAATCCGGGCAAGCGCCGCCTCGAATTCATCAACACCTGGTCGGTCGATGGTTTCGTGGGAGAGGGCTCGCAGCCCTGCGAACTCGGCTGGGGCTCGCACGAAAAACATTTTCCGCGCGATGCCAAGCAGCACAAGTTCGGCGGCAAGGCCGCAATTTACCTGACACGTCCCGGCGCGTCGGTGCGCGTGCGGACCTGGACGCCGGTCGAAGGCAATTTTCACGGCTTTTTGATCACGCACGGCGAGGCGATTTCAATTTCGGATTACTACACGGTGCGTACGGGCAAGAAAGTCGTATACCGGCCGACCTGTCACTATGCGTACCACCCTTGCGACAACACGATACTTTCACTGCACGAATACGCTGGGAAGAACTGGGCGCTGCCCGAAAACAAGCGCATCCTGATGGATGAAATATACGACGGCAACGACGAATTGGGCGCGCTGCTGATGGGGCACGCGCGCGGCGCATACTGGTACGGTTCGCGCCTCTCCATCCACGAAGCGCGCAAGCTGGCGCCCTACAACAACGCGACGAGCCTGCAGGTTGCCGCCGGCGTAATGGCGGGCGTAGTGTGGGCGATGGAGAATCCGCAGCGCGGCGTATGCGATCCGGACGACCTCGACTTTCAGCGCGTGCTCGAAATCGCCAATCCGTACCTGGGCAACGTGGTCGGCACCTATACCGACTGGACGCCGCTCAACGATCGCGGGCGCCTGTTTCCTGAGGACGTGGATCACGCCGATCCGTGGCAGTTTAAGAACTTCCGGGTGGTCTGACGGTGGTTTTGCCGCGACAGGCTTAAAGCGCCCGCAGGGGCGTGGCCTTGCCTTTGATCTGCGTGCGATACATGAGGCGGCGGGCAGCCGAATCGAACGGGTCGCGCCGATGCATCGTCGTGCGGTTGTCCCACATGAGCACGTCCCCGATCTGCCAGCGATGCGCGTATGCATGCTCGGGGCGCGCTGCGTGTGCCCATAGTTGATCCAATAGTGCTTCCGATTCGTCGAGTGGCATGCCGACCACGTAAGCGTTGCGCCGCCGGCCGAGATACAGCGTGTGCTTGCCGCTCGGCGGATGCACGCAAATGATCGGATGCGGCGTGCCGACGGAATTCATCGGATCACTGGAGTCGGCGAGGCCTGAGCCGCCCCTTCACTGCGGCGCGCAGCGCCTGCGGCAACGACGCGCACGCGGCTATCATGCCGCATAGCCAGGTGTCGCCGCCCGCCGGCGGAATTTCGACCGCGTAAAGCAAAGATGCGTCCGGCGGCTCGGGCAGATACGACATGTCGGTGTGCCATACAGCTTCGCCGGCGCCGAGGCTGCCGATCGGCGTGCCGTCGGATCCGACGATGTTGGACACCACGTAAATGTCCGGATAACCCTCGACGAATTTCTTGCCGTTCTCGTTGACCGGCGGCGGATCGAGTTCGCCGAAGCGGCGGCTGAAATCGAGCAGTGCGTCGTGCTCCAGGTGCTGGCCGCGGAACAGCAGCGCCGAATAATTGATCCACGCGCGTTCGATTTCGGCGAATTGCGTAGCGGTCAGGCGCGCGAGATCGGCGCCGCGAATCTCCGCGCCGACGGTAGCCGTCAATGGCCGCACGTCGATCGCCTGAGTGCCGTCATGCCGGGCGGTGCCGGCTGCCGTCGCAATAGTCATGGTGCTCCTCCGGAATTACCCAGTCACACCGCAATGCTATCAGAAGTCGCGCGGTCCGTTGCCCCCAGAAGTCGCGCGGCTCGTTGCCCGGCGTTGCACCTAGGAGAACTCGAGCCGGTCGCGCGTGCAGCATGCGAGCGCCGTGCTGTCGAGCGCGGGACGGAAACCCGGCTCGAGCACAATGGCGCCGCCGTCGAATTTGAGCGGATTGGCCAGAAGTGGCGCGACCGGTTTGAGAAAGCCGTTCATTTCGCCCGCGTTGTTGATGCGCGCGCGTGCGATGCACGCTTCCATCCAGCAGCCGATTTCGCACGCGACGCCGTTGCCGAGCACGGGCTCCATGCCGCAATCGCGGATCGTGTCGATCGCGGCGGCGAGGCGGTCGAGGCCGCCCAGTTTCATGAGCTTGACCTTGATGTAGCGCGCGGCTTTGAGTTCCGCGGCGCGCCGGATGTCGTCCAGGCCGTAAATCGATTCGTCCAGCATCATCGGTACCGGCGCGATGCGGGCCACCGCACACGCGGATTCCCAGTCGCCGCCGGCGCACGGCTGTTCGAACAGCTCTATTCCCTGCGGGTCGAGCGCGGCGACGAAACTGCAGGCGTCGTAGCGGGTATAACCCTGATTCGCGTCGAGACGGATGCGCCCGCGCCCGGCGATAACCTGTTGCACGCGCTTGACCATGGCAGCGTCGCGCGCGGCGTCGAACCCGACCTTGACCTTCAGCGTCGTGAAGCCCTGGTCGAACAATTGCTGCGATTCCGCTTCGATTGCCGCGGTTTCGGTGGCGTGGAGCAGTCCGAGCAGGGGCGCGCGCGTGGGGTGCTCTACGCTGAGCAAGTGGTGATTTGCCACCATTTCCAGAGCGGTGTTGAAAGCGGTGGCGGTGAACGGGGCAGTTTCATAGTGCGCGAGCAGCCGCGACGTGATGTCGTCCGTCCTGCGCCCGCTGTATTCGCGGGCCAGGCTTTTCGCGAGCGCCCAGCCGCCCTCGACGGTTTCATCGGTGTACCCGGTAAGATACGTTGCCTCGCCCAAGCCCTGGCGCCCGTCCGCGTCGCGCAGTTCGACCAGCACCGTGTCAAACGCAAGCACGGGGCCGAACGATAAGCGGTACGGTGTGCTCAACGGCACGCGCAACAGGTACAGCGTGATGTGTTCTATTTTCATTGCCAATCGATGCGGTGAACGACCGGGAAGCGCTGCGGCGCAACTATAATATAGTTCTTTGCCCGATCGACTCTCATCGCACCATGAACGACGACGCGCATTCCTCGATCGACCAGCCATCGGCATGGGTGCAACACTGGGCCCCGCGCATTCCTGCTGCGGGCAGGGTGCTCGATGTCGCGTGCGGCAGCGGCCGTCACGCGCGCTGGCTCGCGGCACGCGGCCATCGCGTCGAAGCGGTGGATCGCGATGCCAATGGGCTGGTCGCACTCGCCGGTGTCGTGGGTGTCAATCCGCGGGTGGCTGATTTGGAGAGCGGGCCGTGGCCTTATGGTGGTGAACAGTTCGCCGCCATCGTCGTCGTCAATTACCTGCACCGCCCGCTGTTCCCGCATGTGCTCGCAGCCCTCGCGCCCGGTGGCGTGCTGATCTACGAAACATTCGCCGCCGGCAACGAGCGCTATGGCCGGCCGCGCAATCCGGATTTTCTGTTGCGGCCGGGCGAACTGCTGCAAGTGGTACACGGCCGCCTCGAGGTCATCGCCTATGAAAATCTCACGGTCGAAGCGCCGCGACCCGCAGTCGTGCAGCGCGTGTGCGCGCTCCAGGGCGGGACCGCCGGCTGAGCGTGAAAAACCCCGCCGGCGCCTGCAACTTTTCGACCGGTCGTGCGTTCGTAGAGAGAGGAGAAGGATCCCCAATTTGGTGTATCGCGAGCACGACGATGAGTTCAGACAAAAACAACCGGCAACCCCCGGTGACGTACGCGGACAAGGTGCTTTGCGCGAACTGGCATCCGCTCGTGCTCAACCTCGCCGGGCCGTTGGCGCGGTTGCCAAAAGCTGCGCTCGATGCGGCGCTGCGTCCCGAAGAACCCGAAGACTTTCTTGCCTGCCTGTATGTGGGCCAGCGTCCTTAGAAGCACAGTCGAACGGCCGGTTGCGCGCGCTTGGCAGCGCCAGTTCGAAGGTTGTTCAGGGCGTCGCGCGAATGGGGTAGAATCCCCGCCTAATCGCAAGCGCAGTCCGCCTGCGTATTTGGCGTAAATTCAGGAAAATCAGACAGATGGCACAGCTTACCGGCAGCATGGTCGCGATCGTCACACCCATGCACGATGACGGCAGTCTCGACCTCGATGCATTCCGCAAACTGATCGACTGGCATATCAAGGAAGGCACCGACGGCATCGTCGTCGTCGGCACCACGGGCGAGTCGCCGACGGTCGATTTCGACGAGCACCACCTGTTGATCAAGACTGCGGTCGAGCACGCGCGCGGACGCGTGCCGATCATCGCCGGCACCGGCGCAAATTCAACGCGCGAAGCCATCGAGCTGGCGGCTTATGCGAAACAGGCAGGCGCCTATGCGAGCCTGTCGGTCGTTCCGTACTACAACAAGCCCACACAGGAAGGCCTGTATCGCCATTTCCGCGCGATCGCGGAAGCCGTCGACATTCCGCAAATCGTCTACAACGTGCCGGGACGCACCGTGGCCGATTTGCAGACCGAAACGATGGTACGCCTCGCGCAGGTGCCCCATATCGTCGGGTTGAAGGACGCGACGGCGAATCTCGAGCGCGGCGCCGAATTGCTGCGGCAATTACCTCCGCACGTGGCGGTTTACAGCGGTGACGACGCCACGGGACTTGCGCTGATGCTGCTCGGCGGCCGCGGCGTTATTTCAGTGACGGCCAACGTCGCGCCGCGCCTGATGCACGAGATGTGCATGGCGGCGCTCAAACCGGAACCCGTGCTCGCGCGTGAACTCAATAATCGACTGATGGGGCTGCATCGCAACCTGTTCGTTGAGGCCAATCCGATACCAGTCAAATGGGCGGTCAGCCACATGAAGCTGATGAAACCCGGCATCCGCCTGCCGCTCACACCGTTGCCTGAAAATTTGCATGAACCGGTGCGCGCGGCAATGCTGCAGGCGGGCATCGATGCATAAGAGACCCACCAGGGAACTGCGATGAACCGGTCACCGCGATTTAAGACGGCGATTACGGTTTGCGCGGCGGTACTGCTCGCTGCATGCAGCGCGATTCCCAAGCTCGAAAACGACACCGTCGAGTACAAATCGGCATCGAAGAGCCGCTTGCCCGATCTGCGGGTGCCGCCCGACCTCACGAAGCCGACCGCCGACGATCGCTATGCGGTGCCGGATCCGAAGGGCGGCGCGCTGCTGTCGGATTACGACAAGGAACGCCGCACCGCGCCAGATCCCGCGAAGACCGCGGTGTTGCCCGCGCAGACGAACGCGCGCGTCGAACGTTCCGGCAACCAGCGCTGGCTGGTCGTGCAGGGCGAGCCTGACGCGGTGTGGAACGTGGTCAAGGAATTTTGGCAGGAGGTGGGATTCGTCATCGCCAGCGAGAATCCGGAAGCCGGCGTGATGGAAACCGATTTTGCCGAAAGCCGGGCGAAGATCGAGGAGGGCGGGATCCGCGGACTGCTCGGCAAGGTGATGGACAGCATTTCATCGACCGCCGAGCGCGACAAATTCCGCACGCGGCTGGAGCGTGGCCCCGAGCCCGGCACCACCGAAATTTATATCAGCCACCGCGGCATGGAAGAAGTCTATATCAACGAGGCCAAGAGCCAGACGCGCTGGCAGCCGCGTCCGCCCGACCCCGATCTCGAAGCCGAGATGCTGCGGCGCCTGATGGCGCGATTCGGCGTGCAGCAGGAGCGCGCCAAGACCGAAGTCGCGCAGGCGGCGAAACCGACCGGTCCTGTGCGTGCGACGCTGATCAAAGGGCAGACGGGCGGCAGCATGCTCTCGGTGAACGACCAGTTCGACCGCGCGTGGCGGCGCATCGGCCTCGCGCTCGATCGCGTCGGCTTCACGGTCGAAGATCGCGACCGTTCGAAAGGCATTTACTTCGTGCGTTACGTCGATCCGGACGCCGATAACAAGAGTACGCAGGTGAAAGGCGGCAGCTTCCTGTCGAAGTTGAATCCTTTCAGCAAGACCGAGAAGCCGATCTCGAAAGAACAATTCCGCATCCAGGTCAAGGACGCGAATACGATCAGCGAAGTCAGCGTGCTCAACAAGGACGGCGCCGAGGAAAAGTCGGATACGGCGAACCGCATTCTGTCGCTGCTCTACGAGCAACTCAAGTGAGGGGTAAGCGGTGAGGGGGGAGGGGTTTAACCCCCGACCCCTCAATCCCGAGCCGTCCGGCTCTCTTCACTCTTCACCTCGCACTTCTCAACGCCCATGATGCGGTTCGCATCCCTGGGCAGCGGCAGCGAAGGCAACGGGCTCCTGTTGGAAGTCGCGACAACCCGCATCCTTGCCGACTGCGGGTTTACCCTCGGCGACACGGTAGCGCGCCTCGCGCGCCTCGATGTCGCGGCCGAGTCGATCGACGCAATCCTGATCACGCACGAACACGACGATCATGTTGGCGGCGCGGGGCGCCTCGCGCGCAAATTCGATATTCCGGTATGGGTAACGCACGGGACTTTGCAGGCGGCCGGCAAGGCACTCGCCAATGTCGATACGCTGAGAATCTTCGATTGCCATCAACGGTTCGCCGTCGGCGACATCGAGATCGAGCCCTACACCGTGCCGCACGATGCACGCGAACCTTCGCAATTCGTCTTCAGCGACGGCGCCAGCCGCGTCGGTTTGCTGACCGACGCCGGGTCGTTAACGGCGCACATGCAGGCGGTGCTGAGCGGGCTCGACGCGTTGGTGCTCGAATGCAACCACGATCCCGATATGCTGTGGGACAGCGCGTATCCGCAGCGCCTGAAGGAGCGCATCGCGGGAAAGTTCGGCCATCTCGACAACGCCACTGCCGCGCAATTGCTGACGCTGATCGATTGCAGCCGGTTGAAGCACCTGGTGGCCGCGCATTTGAGCAAGCAAAACAATACGCCCGAACTGGCGCGGACGGCGCTCGCGCTGGCGCTCAACTGCGAGCTCGATTGGGTCGGGGTGGCTACCCAAGACGATGGTTTCGGCTGGCGCGAGGTCGGCTGACCGGCGTGCACGCCTGAATTACCGCCAAACAGCGCGAAAAAAAGCCGGCCTCGAAGGCCGGCTTTTTTATTCTGCGGAAGAAAAATTACTTCTTCATCGCATCCGCGGGAGCCGGGGCAGCGTCTTTGGCAGGTTCGCCTTTTGCAGCCTCGGGTGCCGGAGCAGGCGCCGGAGTAGGTGCCGGCGTGGCGGCAGGAGCCGGGGCGGGTGCCGGTGCGGGGGCGGGTGCGGGTTTTTCGCCGCAGGCGGTCAGGCCGACCGCCAGTAAAGCGGCAATCAGAAACGAACGGTTCATGGTTTTTCCTTTAACTAGAGGGTAGATATGATGAATGCGTGACTGGCCAGATCTGGCCGGCCGATGCGATGGCCAGCCAAGTCGGCAATTGTAGTCTTATTCGCACGTCATTTCCAGAGCGTCGGGGGTTACAAACCGACGGTCGTCGCAGCCACCGACGGCGCGGAGGCCTCCCATAATTCGTCGAAGCGCTTGATCAGGAGGCTGGTCGCGGAGACGTCGCCGATCGTCGCCACGCCGCGCAGGTCCGTGTAATGGAAACGACGTACGAAACGCATATCATCGGCGACGGCGAAAGGATCGTATATCCGCCGCGCCGCCGGCAGAGTTTGATGTATCACAAGTCCGTAGCTGAAGCGCTTGAGCAACATCATCAGGCGCGGACAGTCGCGCACGATATTGGTCGTTTCGTGGAGCACGATTCTGACGCGATTGGTGCGGCGCGCGAGCAGGAACTGCGCGAACAGGTCATAGCGCTGCGGCGAGTTGAAATTGCGCCCGATGCTTTTGTCGAATATGCGAACGGTGTGCGTTGCGTTCGCGAGCAGTTTGTCGAGCGCCTCGTCGTAGGCGGCCAGGCCCTCGAGCTTGCGCTCGCCGGGCATGCGGTCGGGCGGTACGGTCTGCATGTGGCTGCGCGTCTACAGGTCAATCGCCGAACTCAATATAGCCCGCGCGGTACCATTCGTAAAGCAACCCGCGCGTCGCCGCATCGAGGTGCGGCCCCGCCGGCAATCGGCGCGTATCAGCAAGCCGCTGCAGCGCGCGGGCGGAGGCGGCGGGAGCGCGCGGGGTTTCACCGTTGATGAACACTTGTCTACCGGATGTCAGCATGCGGGTGGGAAGCGCCAGTCGCATGCCGCGCGTATGGACAAGTTGTGCGAACCGCTGCGCCGATACGCGGCGTGTGCGCTCGAATGCCACGCCCCGGCGCGGTTCGGTCAGATATTCGCCGAGGCAGCGTTCGACATCGGCGTCGCTCCAGCGCAGCGATCCCACCATCGCTTTGATTTTTCCAAGCATGTCCCTGCCGATGGCGCCGGCGCGGCGCTGGGGTTTCAACTGCGGATCGCGATACATCTCGTCCGTGCGCTCTTCATCGCGCAGAAAATCGAGAAACCGCTCGACCATCTCGCGCCGTCCCGGCGCGCGGAAGCCTACCGACCAGGTAATGCACTCGTCCAGCGCGACGCCGTGGTGCGCATACCGCGGCGGCAGGTATAGCAAGTCGCCGGCCTGTGCCGTCCACTCGCGTTGGGCGCGGAAGCGGCGCAGTATCTTTAACGGCGCACCCGCGACGAGCTCGAGATCGCGCTGGGCGCCGATCTGCCAGCGTCGCCTGCCGGTGGCCTGCACGAGTGCGACGTCGTAACTGTCGAAATGCGGGCCGACGCTGCCGCCCGGCGCGGCGTAACTCGCCATCACGTCGTCGTGCCGCGAGTACGGAATGAAATCGAACGCCTGTTGCAGCATCCGGGCCGCGGGCAGCACGGCTTCGAGTCCGTTGACCAGCAGCGTCCAGCCGCGCGGCGGCAGGCGCCTGAAGTCGCGCGGGCGAAACGGACCATGCTCGACTTGCCAGGATTTGCGCGCGCCGATCACGAGCCGCGCCTCGACGTCATCGCGGCACGCGAGTTCCAGCATGCGCGCGCGATTGAGCCCGTGGACGAACTGCGGCAGCGCGCCGCGCAAGAACAGAGGTTTTTTTTGCCAGAATTCGGTCAGAAATCTGCGCGCGCCAGGTAACATTACCGTCATGAGGCGATTATAACGTGCTGATTACAATTGTTCGGCCGAGCGGGGTGTGCTCGCGCGCGCGGCGCGTGCCACGCAAATGTTAATCGTGATGTCCGCCGTATTGACGGCGGCGGTACTTTGCTACAATTAATCCGTGACGACTCAGTCTGAATGCGGAGCGCTGAAGTTGCAGGCCGGTCAGGCGGCCCCGGGTTTCGATTTGCCTGACGCCGAAATGGAGGCGGTCAGTCTCGCCGGTTTCCGCAATCGCAAGGTGGTCGTGCTGTATTTTTATCCGCGAGACGACACGCCGGGCTGCACGCTCGAGGCGATCGAGTTCAGCGATCTGCAGGACGAGTTCACGCGCGTCGATGCGGTGGTCATCGGCGTCAACATGGACGACTGCCTGAGCCACAGCGCGTTTCTCGACAAGCACGGTCTGGCGGTGCAATTGCTCGCAGACGTGGACGGCGAGGTTTGCAATAATTACGGGGTGTTGCACGAAAAGGAGCTTGAGGGCAGGAAGAAGGTCTGCGTGCTGAGATCGACTTTTATCATCGACAAGGACGGCGTGCTCAGGCATGCGCTGTACGGGGTCAGCCCGCGCGGCCATGCGGCGCAGGTACTGGAACTCATAAGGGGCATGCGAAAATGCAAGTAGCGCAGGACACGGTGGTATCGCTGAATTACGAATTGTTGAACTCCGAAGGTGAACTGATCGAGAAGACCGAGGAACCGATCGACTATCTGCATGGCGGTTATTGGACGGCAAGACCGCCGGCGAGACCTGCGACGTATACCTGCAGCCGACCGATGCTTTCGGCGAGTATGACGAAAAGCTCGTGCAAATCGAGCCGCGCTCGAAGTTTCCGCCCAAGATCGAAGTCGGCATGCGCTTCGAAGGCGATGCCGGGGAGTCGGGCGAGACCCTCATCTATACCGTCACAGACATCGCAGAGGACAAAGTGGTGGTGGACGGCAATCATCCGCTGGCGGGCATGGCGCTGCGTTTTCAGGGCACGGTCAGTGCGGTGCGCGCGGCCACCGCGGAAGAGCTCGAGCATGGGCACGTGCATGGCGCCCACGGCCACCATCACTAACGACCTGACTCGCGGGCCGCGCGCAGCGAGTTCAGCCCGCGAGTAACTTCTGCAAAGC
>WNFL01009955.1_pt1 | contig 10174 bp, 11 predicted proteins | sample 5400361 | NCBI WGS metagenome assembly WNFL01 (sample SAMN13153351, study PRJNA577476) | soil metagenome | isolation source: 40 cm soil on Douglas fir-dominated hillslope | place: USA:California | collected 2013-09-17
TATCTCAATCTAACGCGAGCTCGTTCTGCAAAGAATGTAGATGGCTCTGGATTGAGTACGAAAGATAAGAAAAAAATTATAGAAGACTGGTACGCCTGCCGTTGGACTGGTTTCTCGTGTTGACGGCTGTGCACCGGGCAGGCAGAAAAATGTGGACGAGTACAACAAGCAAGTGCTGAGGGATGCTAGAGCTGCTGAGAGGTCCGATATGAACAATACGAATCAACGATCTCAGATTCAGAGTCCCAATCCGGGGTATCAAGATGCATACCTCCAACAACAGTTTCTACAACAGCACCAACGTCTCGTTGCCGGAGGACATATCATTCCAGGAGCAGTGGATGCGATTGCGCGTGGACAAATTCTGCCTGGGGTGACCCAACCTCCACTGCAGCAGCAACTCTATGGGCTCCCACAACCCTTTGATCTCGTCCCTGTTCCAACAAGTGGAGGCGGCGGTATCCCGACGAGCACAGGTGGTATCATCTATGGAGGACCCCAACAGCAACAACAACAACAACAACCTCACGAGGCCCAACAACCCCCGATGTATCAGGGTCAACCATTTTCCAGCCATATGGACTCGCATCAGTCCTATAGCGGGAGCAGTTCAAGGGCGCCGCTTAACCCAGGCGCTGATCGTGGAGGTGCCGAGAGCGATTACGAGTTACTCCATCCTCCAAAGAGGCCTCCACAGCAGCACGAGCCACAGTGGCAGCAGCTTCAAGGGCAACAGCAACAGCACCAGGTGCGACAGGGCCAATACGGCCCACCGTTTACACCACAAGGGCGATTTGAACCTTTCATCGTCATTCCGGACCTGAATGCTCCGGGAGAATTTCCGCGTATACCAAGGGTCCTGGGCGAGATGAGGGTCAGGCATGAAGAATGGACAGCATTCATGCAGGTATGTATATATTAATCCACCATTTTCTTGCGGCTAAAAGGATTATCGCCTGATTTCACAGGAGATCCAGAGCGCCTGGCAAGACCGAATCCCGGTGCCTGGAAAGTACCGTCCTGCATCTCGTCAAGTTTCCGAAATCGTGGACAAGTGGAATGTAGTATCATTCAAGCCACTGGGCGTTGATGTTGCCTTCTTCCGTGGTACTAAACGCAAGTCCGGTGAAGCACGCACGCAATATGACACCATCAACGACCAGCTTCCCTTCTTAGATAGAGCTGCTCCATTGGATGACGATGATGACTCGTCGGATGATGACGACGACGACGACGACGACGACGACGAAGGTGGCGCGAGCGTCCTTGGGCTTAGATCGCAGATCACCCAGAACTCAATTCTGTCAGGGGGAAAACAAATCTCTGCGGTGCACATGCTGCAGCTCGAGGAAATGCGGAGAGAGCGGCGAAGAGTGTTAGAGGAGAAACGACTCGCGAAAATCAATAGCCGACAATGTTAGTGCACCCTCCTTGCCGCCTTTGGGTCTGATAACTAACACATTGTTTTCAAGATGAGCCAGCGCACTCGATTGCCGTCTTCCCCGTGATACCCACATAACATTCCCCTCTACTGATCACCAATGAGTCTAACACGGTGACTGGTACCCACAAACTTTCTGCTTCATAATTATTGCATATCTTAGGTAATATCGTGCGTCTTTCCGATTATGCTATTTTGTAGCCTCTTTGTCAATCTCGAGCGTCGACCCTCAGAGTCTCTCTATTTTGGATTCAGTTTGCTTATTTACATCGAACATTTTGTATATTTCATACAATTCTTGATGCCCAAAATTTCAGCTGTTGCAAGAGATTGTCTAATATTTTGACGAGAGTTAAGTTCAGGGACATTTCCATTTACTCGATATGCCATACACGCATATATCATCTTCGGTCCGAAATTCACTGGAGTTTGACTCCACTAGGATGGGGGGAAGTAAGTCTGGAATCCTCGTTATAATTACCTTCTTGACTGTAGGTCAAATTCCGATTACAGAGCGCACCTTCCAGGTGGCGCGCATTATCTAAGTGAAACTGGATTCACGCACTTGTTTCTCATGCGACATATTATATCCGATGTGCCTTTGATGATGACATCGGTTGCCCGATAGACATATTCCCGCTTGACCTTTGGCTTGGACTACAGTTCATTTCCCTCGCATGACATCGACACTGTTATGGTTACATGGGTCGTCCTCCCCGATTGCATCAACTACCATGGGGCTATGGAAATAACGTGTAGGCAATTGGAAATAGTAAGGGGTCGGTACAACTAGTTCATGCGTGGGAAGATTCAATAAGATAAGCACGTTTGCTTTGGGTGAATATATGTCATTCATTTTGCGTCTAATGTTGGGGAATGTCACGTTCGAGAGGAAATTGCACACCTCGCCAGCCATACATTGATAATGTTCCACCACAGGATTCGGTGGTATTGTATGGGGCCTGAATCGGGGTCCATCGGCCGTGTAGTGTTCCGTGCACCATCCCGCCGTCGAATCGCTGTCCGATCTGAAGAACCGTGCACTGTCTAACATGAAGTAGGCATCTCTTCAGTATTGTGACTCATTGGTTCATGGCTGGCTTCCTGTCTATGGACCGATTTGTACCGATGTACCGTCATAACCGGGCGAATGGCGACCTTTGGATCTGGATCTCTCTTCCGCGCCTGACGAAAGGCACCACCTCTTACACCTGGCGGGAACAATTTCACAAGGGAAGCCCGATTGACCCCTTACCAACCTGATTCATTGGCAACAGGCAAAGGGCCTTACCTCCCTGGACGTATATAGTCCCGGATCTTCAAGGGCTTGTGGATAGAACCCGTGTGCTGACCGAACTTGCATTAACCCTATCCGCACGGCCACGCACACTGTGACCGCGATTGTAAGGTGCGTGAGCAGGGTTCAACCAATCAGTCTAACTGAGGTGCCACTCGCAGACTCGTTATGGACATCATATACGCGACATGAATCATGCTGGGCCCGTCGCTCACTTTGTGGCCCACCTGGCGTGACTAGTACTGGTCCAAATGGCCTGAAACAGAGAGCAAGAGCATGCCGGAAGTTGAAAAGTTGATTAGGTTTGCTCCTTCCAATCCATCGAAATAACACATGCCGTTGGCCCCTTTCTTTGTGGGTTATATATATATTGTTCACCCTCGAAGCGAGCGCAGCCTGCGTTTGGATGGTTTGTGTGAATAGGCATGCTGCGGCTTCAATGCAGAATAATTAAAGTGGTCATCGACTATTTCTAAGGAATAAATATTTTGAGCGACCAACCGCTTGACGATTTACCCTAACATAACACAATAATGACAGTCTCTGCGCGTGCCTCTGTGCGCGCGTCAACGGTCACCCTCAGTCAAGCTCTTCGTTCAACTCCTTTTGTCGGACCAATTGAAGCCGATGGTACCCTAACCCTATCATTGAGATTATGGAGTAGTATTCATCATGGAGCAGGAAAAGAAGGGGAAGTCTTCGTAGGTTGTTCTTGACTCCGCCTATGACGTTCATTGGAGTTTGCAATCAGCGGCAGCGGGGGCGGCCGCGTAGCTCGGGCGATGTCGCCGTTCCTATCACAGCAGGCCGACCAGCTGCGGCGGCAGAGCGCGTTAGTATGCGACGCGGGGGCTTGCCCGTTCACACCACCATGCAGGAATGGCGACTTGCTAGGGAGGTGTAAGCGGGGGGGATCAGGTTACATAAACAACTTCAAAATNNNTAACAATAAGAATGTTGAGAATGGCAATGGCAAACCGAACAGTCCTGTCTGTGCCACTAGTGCCACGTACCAGATCTCGTGGTGCTGTGCACAAGTCGCCACTGCTACACTGCTACATGCCCGTGATTGGAACGCTGCGTGCCCGGCAACCGTGAACCGTGACTCGATCCACCTGAGATTTTATTTTGCCCCCTAAGAAAAGAGCTTTGCCAAGCGGGCGTCTTTGTTCAGGGCTATTTACAACTATATAAATATTATATATGGGTGTTCTGTCGTGGGCAAGGTTATCATGACTTAAGCTTTTGGGTATGTTGGGCACGTGTTTGGAAGCCTGCAAGGCGGTTCCCGCTCCGCTCCCGGCGGTTCCGCCTAAGTTGTACCAACCCATCAAGCGATCAAGTGGTGGCGATAAACGAGGGACACCCGCGGCCCTGGAAGTTCATTCACAAGTGTTCTACGCGATCACAGAGACCTGACATCTGCAAATCCGCGAGGCGCCTGCCATTTTCGGAGCCTGCCACAAGAGGGAGCTAAACTGCATTGAGCCTGATTAACCACCACAACTTCCTTCGCCCTCAAGACATTCATGACCACTGCAACGCCCCTCAGGTGCGCTACATAATCCCAATTTTGCGCTTTTCTGTGTCTGAACAACCTTCCCATGCTCAGTCCTCCATCGATTGACCTTGACGGTCTTCCCCGTTTGATCCCTTTCAAGTATTCAAAGACAGAGGAGCAAGTTTTTACACATCGCTCGTACTTTGCTCGACCTACGGCTGTTTTTGAGGATCCTCCGAATGATCCAGCCCCCGATAATGAAGTCCTCGAGTACGTCGGCGACTCTGTACTGAGTCTAGCCGTCGCTACTCTAACTAAAAATACCTATCGTACGTGCCCTTGCCTTTATTTTCCCAAGTCTCCGTCATCCTCACCACACCCTCACCACAGCTGGCTTGCGTGTTGGCCCACACGCCGTAAGTCATACTCACTCTCCCTCATTACGGCCAGCCATTAAATTGCTTAAACACTTACAGAAAATCCGGTCACTTGTTGTTCAGAATGTTACGATTGCAAGAATTTCCGAGCATTATAGCCTTTCCAAGCGTCTGCGCGCCAACCAGTCCCAGTTGGCCAGCTTACAGCGTTCCGTATACGTGCAAGGTCGGTATATGCTTTTTTCAATGACTCCTTATCGATTGACATCTGTGACTCCCCCCGTATCACAGCTGATCTGTTTGAGGTGTGTACGAACTCACACTCGACAAAGCCAATCAACTGAGACAATGGTGGTTTTTCACAGGCATACCTTGGCGGACTGTATGATGACTGGGGCTGGGAATACGTGAAGCCATGGCTATTTAGGGTCCTACTCCCTTATATCCAAGAGGCGCACAGGATTGTTCAAGGCTCATACTACCAGTCGCGGGACCATGATAGGGGTCCTTCAGATCTTGGAGGCGGAATTGGTCCCCGTTCTCCACCTAATCGCCCTGCGGATGGGCCAAGTTCGGGGACTAGGCGACAGGACGCACTTGGAATCATCCACTCTCCCCACCTCGGAGGACCATCGCAAGGAGGTTCCCCCATGGTACCGACCAGCTCTCCGGGTGGTGCTTTTCCCCCGTCCCTCATTTCCGAGGGCCACTTGTCTCTCCTGAACCAGATTCTTCAGCACGCTCGAAAAAACATGGACTGGGATTTCATCATGGATCCGTCCTCACCGACAACAACCCCGGTGTGGGACGCCAAGGGAAAGCTCAGCAACGTGGTTATTGCTGAAGGTCGTGGAAACACAAAAAAGCTGGCAAAGAATGACGGTGCTAAAAAATTGGTAACGGACCTTCAAGACGAGCTCACCGCGTCGAGGCATGCGCGAACCATTCCGAACCTGGCGAAGCAGTTGGCACTACATCTAGAAAAGGTGAAGAAAAAGAGAGACAAGGTAAGTAGGTTTGACAATCCTTTTCCGGTCGACAAAATCTTGCGTGTCTGGCTTTTGTCGACCGGACAAGGATTGTCGGGTCTACAATAATCTTCCCGACATCCTATAACTCATTTTTCCTTTTTTAGGCCGCAGTGGAGAGGCAATACGAAGAGGATGTGGACGAGGCACTTCCATCATATCAACCGCAATATCACCCGGCTCACAGTGGCAAGGGCAGGATGGCGGATATATGGAGTGGTGGTAGTGGGCAGCAGAATTATGCCCCTGACCACTATTTCCCCTCCATGTATTCGTCACCACGGCAAGGCGGTTGATCGATCATAGCGGTTATCAGCGTTTGGAATTTGGAAGCCAAGACATTTGCTCTCATGTTCCAAACACCGACAACCTCTCGGGTACATCAACCGCTGGATCGATCCTTTCATTTCTGATATGCGCGAGAGGATTCAACTCCTCCATGGTGGGTTGTTGGTTGTGCGTCCTCTCGTCTTTGCATATTGTGCCTCGTCTTTTATTGCCTGATCGCTGCCTGATCGTTAATGGAATATGGATTGCACTATATGTAATAGGAGCATTTGGAAGAGGACATTCTACTTTCTCTATTCTCGTTTTATCCTATCGCTGTATATTAATCTCGTCGTGATTCCGACATTCGCCCAATATTATCGACAGGCGGAGCTCCATAAACGAGACTCTTCGAAGGGTCATAAATCCACGGATATCGATCTCCCAACACTCTGCCTAGAACCCCAACGTGCTCCTTCGCTGGCAAAGGCGAGCCAGTAGGGTTTTGCTTATTAAATTTTGGCCGTCGCTCTGGAGCGGTCGCGGCAATCTTAGCGAGTGCTTGCTTCGTGGCACGTTCACGGTCTTCGACAGACTCCGTTGCTGCGCGTGTGGCGGGCGAAAGGGCGCGTGCTTCCGCATCTACGTCGTCGAAAACATCCTGTTTGACAGCGGAGATGGAGTATGCCCATACTCCCACTACAAATGCAGAGGTTACAAGACCTGTGAGGATGTTCCGGACTAAGAAGGGTCGGCGTGCGCGTTGTAAGCCTGGAGAAATACCCTACAGATTGCGGTGAGAACGTGTTCGGCCTTACGCAGAGGGACCAAAGGGGGACACACGTAGCCTTTCGGACGATATGATGCTTGGACAGCCGCCCGTGATATGTACTGGTCTGATTGTGACATTGCCTGCAGGAGGGGCAGCAGTTGAAGAAGGCAACAGGTTTGTGAGCGTCTTGGATGTTTAGTTTACTTAAATCGACGAGGTACATGTTATTCCGAGTCCATTTCCAAGCTCACAATCATGTGTATTCGGGCATATCGCTTCATAAAGTTTGTGTAAACTTAAGGAGTCATAAGGGAAGCAACATAGTGTGGTAACGGTCTCCGATTCCAATTCTAGTATAAGACCAACGAATCGCTCAGTTAACCGGCAGAAGGCTTGCCCTGAGAGTTAAACATAGGTGGGTGAACCAAATTTTCGTAGGGTAATTGAACATACTCTGAGCAGCGAATAGACTCCATAGGTGGCTCCAAATAGTCCGACTGTAAAACCGGCTCCAAATACGCCTGTTGAAGTGGTTTGTCGAAACGAGAACCTCATTGACCTGGCCTGGAAACAACTCAAGACGTACTGATGTAGAGCCTTGAGCGAGGAGCACGAAGATATACAGGGAGGTGCGATGCCTAGACATTACCCGAGTCAGTCGGTTCACCACGGCAAGCAAGAAGAATCCACCTGGTAGGTCTTTTGCCGCTCGAGGATATGGGTGGGTTCTGTGATTCATCTGGATCAGATCTCTTGTTATTCTGGGGTGTTTGCGTCGCGCTCACTGTCTACGAGGAACATGGTTCAAAGTCGAGGTTGTTGAAAGAAAGCAAGCTGAGCCTCGTCCTCGACCCATGCCACCCGACAATCCCAGAATACGCGTGCGAAGTCTCTTGGCCTGTACCATAAATTAGGGACTAATATACACATGTTAGGGCGTGTCTATCTGCCGCCCGATCGTCTATGGCAGTTCGGCATGGATGCTCACTCCGGCGGAGAAGGTGGCAAACAATATTCACCCCGACCACTCGCACAAGTGGACAGTAGCTGTTCGTAGTGCTGCATCGGCAGATGACCAAGTGGGAGGCGCGGATGATATTACTCATTTTATTAAGCGAGTAGCGTTCAAGTTGCACGATTCATTTCCGAATCCCAATCGGGGTGAGCGCTCCATTTTTTTCTACACGATAGTATCTGACATTCCATAATATAAAGTACTCGACAAGCCTCCGTTTGAGGTATCAGAAACAGGGTGTGCCCCTCTGTTCCAGTTGCGGCCTACTTTCTCATCTCTTCTGCAGTTGGGGAGAATTCGAAATCCAAATCCGCATAACATTCGTCCCCGAATCCGGCGAGAAAGCAATAAATACGCACCACTTGCTCAAGCTACACCCGTTCGTCGTCGTCCAACAATTCAAAGACAACCTAGCGATGCAAAACCAGCTCCCGCCGCCCATCCAGTCGTGGCAGTACGATGAGATTGTGTTCACAGACCCCTTGCAAAACTTTTTTAACATTCTCCTCGAGCACCCGCCGACACTGCTGCCAGCCACAAAGCGCCGCCCAATCCCGTTCCATATCTCCCTCCCATCGAATAGCTATGAAGCGGACGAGAATAGCGGAGACGGGAAAGGGGGCGGAGTACCCGCCGAGTTTACGCAGAGCATGATCAAGGAAGAGGCGGATCGTTTGCAAATGGCATTTAATGAGGTACAAGCACAGATACACAAAGTCTTCACGTTGCAACACACGAGGACCCGTGAGCTAGAGGCGTTAAAACAGCAGGAGGCAGGAAGCATGTGAGGGAGGGGCTCAAGATTAGGCATCTAATGTATCCATATCGCTTTGATCTGGCGTGTGTATCATTCTATTGGTAGCATTCGTAAATGTTTGGAGTTGAATCTTCTTGCGTTGGCAGTCCTTAGTTTTCAGGGTGGCCGCTCTTGTCCGCGAGAGAAGTGAGGCGCGGGTTTCGAGAATGCGATTGCAATCCGAAAGTGCGGACAGGACTCTCGACTCTGGAGTAAGAGAAGTACGCCTATCTGCTGTTTCCGAAACTGCGCGTATTTCCGTCTGGAGTTGCAAGGAGTCTTCAAGCCAATGATCTAGGGACTAATCAGTCTTGTAGAGAAGAACTAAGGACAAACGCACCTAAGTCGCTTATTGTCGTAGCATATCGGTCTGGGTCCCAATCCTCTTCGTGTTCCGTTTGCTTTTGAAGAAATGGTAACACCGTGCCGTTAAAGTGCTGGAAACGGTCCAGAATGACTTGTAGCCGGCAGAAGATATCACAGACACTGGAAGAGAACTGAAAGCTGTCAGGGCATATTCATAATACCCAAAACCTCTCCACAGACCTCCCCAAAGCCAAGTTCCTCGAAGATGGCAACCCGTGCTGCTTTGGTGGATCGCATTCGGGCCTCCTCGAATCGGGCCTCTTCTTTATCTAGTTCGCAATTCCGCTCCTCCAGCGCTTCCTTGAAAATAGTGCGGTTGGTACGCGCATGAAACTAAACCGGATTCTTCGTACCTTCAAACGGGTTTCGCTTCCTTGCAATGCAGCTTCTAAGGTTGAAGACATGTGGACCCAAGGTGCTAATTGGGCCGATAAAGAGAGAACATCGGGGGCTACGACGATGGGCTTGGCTTTGGTCTGTTCATTTGTGAGTTGTGCGTTAAATTTCCCTTGGATTGGGGTACCTTGAGTGCTGGATCGTTGCGTATAACCGCAGCGTGATTCTTCTTGGCGGTTCCAAGAGTATTGGGACGCATGTTCTCAATCACTGGTCGGGTGGCAACTGCTCTCCTCGACGGCGAACGCGGTTTCGCGCGTTTAGAGAGGACTTCAGGCTTCGCTACGCGTCTTGATCCCATTTCAGTTCCCGCCGAGGACTCCGCGGACTTTGGCTGCGTATTTTTCATGGGGACTGCATCACAGACAGTCGGAACGCGCTTCGGCAGTGTGGGAGGTTCGGGTTTCTGTATTGTTCTGGGCTTATCCGCCTGGGCTTTAATGCCTGGTAGCCGCAGTTTCGAGGTTTTGGGAGCAAATGCCATTCCCAGTGGTTGTGGTGGAGTTCGGAAAGCAAGCGCTGTACCTGAAAATATAGCAAAGACGGCAGGGCATCACATTGCACAAGTTAACTTTAACTTCGGGAAGCAATGGAAATCTACCATTACTTTTGGCCTAAGCAATGACCTTTGGAAACTTCTAGAGTATTTGGTTTCATGTGTCCAAATATTTCACGTGCTTGGGCCCACCAATGACGCCATAGGGCCCAGCTCACACACAATATGCGATGGCCTCAAGACGGATTACTGAGAGTCTGAGGTAAGTAAAGATTTGTGTGATGGCAGGTCGACGACAGAGGTAGTGAACGAAAAATACCAGAAAACGTTATATGATGGTAACCAATTCTAAACAACCTGATTACAATTTTAAAATTTATTTTCGGACCTCTCTGGTTGCTCGTATTTGTGGTCGCGGGTGG
>WNFL01022998.1_pt1 | contig 10174 bp, 6 predicted proteins | sample 5400361 | NCBI WGS metagenome assembly WNFL01 (sample SAMN13153351, study PRJNA577476) | soil metagenome | isolation source: 40 cm soil on Douglas fir-dominated hillslope | place: USA:California | collected 2013-09-17
AGCCAGTCGAGCAGCTGGATCTCGGCGAGCCAGTCGAGGTTGTTGACCATCGCCGCCCCGTGTGACCCGGAGAAGTCCAGGAAGCGTTCGAGCTGGCCGCGCATCGACGCGACATTCGCCTCGAGCGTCTCGCGGTCGAGGAGCCGCCGCTCGGCCGACGAGCCGGATGGATCGCCGATCATCCCCGTCCCGCCCCCGACGACGGCGATCGGCCGGCCGCCGTGGCGCTGGAGATGGATCAGCCCGAAGATCGGGACGAGGTGGCCGATGTGGAGCCACGGCCCGCTCGGGTCGAAGCCGTTGTAGCCGGCGATGGACCGACCGGACGCGAGCCGCGCTTCCAGCCCGTCGGACGCGGCATGGAACATCCCCCTCCAGCGCAGCTCCGGGATCAGGCCCGCCGGCCCGGATTCGAAGGCGGAAGGTGGGCTCGAGGCCGTCACAGGCTCGTCCGGCGAGGCGTCGTCAGGGGCGCCCGATGGGGGAAGAGGTCCCTCACGGACCCTATGGTATCGTCGCGAACACATGCAGACCGCCCTCCAGAGGCGTCAGCGGCACCGCCGCGCCGGAGCCGCCAGACGCGGAGGTGGAGGTGGCGCCGGCCGACGGGCCGCCCTCGCCATCCCGCTCATCCTCTTCTCCAGCTTCATCGTGCTCGGCGGGGTCGGGTTCATGGGGAGCGTCAGCGCCTACGCCTACTACGCCCGTAACCTGCCGGACCCGGCCACTCTCTTCAACAAGCTCATCTTCGACGAGCCGACCCTCATCTATGACCGCACCGGCGAAGTCCAGCTGGCGAGCTTCGGTGAGCGCAACCGCGAGCTCGTGACGTTCGACCAGATCCCGCCCGAGATCGTCGACGCGACGACCTCGATCGAGGACAAGGACTTCTGGAGCAACCCGGGGTTCGACCTCGGCGGCTTCATCTCCGCGACTCTCGACACGCTGGCCGGTCATCCCCGCGGCGGCTCGACGATCACCCAGCAGCTCGTCCGCGATCGCCTGCTCCCGCCTGAGGCCTTCACGGGCTCGGTCTATGACCGGAAGATCCGCGAGATCATCCAGTCGATCCGCCTCACCCAGGCATTCCCGGGCCAGGACGGCAAGCAGAAGATCATCGAGGCCTACCTCAACCAGAACTTCTACGGCAACCAGAGCTACGGCATCAAGGCCGCGGCCGTCGGGTACTTCGGGGCCTCGGACATGTCCAAGCTGACGCTCGCCCAGGACGCGCTCCTCGCCGCGATCCCGAAGTCGCCGACCCAGTACGACCTCGTCCGGAACGCCGTCAGCCAGTGCACCGTGACCCCGCCCGAGGGCCAGGATTGCCCGGCCGGCAAGAGCCAGCTGGTCGTCCCGGCAACGTCACCGGTCGTGGTCCGCCGGAACCAGATCCTCGACTTCATGAAGACCCGCAGCGTGCTGTCCGGCTCGAAGCACACGATCCAGGACTACGACGCCGCGAAGAACGAACCGGTGGTCCTCGCCAACCAGACGCTGCCACCGTGGAAGGCGCCCCACTTCGTGTGGCAGGTCCGCCAGCAGCTCGCCGGGATCCTGTGCGGAACGGCCACGGCCGAGGGCTGCCAGCAGCTCGACACCGGTGGCTACCACGTCACCACGACCCTCGACTGGAACATGCAGCAGGTCGTCGAGAAGTGGCTGTACGTCGCGGCCCGGACGACCCACCTCAAGGACCCGAAGCCGACGTGGGCCGCCCTGAAGGTCCCGAAGGCCGATTACGCCTGGCTCCAGAACCTGAAGGCCAAGAAGATCTTCAACGACGCCGCCGCCGTCATCGATTACCGGACAGGCCAGCTCCTCGCAGTCGGCGGCAGCGCCGGCTATTACCAGACCACCGGCGACGTGAAGTTCCAGCCCCAGTTCGACGTGTTCGACGACGGCTTCCGACAGCCTGGATCCGCGATCAAGCCGCTCAACTACATCACCGGCATCGACCAGCACTCACTCACGGCCGCGACATCGTTCATGCACGTGGTGACCAACTTCGGGACGAAGGGCAAGCCCTTCACCCCGGCCGAGGACGACAACCTCGAGCGGGGGCCGGTCCGGCTGCGGTCGGCACTCCAGTTCTCGTTCAACATCGCGTCGATCAAGGCCGGCCTCGAGATCGGCCTCGCGAACGCCTTCGCCCATTTCCAGGACTTCGGCCTGTCGTTCCTGCCCGGCACCGGCCCGGTCGTCTCGCAATCGATCGGAACGCTCGAAACCCACCCCGCTCAGCTCCTGAGCGCCTACGGCGCGATCGCCAATGGCGGCGTGCTCATGCCCCGGACGACGATCCTCGAGATCCAGGATGCGAACGGCAAGGTCGTCTACCCGACCCCGGCCGACGCTCCCCAGGGCAAGCGCGTCAACACCGCGCAGGCCGCCTACATCATCACGGACATCCTGAACGGCAACACGACCAAGGCCGTCAACCCGCCTTGGTCCAAGTGGCAGATCCTCGAGAAGGGCAAGACCCGGCGCCCGGCGGCCTACAAGACCGGCACGACCGACGACAACAAGGACGTGGCCGCCTATGGCTACCTCGCGCCACCGAAGGACCCCAACGCCCAGGCCCTCGCGGTCGGGGTCTGGATGGGCAACTCGGACTCGACGCCGAACAACAGCACGCTCTCCTTGGCGTCCTCGGCGCCGGTCTGGTCGAAGATCCTGACCGAGATCAGCCAGGGCCTCCCGATCGCGGACTTCAAGCGCCCGGATGGGCTCGTGGACGCCTCGGTCGATGCGTTCAGCGGGCTGCTCCCGGGTCCATATACCGTGAAGACCGTCAAGGAGATGTTCATCAAGGGCACCGTCCCGACCCGGGTTGACGACTACCACGTCCTCGTCGACATCGACCAGGCGACCGGAAAGCTGTGGCAGGACGGCTGCACGGGCCCGATGATCCAGGCGCCGTTCCTCGACTTCAGCCAGGCCGAGCCGGGCTTCCCGCAGTGGCAGCAGTACACCCAGGAATGGGCGGCCCGGGCGGCGAAGGGACCGGGCACGGTCGGTGGTCCGCGCCACGACCGGACCTCCTATTTCTACAACTCCTCGTTCCGTCCCTTCGGTGCCACGTGGGGCGGCAAGTTCGCGCCGACCGAGGTCTGCACGCCGCTCCCGCCCCAGTGCAACGGCAACGGCAACGGCGGACCGCAGCCATCGGATTGCCCGCCGCCGTCCCCGACCCCGAGCAAGGGCAAGCCCGGCCCGTCCGGTCCGCTGCCCTCGATCTGACCCGCGCCCGCCGACGGACACGCGGTCAGCCGAGCGTCACGACCGTGACGCCGTCGCCACCTTCGCCAGCCTCGCCGGGGCGAATCTCCTTCACAAGCGCATGGCCGCCGGCCTGGGCCCGGACCGCATCGCGGAGCGCGCCCGTCCCGGAGCCGTGCACGACCGTGACCCGATCGAGGCCAGCTATCGAGGCGTCGTTCAGGTAGGTCTCCAGCGCCGCCAGGGCCTCGTCGACCCGGGCGCCGCGCAGATCGAGCGACATCGGCACGGACCGCGCCCGCGCCATCCGGAGCTCCGCAACGTTGGTCCCTGATCCCTCCATGGCCGCGGCCCGGCTGCCGGGCGTCGCGTCGGCAAGCTCGAGATCCTCGATCGGGACGCTCACCCGCATCGTCCCGGCCTCGAGCGTCGCCCGGCGCCCGGCTCGATCCATCTCGACAACGCGGCCCTCCCAGCCGCCCGAGACGCTCCGGGCCCGCTCCCCCACTCGCCAGACCCGCCGCTGGCGCGGGGCCGCGTCCACGGGCTCGGGTGGCCCCTCCGGCCTGGCGGGCAGGCGCTCGACGTGCTCGTCGGCACGAGCCAGCGCGGCATCGATGCCGGGCACCGTCAGACCGCCCCGCTCCAGCTGCTTCCGCGCGCCGGCGACCTCATCCCGGAGGTCGGCGACGATCCGTTCCGCCTCCTCGCGGGAGCGGCGGGTCACGTCGTCGCGCTCGCGGCGCGCCTTCCGGCGCTCCTCGTCGGCGGTCCGGAGAGCGTCGGCCGCCCGAGCCTCCGCGCTGCGGGCCCGCTCGAGCGCGTCGGCCGTCTCGCCCTGGGTCTCGCGGATCGAGGCGAGGGTCGCCTCGAACGCGAGCTCCGATTCGCTCAGGCGCGAGCGGGCATCGGCTACCAGCTGCTCGGGCAGGCCAAGCCGCTCCGCGATCGCGAAGGCCTGGGATCGCCCGGGGAGCCCGATCGACAGTCGGTACGTCGGGCTGAGCGTGTCGAGGTCGAACTCGACGGCGGCGTTCATCGCGCCGGGCGCGGTGTGGGCGTAGGCCTTGAGCTCGGCGTAGTGGGTCGTCGCCGCGACGAGCGCGCCGGCCCGGATGAAGTGGTCGAGGAGGGCCTGGGCGAGGGCCGAGCCCTCGGTCGGATCAGTGCCGGCCCCGAGCTCGTCGAGCAGCACGAGGGTTCCCGGCCCGGCGGCCTCGACGATCCGGATGATCGAGCGCATATGGCCTGAGAACGTCGACAGGGACTGGGCCACGGACTGCTCGTCGCCGATGTCGGCGAACACGTCCCGGAAGATCGGCAGCTTGCTGCCGGGCGCCGCGGGGACATGGAGCCCGGCCTGGTGCATGAGCGCGAGGAGGCCGAGCGTCCGGAGCGTGACGGTCTTGCCGCCCGTGTTCGGGCCGGTGACGACGAGGGCCGTGTAGCCGTCGCCGAGGCGGACGTCGATCGGGATCACGCGGCCGGTCAGGCCCGGGTGGCGGGCCGACAGCAGGACGACCTCGTCGCCCCTGGCGGTCTCGGCCCGCGTGCCGTCGACCTCGGAGGCGAGGAGCGCCTTGGCGGCCCAGAAGTCGAACCGGGCCAGCGCGTCGAGCGTCTCGCGCAGCGCCGGCACGTTGGCCGCGATGAGCGCCGAGAGCTCGTCGAGGATCCGCTCGACCTCCTCCTGCTCCGCGACCTGGGCCTCGCGCCAGGCATTTCCGAGCTCGACGACGACGAGGGGCTCGACGAACAGCGTCGCGCCGCTGCCGGACGCGTCGTGGACGATGCCCTTGACCCGCGTTCTCGCCTCGGCCTTGACCGGGACGACGTAGCGCCCGTTGCGGAGCGTGATGATTGGTTCCTGGAGGGCATTGCCGAGCTCCGACGCGACGAGCGAGTCGAGGCGGCGGCGGAGCCGCTCGAAGGCGACCCTGACGGCGGCCCGGAGGCCGCCCAGCCGCGGCGACGCCGTATCGAGCAGCTCGCCGGCCGGGTCGAACGAGCGGGCCAGGGTCGAGGCGATCGCCGGCAGTGGCTGGAGCTGCTTCGCCAGATCGCGCAGCAACGGCCAGCGGGCGTCGGCGAGGGCCAGCTTCAGCTTCGTCGTCCCGTCGAGCGTCGCGTCGATGTCGAGGAAGTGGGCCGCGTCGAGGCGGCCGCCCCGGGCGGCCCGGTCGATCCACGGCCCGATGTCGCGGGCACCCCCGATGCCGACTCCGCGGCGCTCCGTGAGGAGCTCGCGAGCCTGGTCGGTCTCGTCGAGCGAGCGGCTGACGACGACGCGATCGGCCGAAGGCTCCAGGACCTCGGCGAGGCGGCGGCTCGGGCCGAACGAGGTGTGCTCGGCCAGCCGCCCGCGAAGGAGCGGGAACTCGAGGATCGCGATCGAGCGGGCGTCCATCCGGATGGCCTGGTGGGTCGGGTCAGCGACCCGAGACAGCCGCGCTCTTGGTGTCGAAGAACCGCCACGCGACCGAGCGCCACGGCTCCGGCGCGTAGTCGATCCCGATCCGGGCCGACGTCGCGATCGAGGCGGCCGGCTGGCCGGCGGACGGAGCCTCGATGCGGATCGGCGACGTCGGATCGAGGAGGTCGAGGCCCGTGTCAGCCCGCGTCAGGCCAAACGCCAGGGCGGCGAGCCCCGGGCCGGCCGCCAGGCGCGCGGTGGGAATGGCTTCGATGCGTCGGGCGATCGCGGCGGTCGCCGCGGGTCCCGTCGAGGCGAGCACGCCGAATCGCCGCCTCGCCGGAGGTCGGCTCGATCGCGCGGATCAGCAGCGCCGCCGGCCGGCCTTCGGGCTCGGTGACGACGTTCAGGCAGTCGTACATCCCGTAGACAAGGTACACGTAGGCGATTCCCGGAGGACCGAACATGACCCCGTTCCGCGTTGTCCGACCGAACCGTGCATGGGAGGCCTGATCCTCGGTCCCGATGTACGCCTCGACCTCGACGATCCGGCCGGCCCGGTCGTCGCGCACGAGACGGGCACCGATGAGGCTGCGCGCGGCATCGAGGGTCGGGGCGGCCAGGCGGTCGCGGCTGAGCTCGCGCGCGAGCGGGCGGCTCAGGGCGTTCTCAGCGAGCGGCGGAGAGCACCGAGGCGAACGTTTTCACGACGTCCTCGGGAAAGAGCCCACCGAGGACGGCGAAGAGCGCCGGGATGATGTTCTCGCGGAAGACCTGGGCGACCAGGGCGTCGTCGATGAACCCGTGCAGCGTCCGGAGCGGGGCGAACTCGCCGATGAGGCCGCCCGGCCCGAGACCGGCGCCGAAGAAGTACGGGTCGATGATGATCAGGACCGCCATGAAGATCACGAAGCCCTCGACGATCCCGAGCACTCCTCCGAGGATCTCGTCGAGCACCGGATAGCGATAGAAGAGCGGCGCCGGCCGATACGAGATCTGGATGCCGATGCTGAGCGTCACCGCCGATGCGAGGAACACGGCGCCGAACCCGATCATGTAGCTGTATTCCGGCGTGATGTTCGCCCACTGCTGGGCGAGATAGCCGCCGAAGGGGGTCCGGAGCTGGGCCCCGAGGAAGAGCGAGAACAGGATCGCCGCGATCCCCAGCAGGCGTCGAGTGACGCCCTGCGCATAGCCCACGACGAACATCGCGAACAGCGCAAGGAACAGCACCAGATCGAACGGCTGGATGTCCAACGCGGCCTCCCCCTCTACGCGATCGGTTCAGGCAGCGTAGCAGCGGCTCTTCGCGAGCCGCAAGACGCCGCGGGTCCGCCCCGGCTCGTTCGTCAGGACCGGATCCGGGCGCCGAGGCCCTCGAGCGCAGCGACGATCGCCGCCGTCGCAGCATCGACCTCGGCCTCGGTCAACGTCCGATCGGGCGAGACGTAGCGGAGGCGGAACGCGAGGCTTCGCTCATCGTCGGCCAGCGGCCGGCCGCGATAGACGTCGAACAGCCAGGCGTCCGCCAGGAGCTCACCACCGGCCTCCCGGATCGCCGCCGCGAGCTCACCGGCCGTTCGATCCGCGCCGATGACCACCGCTAGGTCCCGCTCGACCGCCGGGTAGCGCGGCGGCGCCACGGCGTGCGGAATCCCCAGGCCTCGATCAGCCGCGGGTGCAGCTCGCCCACGAAGCCCGCCAACGCGAGGCCGCCGTCGTCCGCGATCGCGCCGACCGTGGCGCTCCGACCCGGATGCAGCAGGGGCTCGTCGGTGAGCGCTGCGTACGTCGGCCGGCCCGCGCCGATCAAGCCCGCGAGCAGCTCGACGAGGCCCTTGGCGTCGTCGACGTCGGCCGCGCGCCCGGGCCGGTTCCAGCTCGGGAGCTCGTACTCGCCAGCGAGCGCGATCCCGAGCCGCCACCACTCGCGCGGCTCGTCGCGGACCCGGCCGTAGCCCTTGCCGATCTCGAAGATCGCGACGTCGGGCGTGCCACGCCGGGTGTTCGCCGAGGCGACCCCGGCGAGGCTCCCGACCAGCGCTTGACGCAGGACCGAGTGGTCGCTCGACAGCGGGTTCGTGACGGTGATCGGACCGCCTTCGCGCGCCGATTCTCCGGCGGCCGCCCGATCCGGCGCCGTCCAGTGGAACGTGTCGACGTGCCGGCGCGACTCGAGCGCGTAGGTCACGACTTCGGTAAGCCCGGCGCCGACGAGCGACTCGCGGAGCCGGTCGCGGGCCGCGAACGGCGACGGCTGCCAGGCCGGGGGCGGCGTGTCCGGCAGCGTCGGCGGGATGAGCTCGTAGCCGCGGACGCGGGCGATCTCCTCGGCGAGATCGGCCTCGATCTCGATGTCGCGGCGCCATGTCGGGACGATCGCGACGATGGCCTCCCCCGGGGCGGACGCCACGGATGCCGGATTGGCACCGGCGGCGACGGGGACCTCGATCGTGCCGGTGGGAGCCTCGGTCGCGATGCCGACGCGCTCGAGGAGCTGGCGCTGCTCCGCGGCTCCGAGTGCCGTGCCGAGCAACCGATCGACCCGCGCGGGCCGGAACGCGACCCGGCCCGGCTCGGGCTCGGTCGGGTTCGAATCGACCCGGCCCGCGGCCACGACACCACCGGCCCACTCGCGCACGAGCCTGGCCGTCCGATCGGCCCCGATCCGGGCAAGCCGGTATTCCTGGCCCTTCTCGAACCGCAGGCTCGCCTCCGAGCGGAGCGCGTACCGGAAGGCCGTGCGGCGAATGCTCACCGGGTCGAAGATCGCCGATTCGATGACGACGTCGGTCGTCGTCGCTGACACCTCGGAGCCTGCGCCGCCCATGACCCCGGCGATCCCGATCGGACCCCGCGCGTCGGCGATGACGAGGGTCTCGGCCGTCAGCTCGCGCTCGACGTGATCGAGCGTCTCGAGCCGCTCCCCTGCCCTCGCGCTCCGGACGACGATCCGGCCCTCGGCCACGGCCGCGGCGTCGAAGGTGTGGATCGGCTTGCCGAGCTCGAGCATGACGTAGTTGGACGCGTCGACGACGTTGCTCAGCGGCCGCATCCCGGCCGCGAGGAGACGCATCTGGATCCGATCCGGCGACGGGCCGATCGTCACGCCGCCGACCCAGCGGCCGACGAAGCGCGGGCAGAGCCGGGGGTCCTCGACCTGGACGCGGAGCCGATCGGCAACCGGTCCGCCCGTTTCCTCGACGTCGGTCTCCGGCCAGCGCACCTCGGTGCCGGTCACCGCCGCGACCTCGCGGGCGATTCCCAGGATCGAGAGCGCGTCGCCACGGTTCGGCTTCACGTCGATGTCGAGGACGACGTCGCCGAACAGGTCCGTCAGCGAAGCCCCGATCGGCGTGTCGTTCGCGAGGATGAGGATCCCGTCGGCGTCGCTCGTCAGGCCGAGCTCATCGCCCGAGCAGAGCATGCCGTTGCTGACGACGCCCATCTTCTCGGTGCGCTCGATGTGGCGGTCGCCCGGCAGGACGGCGCCCGGCAGCGCGACCGGCACACGCTGGCCGACCGCGATGTTGGTCGCGCCGCAGACGATCTCGAGGGCCGGCCCGCTCCCCGTCGTCACCCGGGTGAGCGACAGGCGGTCGGCGCGCGGGTGTTTCTCGACCGCGAGCAGCTCGCCGACGACGACGTTCTGCCACTCGGCCCCGCGGCGCTCGATGCCCTTGACCTCCATCCCGAGCAGGGTCAACCGCTCGGCGAGCGCCTCGGGCTCGAGCTGGACGTCGACGTACTCGCGCAGCCAGGACAGCGGGACCCTCATCGGAACTGCTCCAGGAACCGGAGGTCGTCCTCGAGAAAGAGGCGCAGGTCGTTGATCCGGTGCTTGAGCATCGAGATCCGCTCGGGGCCCATCCCGAAGGCGAAGCCCTGGTAACGCTCGGGATCGATGCCGCAGTTGCGGAGCACGACCGGGTGGACCATGCCGGCGCCGAGGATCGTCATCCAGCCCGTCCGGCCGCAGGCGGCACAGCCGACGCCACCGCAGACGAGGCACTCGACATCGAACGCGACCGACGGCTCGGTGAAGGGGTAGTAGCCCGGCCGGAATCGGGTCTTCCTGCCGGCCCCGAACATCGCGTGCGCGAACTCGTCCAGGAGCCCCCGCATGTCACCGAGGGTCACGCCCTCGTCGACCATCAGGCCCTCGACCTGGAAGAACTCCGAGCCGTGGGAGGCGTCGATGGCCTCGTACCGGAAGCAGCGGCCCGGCAACAGGACGCGGATCGGGGGCTGTTGCGACTGCATGACCCGGATCTGGCCCGGTGACGTGTGTGTCCGCAGCAGCCGGCCGGGTACGTCGAGGTAGAGCGTGTCCCAGAGGTCCCGGGCCGGATGGTCGGGCGGGATGTTCAGCAGCTGGAAGTTCGCGAGGTCGTCCTCGATCTCGGCCGTCTCGTGGACCACGAACCCGAACTGGCCGAAGATGCGAGCGATCTCTGACATCGACTCGATGCTCGGGTGAAGCGCGCCGCGGCGGACGGGCCGGCCCGGCGTGGTGACGTCGATCCGCTCCGCGAGCAG
>WNFL01142393.1_pt2 | contig 10173 bp, 9 predicted proteins | sample 5400361 | NCBI WGS metagenome assembly WNFL01 (sample SAMN13153351, study PRJNA577476) | soil metagenome | isolation source: 40 cm soil on Douglas fir-dominated hillslope | place: USA:California | collected 2013-09-17
AGAGGAAGAACCGGTGTCTCATGCGGAGCGCTCGGTCAAAAGAGGGGATCTGCTGTTGCGTGCGCGGAATCTCGCCCGAAGACCGATGCTACGCGATGCCAGCCTTGAATTGTACGCTGGCGAAATCGTTGGATTGGCCGGGCTGATCGGATCCGGACGATCCGAATTGGCGCAGGCCATCTTTGGGGTGATGCCGCCTGAGTCGGGAACCGTAGAAGTGGAGGGCCAAGAAGTGAAGATCAGCCGTCCGGAAGATGCGATGAAACTGGGCGTCGCTTATGTGCCGGAAGATAGACAGCGCCAGGGCTTAATCACCGCGATGACGGTCGGCGAGAATATCGGAATGACCCGGCTCAACGCCCTAAAGAAGGGTCCGTTCATCGACTTTAAAGCGGAGGATGCCCTGGCTCGAGAGTATATCGACAAACTGCGAATCAAGACCCCTCACGCGCGGCAAATGGCGCGTAATCTTTCCGGGGGAAATCAGCAAAAGATAGTGGTGGGCAAATGGCTGGCAACCAGTCCGCGTATTCTCATTGTGGACGAGCCAACGCGGGGAATCGATGTCGGGGCGCGGGCTGAGATTCATAGGTTACTTGATGCATTGGCTCGAGAACGGGGGTTGGCGATTCTGGTCATTTCAAGTGATCTCCCCGAGATCATGCGACTGAGCGACCGTATTCTGGTCATGCGCGAAGGATTGGTTGTGGCCGAATTTCAGCGAAAGGAAGCCACGCAGGAGGCTGTCATCACGGCGGCGTTGGGTCGTCACACGGCCGAAGTGGCCGGCGCACAAACCCACGAGACGACGCACTAAAAAACTATGTCGACCGCCCCCCCACCGATCGACTCTGCGAAGCTTGGACCGGCAGATAGTCAAGCATCCCCGCTCGGTAATTTATTAAGATTGCTGAACCAGCAGGAGACGGTGCTTTTTGTCGCATTCTGCGTGGTTTTTGGCTGGGTGGGTTCGGTGAATCATGGCTTCCTCGAGTTCAGCAACTTCGTCGACATGCTTTACAACTGTTCCTATATCGGGGTCGCAGCGATTGGCATGACGATGATCATCTTGTGTGGTCACATCGATATCTCTATCGGTGCCGCACTTGGAGTTTGCGCCACGGTGGCAGGAAAGCTGGCGGTCGCTGGAGTCCCGTTGGCCATCGTTTTTCCAGCGACTATTCTGGCTGGCGGAATTATCGGGCTGGTCAATGGTCTATTAGTAGCCTACGGTCGGATACCCGCCATTGTGACGACGCTTGGAATGGCGAGTATCTTAAAGGGGAGTTTGATCCTTTCTACAGGTGGCCGCTGGATCTATGGGTTGCCGCCTGGGTTCGCCATTAGTCGTACCGCACTTCTGGGGATTCCCGTACCGATCTTCACGTTGATTTTGTTCGGAATCGCTTTTGCGCTGTGGCTAAAATACTCCGCCAAGGGGAGAGAACTCTATGCGGTGGGTGGAAACGCCGAAGCAGCTCGCTTATCCGGCATTTCTGAACGCCAAGTGACCATTCAGGTATTCATAATGAATGGGCTTCTGGTTGGTTTAGCAGCTATTCTGTACGCGACCAACTTTACGGCGATCCAAAGCAATGTGGCGCCGGGATTTGAGCTGACGGTGATTACCGCCGCGGTTATTGGCGGCGTCAGCATTCTTGGCGGAACCGGAAATGTTGTTGGAGCCTTACTCGGCGCCTTGCTTCTCCAGACGATTGGGACCGCGCTCGTTTTTCTCCACATTCGTGCCGAATGGTTCTTAACCGTCCAAGGAAGCCTGATTCTCCTCACTATTCTGCTCGATGTGTTCCGTCGCCGGCAAACGAGTGGCGCGGCGGTGTCGGGCGGGGGGAGCGGGCAGGCGGCTTCGCCGGGAGTATTTCGTTTGCGCTGGTTCAGTCTGCAGGAAGCGGTTCTCGCTGGTGTGTTAGTGATTGCGCTGATCACGCTCTCTTTTCTATCGGATCGATTTCTGACGTCGGCCAATCTCTTGAATCAAACCCGCTTTCTCACTGAGGTGGCACTTTTGGCTGTGCCAATGACTTTCGTGATCATCATGGGCGGAATCGATCTTTCGGTCGGCTCGATCGTCGCGTTCAGCGCCGTTCTGCTTGGGTTCTCCTGGCTGGTGCTCGGTTTTCCGCTTTGGCTTGCAGTGCTGGTTGGAATTGCCGGCGGAGCTTTCGCCGGTTACCTGAACGGGCTCGTCATCGTTTATCTCGGGGTACCACCCTTGATCGTCACCTTGGCGACCCTCGCAATCTTTCGTGGTCTTGCTTATGGTATCAGCGAATCGCGGTCGTTTAACGGATTTCCCGATTCATTCGCGTTTTGGGGCAGCGGTGAGATCGCCGGCTTACCGTTCCAGCTTTATCTCCTCATCGTTGTCTTCGTGATCAGCGGTCTAATACTTGGCGCCACGCCAATTGGCCGGCGTATTTACGCGATTGGAAATAATGAAGTCGCCGCCCGATTCGCTGGCCTCCGGGTAGGCCGAATCAAACTGCTCGCTTACACGTTTAGCGGTTTTATGGCCGGCATAGCAGGATTCATCTTTACTTCACGCGTTACGTCGACCCGGGCAGACGCCGCCACCGGTCTGGAATTGGATGTGATTGCAGCGGTCGTTTTCGGTGGAACCAGCATTTTTGGCGGCCGCGGCACGATTCTCGGTACTGCGCTTGGGGTCGTCACCATTCAGTTACTGAAGAACGGACTTCAGCTAGCTGGATTTCGCGGAGAAGCCACCGTCGTTCTCATTGGTACCGTGCTTATTCTCTCCATTCTGCTCAATCAATTTTTGGAGAAGTTCGTCCTGTCCGGACGCGGCCTCTTCAGATTAAAACGAAAACCGTAATCAGTAATACGAATACGAGCCCCCTAGACTATGATATCAACTAACCCATCGCGCTTGCTCAAAGCGCTTCTGCTGTCGCTGGTAGCTTTTGCTGCCAGCACTTTCGCTGCCGACAGTGCTTATGACGGCGGGCAAACAACTAACCCGAAGGATCTCAAAGGGAAGAAGGTTGTCCTGTCCGATATTCCGAAATTGATCGGAATCGGATACTTCAATGCCACCGCGAAAGGAATCGCTGAAGGGTGCGCTGATTTGACTAAAAGTGGCTTGCCCACCGAGGTGACTACCGATGCTCCCACCGAGGGCGATATCCAGAAGCAGATCGAGTTCATTGACAACGCCATCTCGCGTGGTGTCGATGGGATCTTCTTCGCGGCCAACGATCCGGTCGCGATCTCGCCGGTTTTACGCAAGGCGCTAAAGGCGGGAATTCACGTGATCGGCTACGATGCCGAGTCACAGCCGGACGCACGCGAATGGTTTGCGCAGATGTGCACGCCGGATGGCGTCGCCAAAGCGCTCATCGACGACATGGTATCGCAAGTGGGTGAGCAAGCCGATATTGCAATCGTCACGAGTTCGATGACCGCCGCCGGCCAGAACGCTTGGATTGCTGAGATCAAAAAATATATTCCGCAAGCTCATCCCAAGATTAATATTGTAACGATCGTGCCAGCGGAGGAGGATCAGCAGCTCGCGTTCAAGAGGACTGGCGAAATCTTAAAGGCCTATCCCAGCGTTAAGGGTGTCATCGGGTTGTCGAGTGTTGCGTTTCCCGGTGCGGCGGACGCGATAACCCAGGCCAATCTAATCGGCAAAATCGCGGTAGTCGGTTTGTCAACGCCGAATCAAATGAAGCCATTTGTGAAGAACGGCGCAGTCAAAGACGTCATTCTCTGGAATCCAGTCGACCTCGGTTATTTGGCGGCCTACACCATGCGAGCTTCGATTGACGGGACCCTGAAACCGGGTGCGACCGAGCTCAATGCCGGTAAACTTGGCAAGGTAAAGGTCATTAATGGGAGCCAGATCCTTCTCGGGCCACCGAAGGTATTCAACAAGGAGAATATCGACCAATTTGATTTCTGATTCTGATTGGCGATAGGCAATGGATTCGGGGATACCATAATTCCGGCCAGAGGCGTATCGCTTCAGTAGGTGGGTTAGAACAGCCCAGCGCCCGGAGGGGCGTCGCTTGCGACGCCCGGTACCGATCCTGCACGCACCGAGGTATCGAGACGGAAAACGGATTGCAAAAAAGGCGTTCCAGAACCACTACGGAAATTCGATTCGTCAAGGAGTGTTCCCGGGCGTAGCGAGCGACGCCCCTCCGAGAGGTGGGCCGTACCGACACTCTTTTGGTAACAGCGGTCCAGGCTGGATGGTCTACCCGCTCAAAAGAAAACGACTTCCTGCGTTTGACAAACCGCTATTGAGAGTCATTTTCAGTAAATATGAGCTCTGCCGTTGTTCCGTCTGCACCACCCAGCGCCTACAAAATCCGGCCGGCTCTCGGGACACTGCTTCTTCTTGGCGCTGCGATTGTTGCTACCGTTTTTGTATGGCAGGGCATCACCACCAAGGGAGCTCCAGATCCTACGCTTCCCCATACTAGCCGGGCCGTCGCTTCGCTCGATATAGGGGTATTGGTTTTTCGCGAGGGCCTAGAATGTATTTTGGTGCTGTCAGCGATCATGGCAAGTATGATCGGTCCCAACGCATATCAGCGAAAACCGGTCGCGGTTGGCGTCGGGGTTGGATTTCTTGCGACCTTGGTCACTTGGTTCATCGCGGTTGGCATTATCAATGATCTTTCCCAAAACATTTCAGCTCTGGACCTCCAAGCCGGAACCGGCCTGCTAGCGGTTGTCGTTCTCGTGGTGATAATGAATTGGTTCTTTCACAAAGTTTATTGGGGTGGCTGGATCTGCTTCCATAATCGAAGAAAGAAATCGCTCTTGAACGACGCCAAGGGATCGCAAATCTCTCGAACCGGCTTGCTGTGGGGCCTTGGTCTTCTTGGATTTTCCTCGCTTTATCGGGAAGGATTCGAAGTCGTGCTGTTCCTGCAGAGTTATCACCTCCGAATGGGAAACGGACCAATCCTATCCGGGGCGCTTATTGGTTCGTTCCTGGCGGGAATTGTTGCGGTATTAACGTTCTTTGCGCATCGGCGGCTGCCGTATCGCAAGATGCTTGTACTCACCGGTACGATGCTTGGCTTTGTACTTCTCGTCATGGTAGGCGAGCAGGCTCAGGAAATGCAGCTAGCCCACTGGATTCCCACAACAAAAATTGATTGGCTCGCTAATTTTACGCCAGACTGGATGGGTCTCTGGTTCTCGTTTTATCCAACGGTAGAGACATTGGGTGCGCAGGCTCTGGCAGCTGTGCTTGTGATCGGTTCCTATCTTATAGCTCGCCGTCAGCGGAGTTCGGAGCCGGCGATGGCCGCGGCAACGCCCGTCTAAGCCCGCAAAACTCGCACGTAAGATGCGGTGACGCGCTCCTTGCGGCTAGATACTGGAAATCGAACGCTCCGCGCCGGATTTACAGTTTTCTTTGGGAGGGGTTGGTTAAAACGGACTACCAAAACGTCGCTTTTTGAACTCTGGCCAGAGCGGACTCAGATCACGATCCTGAACCGCGATCTTCGCCCAAACTCGGTTATTGGAGACCGCCCCTTCCACTGCCGTCCGTGCTTCGTCCAGCCGTCCGAGTTGGCAGCAGTAGCAGCCAATTTGAAACAGAATATGGCCGTCGTCCGGAAAATGCTGGCGCGCGGTTCTTAGGAGTTCCAAACCTGCTTGCACCGAGACGGAATTCCGGGTGGCATCAGCCAGAGTCACCCAACACTCTTCGTCTGCTGGATATAGTTCGACCATCTTTCGGGTGAGCGAAAGCATTTCTGGCCATCGTTCCGACATTCGTAAGGCCGCACTCCAACTGCTTAGAACGCTCAGCCGCTCGCGGCCACCCAATGGCGCGAGCTCAGCAATGGCGTCATCCAGCATCCCGAGTTCGAAGTAACCCATCGCGGCCTCAACCAGTTTCTCTTTCTCTGGGGTCATAAGCGACTATTCAAAGATACGGTTTAGCTTCGCGATTGGACGTTCGCTAGAGCTGAACTTCTGCTCGGCCGCAAGGGACCGATCTGCGATTGTGTCCCAAAAGTGGAATTGGAGTCCCACTTATGGGTTCGTTGAATCGGGATATAATAGCTCTCAGAAGAACACTCATTCGCGTAACTATCTGACGCGAAGCTACATGCGACTCATGTCACATGCGTGGCACGCCGACTGCCTATAGCAGTGGCAAGTCATGAACGAACTGAAAACAGGTTTCCTGATGCTGGCGGTTTGCGTAGCGCTTTGCGTGCAAGCAGACCCTCGTTTTTGGGGAGGCCTTTGCCAATTCGTCGGCCAGCTCTTTGGCGTCTCGCACTAAATCAAATTCAAATGAAAGCTCTGATCCAAGTTCTGTTCTCAAGTTCAAACCAAGAATTGCCGAAAGCCGGAGATGATCGGACAGGCATTCCGGTGAAGGCGAAACCGATCGGAGCGAGAATGCCGACAATGCTTTTTCCGATGTCCTTGACGCTCGAAGGCTATCACGTCTGCGGGGGGCCGGTCTTTGAGTAGTCTCGGCGGCGGCTGGGCGACGATCTATCGGTCGTCCGGCCGCCATGCCGAGTTGGTTCGCCCCGGTCAATTCGCTCAGCGCCGAAGCGGGCTCCGCAAACCATGCTTTCAGCAGCTAAAGATTTTCTGGGTCGGCGAGCAAGGTCATCATTCGTTGAATCAGCCGACCGGAGGCGCCTCCATCCATAATCCGGTGGTCGAACGTAACTGTGAGTTCCGCCATCAAGATCGGTTTAAATTGGCCTTGCACTTCGTCCCATACCGGACGTTTCTCGCCTCGGCCCAGCCCGACTATCAACGTTTCAGTCGGCAACGGAATGGGAGTAGCCCAAGTGATTCCGAGGGGGCCAAAATTCGTGACCGAAGCGATCGAGCCTTCCCGGGCCTCCTCCGGCAAACGTCGCGTCCGAGCAGCGCTCACCAGATCCTGATAAACCTTGCCTAGTTTAGAGATCGGTTGTTGGTCAAGATTCCGGATCACCGGAACAATTATGCCGTCCTCGACCTCGACAGCGATTCCGATATCGATGGACTTTGGCAATATTAGCTGATCGCCGGCCAATCGGGCGGCGTAACGCGGATGTTCGGAGATGGCGACGGCTAGTGCTTTGGCGACGTAGAGAGCCGGTCCCGGCGGAATTTCTATCTGCTTACGATGATCTAGCAGAGGGTCCAACGGCAACGCGACGCCCGCGGTCGCAAGCGGCCGAGCCCAGCTACGGCGCATCGAGTCCGAAACGGCCAACCGCATGGCCGAGGCTTTTTCGGTGGGACTGGATTCAAGAGCGGCCAGATAATTCTCCAGATCGCGAGCAGTGACTCTGCCGCCTTTTCCGGTTCCTGCTAGCAATTCGATCTCTGGTGGGCTCCAGCCCAGGTCATCTATCCGTGCCCTGACTCGAGGAGAAACGAATGGGCCGCCTTCCGATCGAATCGGAACGGAAATTCCACGCGCCCCTTCATTCGATTCGAAAGAAACCGGCTCCGGCTCAATTTGAGCGGCCCGCTCTGCAATGGGCCCCGCTCCCGCGGCATTTAGCCGCTCGGCATCTTCAACACTCGCTTCCACATAACCGAGCACAGTTCCAATCGGATACGCTTCATTGACCGACGCCGAAAAGCTTTCTTCCCGTACATGGAGTGGTAACGCCCATTACGGCCTTGTTCGTTTCGACCTCAATGATTTCCTGATCGGTCTCAACCGCGTCACCGACTTCGACACAGAAGCGCACGATCGTGGCTTCGGCGATCGATTCGCCAAGTTGCGGCATGATAATTGGAACTTTGGGCATAGGAACGGTTGATCGGTTCAGAGGCTACCACTGCAAGATCTTGCGAACCCTCTCGATGATCATCGCAACAGATGGTCTCGATGCGCGCCAGAGATCGGGGTGATAAGGGATCGGCACATCGCGACTGTTCAGCCGCTGCGGAGGCGAATCCAACAAATGAAATCCCTTGCTGGCAACGCGAGCAATGACTTCGGCATTCACGCCTCCCCAAGGCCACGATTCTCCGACACAAAGTAACCGGCCGGTGTTTGCAATCGACGTAAGAACGGTCGCTGTATCGAGCGGCTTTACCGTTCGCAGATCGACCACCTCGATCTGAATGCCAGATCGGGCCAATTCTTGAGCCGCTAGTAAGGCATCGTGAACGGTTGCGCTATAGGTAACAATCGTCAGGTCCCTTCCAGGTCGGGCGATCCGGGCCTTTCCGGCCGATTGGCCGTTCCGCTCCAGCAATTTTTCGACCTTCACCCGATTGTAGAGAAATTTGTGCTCGCAGAAAATCACTGGATCATCGATCGCAATAGCCTCGAGCAGTAGATCATAAGCGTCTTCTACCGTTGCCGGAGTCATCACGATTAACCCGGGAAAGTGCGCATACACAGATTCCAAGGCCTGGCTATGGAAAGGACCGCTCCCGGGGTTTCCACCCGAAGGCATCCGGATCGTAATCGGACAAGGGATATTTGTCCGCCAATGGAAGGCCGCGGCCTGATTAATAATTTGATTGAAAGCGTTCGATGAAAAGTCGCTGAACTGCATCTCCACGATCGGCCGCATGCCTTCGATGGCGGCACCGACGACGCTACCGACCATCGCATCCTCGCTGATAGGCGAATCGAGGACCCGTCCCGGAAATTCTTTCGCGAGATCCTTCGTTGCTTTGAACGCTCCGCCGAAATCGGCAACGTCTTGGCCGTAGATGTAAACTCGCGGATCGTCGCGCAGTGCCTTGGCTTGGGCTTCTCGAATCGCTTCGAGATAGGTGATACTCATTCGCTAGAAGTCGAAATCGGCTAATCTTCGGGTGGCAAGAGGCATCCAATCCTCATCGGCGGGGGAACAAACCGGTTCGCGTTGGACCTGTTGGGTCGCAGCTTCGACTTCCGCTTTCGCCTCTTGCCTCCAAGTTGTCAAAGCACTTTCCACCACCCAGTTCTGTTCGAGGAGGAAAGACTCGGTTAGGTTAATGCAATCGCGTCCTAATGGCTGCTTGAATAGCTCTTCGTCCATGTAAGAGGCGTCATCATGCTCTGCATGGCCAGTGAGGCGCAGGCAAGTTGCTACCACCAGCTGTGGTCCCCCACCGCTTCGTGCGCGTTCTACCGCGTGGCCGACAACTTCGAGACATTGCCGCAGGTCGGTGCCGTCCATGTTATAACCCTCAATTCCATAGCCAACCGCCTTGTCGACTAAATCATGACACGCGAATTGCTTACTGTTTGGCGTCGAGTAAGCGTATTGATTGTTGGTTACGACCAGGACCAGGGGCAACTTCTCCACGGCCGCAAAGTTCAGTCCCTCATGAAACGCACCGGTCGATGTGCCGCCATCACCGATTGAAGTGGCGCCCACTGTTCCGGTAATGCCTTTCATCTGGCGCGCTAACAAACCCCCGGCCACCACTGAAATCATCGCACCGAGATGACTGATCATCGGATAAGTGCCTTCTCTCGGATGGCCCCGATGAACGTTACCGTCACGCCCGCGGGCCGGAGCTGTTTTGGATCCGAGATAAGTTCTGAGGATGTCCAGCAACGGCTCTCCAAAAGCCAAGCGACCGGCTTGGTCCCTTATGAGTGGAGCGAAGATATCCCCGCGCCTCAACATCGTACCGATCGCGACACTCACCGCTTCTTGACCTTTTCCGATGTAAACTCCGCCGGCGATTTTGCCTGCGCGCCAGAGGTTCGCGATTTTTTCTTCGACAGTTCTTGCGAGAAGCATCCATTTGAATGCTTTCACATACTGTTCCTGGAACCCGGATTGGAGGGCATCCCTCTGAGGTTCCTTGAGGGTGTTCAGCATCGGGAACGAATATCAGCATTCCTCCGCGGCATGCAAGAATTTCGAAATTGGTTTTTGGCGCGAACACCTGACTACTTATGTTTCCCAGGGCTCGCTTCCGCTCCCCCTAGGTGCCTGTCGGATTTTGGAGTCAGTTTCGCTATGGAGCAATGGAGGCGCGAAGCGCAGAAAGGATTATAGCCTGGGCTGCTAGGCCCAGGGAAAGGTCCCCATAGCGGCCGAGCGCTGAAGGCGCGGTAGATTCGAGAACCGTCAACGGTCGAGAGACAGCCCGCATGGAGACAGTTCGGCGCTGTTTAAATAAGCCGATATTGCGCGCGGAAATTAATGCAACGATGTCCCGCGCTTTCAGCGCTCC
>WNFL01232568.1_pt1 | contig 10173 bp, 9 predicted proteins | sample 5400361 | NCBI WGS metagenome assembly WNFL01 (sample SAMN13153351, study PRJNA577476) | soil metagenome | isolation source: 40 cm soil on Douglas fir-dominated hillslope | place: USA:California | collected 2013-09-17
GCGCGCCATCAATCAGCAGGAGCCGGGCTGGGAAAACACGCTGACTGGGGTGCCAAAGGAGATCTATCAACTTTGGGCCAAGTACTTCCGGCCTCGCGGGTACAAGCTCAAGGTCGAAATCATCGACTTTCCCGGCGGGATGCCGGGGGACATAGCGATGACCCTAAAGTGGGACTGAGCGGCGGCGGGAGCGCAATCGAAAATCGATCGCGGTACCCAGGAACCTAATAATCGCCAGCACCACGGTCCGGCACGGTGGCGTGCCGGAATTTGATTAAACTCAATTTGGATTAAACGCAGCCGATTAACATGCGGCGCACGGAGCAGACACAATGCCATTCAACCAAAAGCAGCTCTCTTCGCCGGGCACATTTGCGCCGACGCTCGGCATATTTGCCCCGGCTATGGAATATATGGTCGATGCCGCGCAGCGCAGCGTTTTGTTCTGGGACGTCATGCGCCAGCGCGGAAACCAGTATCGCCAGCATATGGCCGAGACCGCCCCGCACGTGCTGGATTACGAGGTGGAGCTTCTCGTCGACGGCAGGACGCTCGAGCGGCCGGTCAACTACGGCCTGGTGAGAGTCGTTCCGCCGCCGGGCATCGAGCTCGATATGACGCGCAGGCCGTTCGTCATTGTCGATCCGCGGGCCGGGCATGGCCCCGGCATCGGCGGATTCAAAGCGGACAGCGAAATGGGCGTCGCATTCAAAGCCGGACATCCCTGCTATTTCGTCGGCTTCCTGCCTGACCCCGTCCCGGGCCAGACCATCGAGGACATCGCGCACGCCGAGGCGATTTTTCTGGAGAAGGTCACCACGCTGCACCCCAAGGCCGACGGCAAACCCTGCGTGATCGGCAATTGTCAGGCCGGCTGGGCGGTCATGATGCTCGCCGCTGTTCGCCCCGAGCTGTTCGGGCCGATCATCATCGCCGGCTCCCCGCTATCGTACTGGGCTGGCGTGCGCGGCAAAAACCCGATGCGCTACAGCGGCGGGCTCCTCGGCGGCAGCTGGCTGACCGCGCTCGCGAGCGACCTCGGCCACGGCAAGTTCGACGGCGCCTGGCTGGTGCAGAATTTCGAGAACCAGAACCCCGCCAACACGCTGTGGACCAAGCAGTACAACCTCTATTCCAAGATCGACACGGAAGGGCCGCGCTATCTGGGGTTCGAGCGCTGGTGGGGCGGCCACGTCAACCTGAACGCGGAGGAGATCCAGTTCATCGTCGACGAGCTGTTCATCGGCAACAACCTCGCGGCGGGAAAAATCCGGACGTCAGATGGAACGGCGGTCGACCTTCGCAACATCCGCTCGCCAATCGTGGTGTTCTGTTCCAAGGGCGACAACATCACGCCCCCGCAGCAGGCGCTCGGATGGATTCTCGATCTGTACAAGAACGTCGACGAAATTCGATCCTACGGGCAAACGATCGTCTATACGATCCACGAGACCGTGGGCCATCTCGGCATCTTCGTTTCCGGCGGCGTTGCCAAGAAAGAGCACGGCGAGTTTTCCAGCAATATCGACCTGATCGACACGCTGCCGCCCGGCCTCTACGAGGCTGTGTTCGAAGCCAAGACCGAGGACACCGCCAATCCGGACCTCGCGACTGGAGAGTGGGTGATGCGGTGCGAACAAAGGACGTTGGACGACATCCGCGCGCTGGGCGGCAATGACGCGGCGGATGAGCGCTGTTTCGCGGCCGCCGCCCGCGTATCAGAGACAAACCTTGCGCTTTATCGCACCTTTGCGCAGCCGATTGTTCGTTCACTCGTGAACTCGCCCCTGGCGGAATGGATGCAGCAGTTGCACCCACTTCGACTGCAATACGAGCTCTTCTCCAACGCGAACCCGATGATGGCGCCCCTCGCGACCATGGCGGAGCAGGTTCGCAATAGCCGCAGGCCCGTGGCCGCCGACAATCCGTTTGTCGCAATGCAGGAGAACGCATCCCGTCAGATCGTCGCCGCGCTCGACGCGTGGCGGCAAGCGAGCGAGGCATTCGCAGAACGATGCTTTTTCACGATATACGGCTCACCAGTGCTGCAGGCCGCCGCCGGCATTGATCGCGCCGGGACGCATCAGTTGCGCAAGGCTAGCAAGCACCCGCTGCATGACGAACTGCTGCAGAAGCGGATTGCCGAGCTGAAATCACGGATTCCGGCCGGCGGGCTGCGCGAAGCCGTCATCCGCGCGCTCCTGTACATTGGCCTGGCGCGAGGATCGGTCGATGAGCGCGGATTCGAAGCTGTGCGCCGTATTCGCCGCACGCATGGTGACATGCCCTTATCAGCGTTCAAGGCGCTCGTGCGCGAGCAATTCTACATTTTGTTGGTTGACACGGAAGATGCACTCGCCGCGATTCCGTCCATGCTTCCGCCCGATGCCGAGACCCGGCGGGAGGCATTTGGCCTCATCAGGCAGGCGCTGGGCGCGATCGGCGAATTCTCCGTCGAGGACAAGAAGCGTTTGGATGCGGTCGCGCGCCTGTTCGGCCTCGATGATGCATCGACCGCAGCCCCAAACCTGACGGTTATCGGGTCGGCTCGGCAGGAGACACAGGCGAAAGCATCATGACTGAGCGTCTCGGCCGGGCGATGTGTTTCTGCTGATCGAGGAAGGGGCATGTTGAAGGACAGCGAGATCGCTAACATCGCGGCGATTGGCCCGCTCGGCGATCCGCCCGCTTCGAAATACGAGCGGCTGATCGCCCGGGCCAAGCAGGTACCTCCGGCGACAACCGTCGTCGTTCACCCCTGCGAAGAGACTGCGCTGCGCGGCCCCATCCAAGCGGCGGAAGTGGGCATCATTGTTCCGATCCTCGTGGGACCGGCCGCCAAGATTGCAAGCGTTGCCCGCGAGCATGGTCTCGATATCGGCCGCCTCGAGATCGTCGACGTGCCGCACAGCGATGCCGCGGCGGCGAAGGCGGTCGAGCTGATCCACGAGTCCAAAGGCGAACTCCTGATGAAGGGCAGCCTGCACACGGATGAGCTCATGCGCGAGGTGACCTCGGCCAAGACCGGCCTGCGCACGGCGCGTCGGATCAGCCATGTCTTCATCATGGATGTGCCAGGCTATTCGGAGACGCTGTTCATCAGCGATGCCGCGATCAACATCTTTCCCGACCTCGACGCGTTCACGCAGGTTGGCCTCGGCACCCCGCGCGTCGCAATTCTTTCCGCCGTGGAGACCGTGACCTCGAAAATACCATCCACCATCGACGCAGCCGCCCTTTGCAAGATGGCGGACCGTGGGCAGATCACAGGCGGCATCCTCGATGGACCTTTGGCCTATGACAATGCCATCGATCTCGAAGCAGCGAGAATCAAGGGCATCGAGTCCGAGGTCGCCGGGCGCGCACAGATCCTGATCGTTCCGGATCTGGAAGCGGGGAATATGCTGGCCAAGAAAGAATCTTACATTTATGGCCAAAGCCGATACGGCGGGCATCGTGCTTGGCGCGCGCGTGCCGATCATCCTGACCTCGCGCGCTGACTCCGTGTGTTCGCGCATGGCCTCTTGCGCTGCGGCCGTCCTGTACGCCGATGCACGCCGACGCGCTGCGGCGTTGCCGAAGACCTGATCGTTATGGATGCGCTTCTCGTCGTCAATGCTGGTTCTTCGAGCGTCAAGTTCCAGATATTCGGCATTGAGGGAGGCGCGCCGCGCCGCCTGATCAAGGGGCAGATCGACGGCATCGGCACTCGGCCGCGGTTGGCTGCCGAGGCGAATGACAAGTCATTGCTGATCGACAGAACCTATGCGTCGGACAAGGTCCCCGACGTTCCTGCGGCGATTGCCGTCGTAGCATCCTGGCTTCGCGAGACCCAGAGCTTCAACCTTGTCGCGGTCGGCCACCGAGTTGTTCATGGCGGACCGAAATATGACCGGCCCGTACTAATCGACCAAGCTGTCGTGGCGAACCTTGAGCAATACGTTTCACTCGCACCGCTGCATCAGCCAAACAACCTGGCGCCGATCCGCACACTGTTGAAGAGCCGCCCTGAGTTGCTTCAGGTTGCCTGCTTTGACACGGCCTTCCATCACGGCCACAGTGCTGTCGCGGACCATTTCGCCATTCCGGAACATTTTTACGCGGAGGGCGTCCGTCGTTACGGCTTCCACGGGCTCTCCTACGAATACGTCGCCCAGCGTTTGCGCGAGGTCGCCCCGGGTGTGGCAGCGGGCCGCGCGATCGTCGCGCATCTCGGCAGCGGCGCGTCCATGTGCGCCTTGGCAAACGGCCGCAGTGTCGAAAGCACGATGGGTTTCACGGCGCTTGACGGGATACCCATGGGCACCCGGCCGGGCCAAATCGATCCTGGAGTCCTGCTTTACCTGCTCACCGAAAAAGGTATGACGCCCACGGCGGTTCAGGATCTGCTCTATCGTGATAGCGGGCTTAAAGGCCTGTCCGGCATCAGCAATGACATGCGAGATCTCCAATCGAGTTCTGATCCCCGCGCGAGACTCGCCGTCGACTATTTCGTCTACCGGGTCGGGCTAAATGCCGGGATGCTGGCGGCCGCGTTGGGCGGCCTCGATGCGTTCGTTTTCACGGCCGGAATTGGCGAGAAGTCACCGACGGTTCGCACCCGCATCGCAGAGAAGCTCGCATGGCTTGGCGCCGTTCTTGATCCAGCCGCTAATGCGGATGGCAAATCGCTCATTTCGCGGCGGGAGAGCCGGGTTGTACTCTTGGTCGTACCGACCGACGAGGAATTGATGATCGCGCGGCATACCCTTGCGCTGCTGCCGCAACGCACCGTACGGAAAGTGGCGGACGCAAAATTTGCAAGTTAACGGGTTGTACACACGCCGTTTTGTTATGGGTGGGATGGGAATGCTCTCCGTCACGCCTTCGGCTTGGTGCTGATAAACGCAGCCGGCGCTTGTAAAGCTTCCGGACGAGGCTTCTATCGATATGGGGGGACAAGGTACAACGTCGGGTCGCTCTATGGTCCTCAGGCGCATTGTCCTTTGGGACAGGTTCAGCTCATGCATTCATCCAGTTATCGCATTGCTGAATATTGAAATTTTCCGTCCTTACCGACGTAGCTGGCCGCCTGCCGGTACTGCTCGATTTCATCAGGCCCGTAGGAGATTGAGACGTAGCCTCAAGGCCCTTGGAGACTCTCCGGGCAATCTGCGATTGCTATGAAGGTCATTCCCGAAAAGCGCAAAGTCTAAGGGGAATTGCTAAACTGAAGGCCAAACAGCAACAGCAAAATGGGAGGTCGTAATGGCGGCAACCCTACAATACGGCCGCGAGCGCGCTCATTTAGGCCGCTCGCTCCTTAACTTCATGCGCATCGCACGGGACGCCCACGCCCCTGATCTAACACTTGGCGAAGCAGGCGACCTGTTATTCACCGTCATAGAGGTCTTCATTGGGCACGCCTTTGAGCGCCCGATGGTGCTGAGCGAGTTGTCGCGCAATCTCGAAATGCCGCGCCACACTGTCCGGCGTAAGCTGCAACGTCTGATCGAGATAGGCTTAGTCGAGCGTATCGACCAGCGCTACTACATGACAGCGAAAGTGAACGCGCCGCTTCAGCGCGAAGTACTCTTGGCGCACCTTCACAATATGCAGGCGGCGATAAAGGAAGTTCCAATCGACAGGGTAGCACACCTTGGGACGGCAAGAGACGGCTGCGCTGGGAGATTTAGAGCGAGCGATCGCGTTGCGAGCCTTTGTAGGATCGACGCAATAGCGCAAACAAGCTGCCGCCCGTTACAGCTCCGATGACGTAGACGACTGCAATCAGGATTGCGAGAGGCGCTCGGACGCTGAATCCCAGGAAGGACATTGTTACGACGTCGCGATTCTGCAGGACAAAAAGCAAAGTAGCCGCCGCGAGCAAAACAATGACAGTCAGATGAACCCAGCGCATGGCGGTCTCCCTGCGCTATCAGTACCAACACACCAACTGCGGATCGCGGGCTAACTATAGCAGGTCAGGACCGTGCATCGCAGCAAGCCGCCGCTCATGTCCGAGTTGGGTCCAAACTCGGCTATCCCGGTGATGTGCGCTGCATGACCGCTCTTCCCCCGGAAAGCGGGTCGATCTGCGATCTTGCTCGCAAAAGCGCCAATAAGCGACATCGGGGTCAGCGTTTTGATGCTGCCCCGAAGGTCTCGGTCGTAAGACGGTGCCTACCTCGCCTTGCTGAAGTGTCGAGACCTGGCGCCCAGCCGGTTTCCCTGGCTTAGCAAGTGCGCCCGCGGACGCACCTGCTGGCGGCACGGCGGGCGTGAGTTCTCACGCAGGTACCATTCACGCTGTGCATCCCGGCGCCGCACGCTTCGCGGACTGGAACGACCAGTTCGTCTGGCTGAAGGAGCGATACGGGTGGCAAAGCCTGTGCTGATGACGCCAAGGTCAGAGCAAAGGCAGCGGCAATCAACCTGAGCATGGTTCTCTCCCTTTTTCTTAATAAATCAAATGATACATCCTCTCGCCAGCGACAGCAATTGACGGTAGTGCCTCACTTTGAATTTGTCGAAGGCGCGGCCAGCCACTGCCGAAGACATGCGAAGGTAAGCATCCCAGCGAGCGCGCCCCAAACGCCCCAATCATTGCTGTACAGGGGTTCTAATCGTGAGGCCACCAAACCGCCAACGATGGCACTAGCGAGCAACCCAAAGACCCATATCGCAATCGTTCGCGCCATAGCCTTATGCCGCTCGCTTCTTATACGGGCCGCGCTTGCCCGGCTGCGGCTCGGCACTCTCAAGATCCGTCACGCCAGCAGCCATCGCAGGGGTGGCATTGGGCGCAAGCCTCGCTGCCGACGAATGTCGGCGGCGGGACGGCGGTGCCGAGAAAACGCTCCCACGGCGCACTCGGGCCGCCAAGCCATGACACGCCGCCGAGGAGCGCGACGGCCGTGGCAGCGACAACGACTACGATCCAGGCACGCGCAGGCATTGCTGCATTAGCGTTCGACGCGCGTCGAACGAGGTCCTTGCAGCATCCGCCTTCCGGCGACAGGCAGGCATTCTCGGTTCGATGAACCGCAGCACGACTGCGCGAGCGGGATAAGGCGACGCTGGCACCGGACAGGGATAAACGCTGTAGGGGATGCCTGCCTGATCATTGACCGCCTCTTCTTCGTCGAGTGCGTCGCTGAGCCGGTCAGCCATCCTTTGTAGCTGCAGCGCCAGGCCGGACTGGTGGTAGCGAATCGCTCGGTTGGAGAGACGCGAGAGCTCTACCATTGCCGCCTCGCCCGCGCGCATGGTGGGACAGTAGCTCGCAGGCGGCGGCGGCGAGCCCGTCCAGCGGTGAAAGGCGTGGATGCGCGCGGCGAGCGCGTTGGCACGCCCGACGACGCTCCCGCCCGCAATTTCCATGAATGGCTGCGCCGCCGTGCTGGTGATCGTCGCCGCCGTCAGGCCAAGCACGACAAGTGCGAGCGCCAGTAGTCGAAGCGAGATTAACCGAATATCAGGCATCAGAGCCGCCCATCCTCCAGCACGATGGGCCCATTCCGCGCCCTCACGTTACGAGATTACCCGCTCGTCCGGCACAGGGCCGAACCGAGTATCAATTTGACCTGCATCGCTTCGCCATTGCGCGACGTATCGAAGTAAACCGCAGTGCCGGGCGCCATCGCGGAAATGATTTTCGCAAAGTCGCTCGATTGCATGAGGGGTGAGCCGTTGATCGCGGTGAGTACGTCGCCTTGTTCGATACCTGCGCTCTCGGCAGGGCTGCCCGGTTCGGGCCGGTCGAAGATGGCACCGTAAGTTTCCACCATGCCGAGGCTCTCGGCGAATGCCTTGGTCATCGGCGCGACCCGAACGCCAACCCATCCGCAGAGGTCTTTCGGCGTTTGCTGGACTACGCGCGCGTGAATTACGTAAGCAGGACTGGCGCAAGAGGTTGCATAGTCGCAACTGCCGACCTGAAATCCTAAAAACGCTTCCATCACCATCCTCTGGATAAATTCTCCACTGCACCACGTATCTAGCGTGCTCCGGTCAGATTGAATCACTCTCTCGTCCGTCATGCCCGCGCTTGCGCGGACGTAGTGCCAGCGGCTCTCGGCACGCTATGTTCCGATGAAGACCGTCCTACCTGCCGCCGCCAAAGAAGCCATCCGCGTCGCGCAGAATCTGCTGGCGAATGAACGGATCGGGATCCGCGCCCATCACAATGGCTCCCGGCTGATTACATGGAGTCCAACAGACCACATTGGCTCTCGGTGTATTCCGGGGCATGACCGTGACGCCGCCGCTGTAGGACTGGTCGCCATACACCGGCTGCTGCCTGTTGCGCTGCTTCGCGTTGGCCGGTGACGAGAGGAGCATCCCGAGCCCCAAGACGGAAACAGCCAGTCCAACCGAGAACGTTGTCATGTTGATCTTCGCAAAGCGCATGGTGTCCTCCATCGATTCCCTTCCCGCGCCTCGGCAAGTGTGGCCCCACCCGCCGTCTGCCGCATCGCTCATGGCAGATTATACATGCGCTTGGCCGCGGCGAGCGCCCGCGTGCAGCCGGCACGATTTCCTTGCGCGTCGAGCCGCTTGGCCCGCGCCATGGTCGCCGCGAAACTCGCTTGCGCGCGCTCCTCCGCCCGCTTCACCGAGCCAGGCGTGGGCTGCCGATCGAGCTGCGCGCCGATCGATTGCGGCGCCATCGGTCCCGCGCCCGGGTTACCCGCGGACTGGCGTACCGCCTGCTCGAATTGCGCAATAGCAGTGGTGCACGGACCGGCATGTGCCGACACGACGCCGAGGCTCAACGCGGCGCCCGCGATGGCTACACCAATATGTCGGTTCATGATCGTAACTCTGCTCGATCGGACGAAATGCGCGGGCGCCCATCGCCGGGCGCCCGCGGACGATACGTCACGCTCGCCTCGAACGCTTACGATACTATCGAAAATTCCAATGGTTTATGACATTAATCGACGAACCAATTCTTGTGGTACGGGCTGGTCACATGTTCGAAACGGTGCAGCTGCTCGCCGGAACCAATTTGTTCCTGCTCGCCTTCTCCGTGCTGATATTCGATATTCCTCGCTACACGCTCTCGTTGCTTTCGCTGGCTTTCTTCGGTGTGCGCAGTCGAAGCGAGAGCGCGCCTGTAGGCAATGCTTCGGTCAGCGTGATCATACCGACGTTCAACGGCGGCTCCGGGCTCGCGCCCACCATTGCATCGCTGCAGCGACAGACCTTGCGGCCGGTCGAAATCATTGTCGTGGATGACGGCTCGACCGATGATACACGCGCGGTCGCGGAGCGAGCGCGCGCACTGGGCCTGGTGGACATGGTCATCTGCCATGGCACGCGCTGCGGCCGCAGTGCGGCAATAAACTCTGCGGCCAGGTTTGCCAGCGGCGATCTGCTCTTGACTGTGGATGCGGACACGGTTTTCGAGCCGACCGCTGTCGCGCGGCTCGCGGCCGTATTCAGCGACCCGCGGGTCGGCGGCGCGAGCTGCAACATCGCGATAAGCAACGAACAGGAATCGTTATGGACCGGACTGCAAAGCGTCGAGTACCTGATGTCGATCACCGCGGGGCGATCCATCCTGGACGTCGTGGATGCGATCGCGTGCCTATCCGGCGCCTGTTCCATGTATCGACGCGATATATTCCTGCGACAAGGCGGTCTGGACGTCGGCCCGGGAGAGGATCTGGAGTACAGTTTGCGGCTGCGCCGCCTTGGCTACCTCATCCGTTTCGTACCGGACGCCTGGGCGGAAACAGACGGCCCGACCCGCGGGATTAGCCTTTTGCGCCAGCGCGCGCGCTGGGATCGCGACGCTTTGCGAGTCCGTTTCATGATGTACGGCGAACTGAGCTTCTTCCATCGGCTCGAGCGCTTGCCGGACACGCTTCAGAGGCTCGACTTCGTTATCTTCGATCTTGTTCCCACGCTCAGCTTGCCGTTCTATCTGGCTTACATTGTGCTGATGTTCGGCGCAGTCGATGCCGCGCTGTTTCTCGCAGGTGTCTATGTCGTGCTGCTCTGGATTTCGATTTTCAACATGGGGCTTGCGTTCGTGATGTTCAACCGATCGGTCGGGTTCTTCGGTCTTGGTGCGTCCCTGATCTTTCCTCTCTACCAGGGTGTCTTTCTGAAATGCGGCCGGTTCTTTTCGTACTCCTCGGAAATCATCTTCGCCAGCTCGCGGCGCGCCGACTTCGTGCCACC
>WNFL01412498.1_pt2 | contig 10173 bp, 6 predicted proteins | sample 5400361 | NCBI WGS metagenome assembly WNFL01 (sample SAMN13153351, study PRJNA577476) | soil metagenome | isolation source: 40 cm soil on Douglas fir-dominated hillslope | place: USA:California | collected 2013-09-17
AGGCGAAAAGAGTCCGGTGACTTTCCCGGCCTTCAAAGCCGGTGATTCGGTCCTTCGCGGGTCGAATGGTGGGTTCGACTCCCACACGCTTCCGCCATAACTCTATTTTCTTTCAAAGACTTGGTGGATTCGCAGGGCAGCAAAAGGCAGCAATAAGAGATTTTGGTCCCGGTTCTTGTGCTAATTCAGGCAGCGGCACGGACGGTAACCGGGTCTCAATCTCGACGTGCAAAGTCGGCAAGCGACACCAGAGGGCAATTCTACTCGTGTGTTTGATTTGTGCCTTCTTATCATCTCCGTAGCCATCTTCATCTCACTTGGTAGGTGGAAATGCAAAGGCTGCTTGGAACGGGTGTTGCCCATGCGAGCCGAAAATATCCTCAACGGTGAGCCTTCCATGGTGAAATCGATCAAGAAAAAATCCTCGCGTCGCTCCCGCACTTTAGTTCATTTGTTCGACCCTATCGGGAACCGCAAGGTAAGCGTCCAATTCTGACCGTCTTTACGAAGTGTGGGTAGTCGAAGATCATAGTCTTCGTGGACACACTTGATCGTGTCCACGAAGAGGAATCGTGGACACATCGGATCAAACACTTCAGGTGAGAGCGCCAACCGCAAGCAATAGACCTCGCGCTGCTGGGGTATGCTGGCGTCGCAACCAACGACGATGAATACGATCAGTTCGCAATGAACACGTACGATGCAAAACGGGAACATTCCGGCTTCGGTGGGTCCCGGGTATGGTGCGGAGGGCGTCCGCCTTTCAATGCGACCGCCTTGCCGCCTGCTATACTTGCTGAGAATGGATTCAGCCAAGTTCACGCGAAGCCAGCAAATCCGGTGTGAATGTTGTAGCCAGATCACAACTAGCTACGACATCGTCAACTTCGGCTCTATGGAAAGCGGATACAGGCAGCTTTGCAGCGAATGCTTCAACATGGAAGTGGCCAAGCTAGATGGGCTGGAGGGCTTCGAACACACCAAGTTCGAACCGGTAGGTCTTCCTGATTGCACAGGAGAAGTCCACGAATTTCAATTTCGCATCAAATTGTTTGGGACGGGAGTCGCTCTCGATGCCTTCGAGCTTCGCGACGGACAGCCGGCTGGCTACGAGTTCCAAATCATCGGTAATCCAAAGGATGATCTGCTAGTGCTGCTTGGGAGATTGATCGAAAAAATTCGTCGCGCCTTATCCATCAGGCATCTCATCGACAGTAAGCATGGATTGCAAATCGCGGACAATCGAGTCGTGCGAGGCATGATTGAGTGCGACAATGCCCACAATGGTCGCATCCCACTTCTTATTGTCGATGGTCGAGAGATCACCTGGGACGAATTTGGCCGTATGTTGATGAGCTTTGAGGGGTGGCAGTTCAAACTGAATATTGGTGACAAAAGCGAAGAGTTGTGACTCCCGCCTGTATTCAATCAGTGCGCTAGAACTCTTCTTGGGGCGATAGCCGCATCTTTCCAAGGCAGTGAACAACATGACGAATTAGGCGGAGTTCCCCTGAATCACAGCCGGAAGAAAGTGTGTGTTTATTTCTTGGGTATGCACTTCGCGTGGTTTTGAAGAGTTTAAACGGGCTTACCACTTCCCAAGTACTGTCTTACCAGCATTTATTCTGCCACGAGATCCTCACTTTTTTACCCAGGAGGGAATCGTCAGCCCGTGAAGCTCATACTGCGGAGCGGTCATGCGGAGGAGAAGAGCTTGGGCATCCACCGGGATTTGGCCCGGGCGGACGTCGCCAAAGAATCTCAGGAGACAAGACGGGTGTTTCCGATTCGCTGAACATCCTTGTTGTGTCTCATCGCAGCGTCCCTTGCGTTGACCCATATAGCCGCCACATGCCGAGCTCAGAAGTAAGGATTTCCATCATCTCTGGTTTTTCGTTGAACTCCCTTACGAGAAGCAGGGGCTTTCTTGATCCCCGTCCGCGGAGCCGCTTTGCGTCGGCTGACTCCCAGAGCCTTCTCTAACAACTCCTCCAGCAGTTTCTTTTCCGCTGGCGTCACCATCTTGGTGAACTTCTCTGGTCGTTCCGCCACCAATTGTTGCAGCCTGGAGATCCACCGCAGAGATTCTGCCGCGGGGTATTCGCCAACCTCGCTGACCAGCTTGAGCGTCGCTTCCAGATCAGGGACCGAGCGATAGCAGGTCAAGGCATCTTTGAGATTTCCTGTAGCCATATGGCACTGCGCCGCGCCACGAAAATCGCCCATACCCTCCAGACAAATTGCTTCCAGCTTTGATGGGCGCTCCGCCAGCGTGCCCAGCGCCGCCAGAGCGAGTGCAAACTTCCTCTCTTTGATGAGCATCTGGATCGCGCTCTGCCGTATTCGCTGCACCCGGCCAATTCGATCCGGAAGATCTAGAACTTCATACAAGGGCGGCAACAGATCGAACAGCATCTCTGCGTTATGGCTGCCCAAGAGGCCCGACTCCAGTTCTTCCACCCAGGTGTTGGATTTTGTGGCGATCTCCATCAGAAGCCAAGGTTCGATCTCGCTCTTGCTCTCGGGAAGAACCTGGGCTAGCTGCACCAGCGTCTGGATCCGACTCTCATGGCCCGCACGATGCACACGCCCGACGGCACTGATGATCGCGCCCAGCCCGTAGCAACGCGCACTATATGCAGCCCGGCATGCTTCGTAGAACGGATCCGGTCTGCCCAACTCAGGCGCGAGCCGTGTATTGCGAATACCCAGAGTAAAGCATACTTCTGCCAGCGTGAGATAAACGGCATCGCGCGTCGCCTCGTCCGTCACCGCGACCGGGGAACTAACCGGTCCAAGCAGGGTAACGGCCTGTTGTGCGCGTGACCAGGCGATTTCAGGCTTCACCTGTAGATATTGCCGGGCATCAGCTTGGCAACGTTGTATGCGCTCTTCCAGATCCAAGTCATTTTCCTCGAGGCTCTTAAGCAGAGCCGCGGGGACACAGGATGACACGCCGCTTTCCACGGGCCCGCCATTGAGAAACGCGATACTCTGGCGGACAATTTGGTCGGTCGGATCGACGTCGAGCCAGATTAGCCTTTCCGCGGGACGGCTGACGGCCACGCGTAACTGGTCGATTGCAAGGCGCTTCTGCAGATCTTCGATGTCGGAGTCGGCCCGCTGGCGCCAACCCTGACGCTGAACACGCTCGATATGACGACCGGCATCGAGCACGCACACGGATTGGAAGTCCAGTCCCTTCACCTCGGAAACCGTAAGTACGGCTTGGCGCGCCGCTTCTGGGACGTAGGTGGGAACCGTGTCTCCCAGAGTGATGAGGGCCATTCCCTCGCGTGTGGAAAGCGAGGTCAGCAACTCGTCCAGATCGGGGCCGGCTGTGGCCGTGCAGTAGAGGATCTGGTCGGTGGCGTCATCTTCTATCTCCGCGTAGCCGGCGCCGCTGGGCCGCTCCTGCTTCTCCACGTGAGAGTAAAGGTCCCAAACACGATTTACCAGCGCAGCGATGCGGCGCGGACTACGTAGGTTTGCGGAGAGCTTGTAGTCGGCCGGAGTACCGACTTGCGCATGCAGTAGATCGCTCAGCCAACCCCATTCGAAGTCAGTGGGACGCACGGTTTGTGCCTCATCGCCTGCCAGCAGCAAGGCTATGGGTGCGCGACGCTTCCCTCGAGCCCGGGAGGCAATTTCCACTATCAGCCAAGCCTCGATGGGCGTCAGGTCCTGGCATTCATCAACCGCAATGCAGTCGTAATCGAACAGCTCGGGATTAGTGCTTGGCGGGCTTCCGGTGGTGTCATGGCGCAGTTTTTCGACGGCCTGCCAGGCGAGCGCCAGTTCCGGAAAATAGCGTACGGCAAGAGGGATGGAATTCGACTGTTCCAGGCAGCGTGCGGTCTCCAGTGCGGCTGTCACCGCTGCTTGACCAAGTGATCGCGTGCGCCGTTCCCGATACGCTTGGTCCGTGACGCGCGCATACTTACAACCAGCGAAACGACCGATGGCGACGGGAAGCGCATCCCCGGCCAGATGCGCGTGCAATTCGTCGTACAGAGCTGTCTGGCAATGGGTCCAAGCGCCTAGGATCCGCGTAAATGGTGCCAAGTCGTGCACGAACCGCTGTCGGGCTTCGCATTCGGCAACCACTTGGGCGTTCGACCCGAATATCTGGCGGACCAGATTGGGCAACGTAACCACGACGAAGCGCTTGTGTGAGGAACAGAAGCGGTCGAAGTACTCGCGGGCTAGCGCCGCCAGATTCGGGGAATACGTTACGTAGAGACCGTGCTCCATGGTAGCCGAATCGGCTGCGTGCCAAAGAGCGCTGGTCTTGCCCGAACCGGGATGACCCTTGAGAAGTCGCACCGGTTGGCGGGCCGAAGCAAACCGCTCCTGTGGCTGCGTCCAGGGCAAAGGCGCGTATTCCTCGCGCCGCAGATCTCGGACGGTCACCGGCATGTAGTGGGTATTGAACGACTGCGGCGTCAACACAGAATGATCATCATGATGGCGGATGTCGCGCAGAAAGACCGCTCCGTCGGGGGCGTCGGAAAACTCGCCGGACTCCTTCAGCGGAAGTGCAATTTTGGGAGCCCACCAGGCGTAGAAATGACTGCCCTGGCTGCCACAGAGCCGTGATCGGCGCCAACCGCGGTTGACACCCGAAGTCGCCTTGTAGTGCAGGCGGCGGGCATCGACCGACAGACGTTGCATCAGAAAGGCGGCCCGCCTCCCAAGTGCATCCCTGCCATGCTCAGCCAGCTTTTCCAGAAACTCCTGGTGACAGAAAAGTGGGTTTGGCGGCCGCGAGGTTTCGAATTCCTCGAGGAAGCCGAGCTGTTGGTTAGCACGCATGGAGGCTCTCAGAATAGCCACCGAGCTGTACAGGTGCAACCATCAATCACCGCAGCTGGCAGGACGTTAAACGCCAAGGACATAAATGCGCCGGCGTGCCGGTCGCAAGTCGACGATAGCTAGTTTGTCGAATCCGTAGGAAGGATCGATATAGGCGCATTGCAGTAACTCCGCAGCGGTTGTCATCGATCATCTGAATCCGTCACTCCGTAGGACTCCGAACTGCATTTTTTGAATTTTTGAGGCACGACGCTAGAATGTGCTTTCATGCTCACTTTGAACCATTCACCGCTTAGCACTGCTTGGTTGGTACCCATTGGTCTTTTGGGGCGCCGAAGCAAGCAGGTGCACAGCGTCCTCGGTCCCCTACATAGAGAGCAGGGAAGCGATCCACGGAGGATGAGGGAGAGTTTCGCGTGAAAGTGAAACGTTCTGACTCCAGTTCTGACTCCAGTTGACTCCAATTGGAACTTGGCGGAAGCTGCAACGTCATCATTCGCCGTGAGTTGGGTGTCTAAAGCTTGAGTTCGACTCCCACACGCTTCCGCCATATCAGCTTGACATGACGGAAGTTGCAGAAAAACGAGGCGGCACTAAAGGCAAGAGTCCGGCCTTTGGAGTCGGCTTCCCCGAGAAGCCCAGGGCGAGCCGGTAACCGGTGGAAAAACTCGATCCGCCTGCAGCTGCGCTGCCCGCGTTACTTCGAATTTTGGACCCCGGTCGGGGCGAGCTTAGGCGCGATGGGACGCCACTGCGGCGGCTTGCTGAGTGCGGATCAAAGCGGCGACGAGATCGTAAAGTGCGGGGCTGGTGCAAACTTCGTAATAGGCATGCGTGGAAGGGGCGCCGATTTTTCCGTCAGGAAGCAATTCCCGCGCCATGCCTTTTCGCAATACGAGGAGTTCCACGGATTCGCCCAGCGGCACCTCTCCATAGTAGAGAATTACGTTTTCCTTGCCCCATGGCTTGTCGAGCTTCGTTTCGATGGAGTCGAGCGAAATCTCCTCGGAAAGTTTTTGAAATCCCTCTTCGTTGAGCTCGATCCCATTCATATTGTAGCGGACCAGGAATTCGTCCAATTCTTCCGCGGACGCGCCTTCCATTGAATTCAGAAACTGAAAAACCGAAAAGTGGCTTTTCTGTCCGGCCAGCATGCGCTTTGCCAGTTTGGCACAGCCGGAAAGACGGTCGGAGAGATTCAACGCTTTTGAAATCATGATGCGCGAGTCTCCGTCGGTCCAGTAAGTAGGAGCGGACCCCTGAAAAGCGACCCCCAGGCCAAGTTCCAGCGCGGGCAGATTGCTGTCCGACGCGCGCTCGTTGTAAGAGTTGCAGACGGTAAGAATCTGGCGCGAAAGGATGCACGCCTTCGCCACAGGCCGCGCATAGGCGACGGTCGATTCCGTTTCGAAGATAGCGAGAATGATCGCATCGCCTTCGATAAATACTTTCTTCGCCGAATAGCGGTCCAGAAGCTTTTTGACGGGTTCGTGCAAATTCAGACTGAAGTGTGAAGCGGGGTTTAGTCCGCGCGCGAGCAAATCCTGGGTCATGCGCGTGGAGCCGCGCACGTCGGACTTGATGATCACATGCGAGACCACGTTGTCCTGCTCCGGCCGGGCTTCCTCCGGAAGCACGCACTCGTACAGCCGGTTGTTCAAGCGAGACAGTTCGCGCGCCTTTTCGGTGGTTACCAGGTTGACGCGTTCCATGCAGGTGGTCAGATGTTCGGCGTCACGCAGATCCCTTCTCAAGTGGAGGAAGTCGCTGGCAAATCGCAGTACGAACGCCTGCATCTCCTCGCGGGAATAGCGGTGTATCTTCTTGGAAAGCTCCTCGATGGCCTTGAGCGACAATTTCTTTGCGGGCACCTGCTTGATGACCTGCTCGACTTGCTTCAGCTCTTCCTTCGAAACGAGGGCCTTGCGGAGCTGCTGCAAGTGCACGGGCGGGCAGTAATCGGCGGCGATGGGCCGGATTTCGTAGCTTGCCAGGATGTGATAAAGAATTTCGTGGTGTTCGAGACGGTCGAGGAGCCGCGAGAGCAAACGCGAGCGCGTCGGCGCCTCCGCCTCTCCGGCAAAACTTGCATCGAACAGCCGCTTCGCGTTTTCCGGCTCGTTCAGATATTCACCGAGCTTCCCCGCGTGATCCTTCACGAAGAAATCGAGCTTCTGTCTGGCCGCATCGATCTGCGGTCCCAGTTCCTCCAGCTTGTATTCCTGATGCTTGAGCCGAAGTTCGAGGTCATTCAGCGATGCTTTCAGATCGGCAGGATCGCCCGAATTCAGGAACTTTGTGAAGAAGCCATCGCCGCGGTCAAGACGCTTGCGCGTGTTTTCGCGCTGTTCCTCGAGGTTTGCGATTTCCGCGCGAATCGCCTGCACCGCTTCCAGTAGCGCGGTGTGGGCCTGGATGGCTTCCGTGTGCGAAGGGTCATGGCTGGGCGTAACGCCGGCCTCGCGGAGGAATTCCTGGAAAAGCGCGTCCATGGCCCCATGGCCTCGAAGCGGTCGGGGTCGCGGGAATAATTGCCCAGCAGGACATAATGCTCCAGAAAGAAAACGTCGTCTTTCCCGCCGTCGAGGAAAATCAGCCGGTTCTTGCAAAGCTCGTAAAAAGAGGCAAAATCTTCGCCAAACAAGGCGCGGCGGGCTTTTGCGATGACGTTGTCTTCCACGTCGCTGACAATCTGCGCCACCTGCTGTCCTACGCGGCGAATGACACCCTTCCGCGCGGACTGTAGCTCCGACAATCGTGCTTTGATGACGTGCGCCTGCTGGCTCCGCTCGAAATGCTCGCCCCGCTTGCGGATCCATTCCTTGCCTTCGAGGATAAGGTTGGCAAACTGATTGCCCATTTCGAAGCTCAGAAATTTCAGCAAGCCCATCCTGAAGAGCAAGTCGATTTCTATATTTTTGTGATACTTGGCCTGCGTCAGGGAACTTTGCAGCAGCTCGGAGAGCAGTTTGCGGAAGCCGGCACCGTCCGGTCCTCTCGAGGCACGTAGCTCGATCCCCGGAAGATAGGTGTTGCTGGTGCTTTGGCGAATAACGTCGAAAAGATACTCGCGCGCCGCCTGAACAAACTTCGGGCTCAAGAATACATCGTGGTGGATGTTATCCACACCTATTGCCAACGAGCCCATGGGGATCGTGACGTTGTAGCTCTTGAGCTCGGTCCGGGCCTCTTCGTTTGCGCTGGGCGCTAGGAGTTCGTTGAGCATCTACTTAGCCAGAAAGAGCTATTTTCACGTTAGCAGCCGCAGGGGGGCCGGGCAACAAATCCGGCTGGGTCCGTAACCAGAGAGTAAGTGCAGTGCCGGGGCATTTGATTTCGTGGGCCTACAGGACGGTGATGCGGCGGGCGTCGCCGCCGAGATGCTCCAGACACACGCGGATCTGCGGCCAGGCAGACTGGAGGGGGAAGCGCTCGGACCACTCCAGAATGGCTACGGAGGGAGTTGCGAAGATATCCTCCATGCCGAGGGTCTCAAAATCATGGAAACTCTCAATCCGGTATAAATCGGCGTGGTAGACCTTGGCGGGCTTGCCATACACGTGAACAAGGGTAAAGGTTGGGCTGGTGACGTCGTCTTCGTTCGCGGCGCCTAGCCCGGAAACGATGCCTTTCGTTAACGTTGTCTTTCCCGTCCCCAGATCGCCCGTGAGAAGCACGAGAACGGGAGCCTTAAGGCGCTTGGAGAATTCCCTGCCCCAGTTGGTGGTCTCTTCGGCCGAATGCGTAATGATTTCCTCAGTCACCCTTGCGTAGCTCCTCGAGGAGTTTCAGCCGGGCATCGGGCACGGCATCCGCGACTTCGCCGGCGAGGAGGCCGGACAGATCCGTTCCGCGCGTTGCCGACTCCGCGGCCAGGCCGTGAAGATAGACGCCGAGGCTCAGCACGCGCGCTCCGTCGTCCGAGCCAAACTGCGCAATAAGCGCCGCGAGGATCCCGGTAAGGACATCGCCCGTGCCGCCCTTCGCCAAGCCGGCATTGCCGGTCGTACTGACAAAGGTTTGCCCGTCCGGGGAAGCCACGATTGTGTGATAGCCCTTGAGGACAAAATGCGCGTTCCAGCGCCGTGCCGCATCAAGCGCCATTGCGAGGCGGTCTGCCTGAATGGCCAGAGTGGCGATTCCGAGAAGCCGGCCCATTTCACCGGGATGAGGCGTAAGAGCTAGAAATTTCGATTGGCGGTCGCGAAAAAGGTCGCCGCTGCCGGCAAAGGCGTTCAACCCATCTGCATCCAAAATCGTGGGCAGGGGCGTCTCGCGAACGACGGTGCGAATGAATTTCTGCGTTTCGGAGTGCGTGCCAAGACCCGGACCGATGCCAAGAACGGTCTTGCCCTTCAAGATTTCTTCGAAGCTATTCCCTTCGAGGCTGCTGAAAGCAATCGTGCCTTCGTCAGTCGACTCCAGACTCTCAGACATGTATTCGGGCTGGCCCACCGCAATGTGGGGCAACACAATGTCGGGTGTAGCTATCGTGACCAGACCTGCGCCGGTCCGTAACGCGCCCCGGCCCGAGAGAACAGCGGCGCCGCTCTTCCCGAGCGAACCTGCGATGAGGAGGACATGCCCAAAAGTGCCTTTGTGGGATTTGGCGGAACGAACCAGTGGCAACTGATCAAATTCATCCGGCCCAGCCCAGCGAAGCTTTCCCTGTCCAATTTCTTCAACCAGCGCGGCAGGAGAGCCAATCGCGGAAACCTCCAAAGCACCGACCGCGTCTGCATCCTGAGAAAGGAGCTGGCTGACCTTAGGCGCCGTAAAAGTGACAGTCCGGTGTGCACGGAGAACGGGACCTTCGGCACTCTGCCCATCGGAAGGCAGCCCGGAAGGAGTATCCACTGCAAGAATCAGTGCGGGACGCGCCGCAGTCGCATGAGCCGACAGGCGATTGATGTCTTCGATTGCTTGTGCAATTAGTCCGGTGGCCGCGCCGCGCAGGCCCGTTCCCAAGAGAGCATCAACGATGACCTCCGAATCAGCAACCGCGGGCCATGCGCTGGCCCAAGCAGCTTCATCTTCGACGGCGAGGACTGTGTTTCCCGCTTCGAGAAAACGGGCGAGATTTGCACCCGCATCGCCGTGCATCTCCCGCGGATTGGCGAAGAGGCACACGCGCAGACCGATCCCAGCGGCTCTCAGGTGTCTGGCGGCGACTAAGCCGTCGCCGCCATTATTTCCCTTGCCGCAGAGAAGGGTGACGCGCTGCGGCAATCCAGGAGAAAACTCACGCAGAACCGCGTCCGCGACGTTTTTGCCAGCAGCCTCCATCAATTGCAGGCTTGGAATACCGTAACGCTCGGTGGTGAGCCGATCGACTTCGCGCATTTCGGCAGCAGTGAG
>WNFL01064020.1_pt2 | contig 10172 bp, 10 predicted proteins | sample 5400361 | NCBI WGS metagenome assembly WNFL01 (sample SAMN13153351, study PRJNA577476) | soil metagenome | isolation source: 40 cm soil on Douglas fir-dominated hillslope | place: USA:California | collected 2013-09-17
GGGCGAGCGCGACCTTGCCGGCCGCCACCGCCGAGGTCGCCATGTCGACATAGAGCGGGCCGTCGAGATCCGACGGCACCGCGATCGAGATCGGGTTGGTGCCGAGCCGCGATTCGCGGCCGCCGAAGGGTGCCACGGCCTTCGGCGAGCGCCCGCTGTCGGCGGTGATCAGCCCGATCATGCCGGCCTCGGCGGCCATCAGGCTGTAGCTCGCCAGCCGGCCGATATGGCCTTGGCGGAACACCGTGGCGGCGGCGACGCTGCTCGTGCGGGCCTTCTCGATGGTCAGCTTCATCGCCCGCTCGTTGGCCACATAGCCAAAACCCCAGTGCCCATCGACGACCGTGGTCGTCGGACTTTCCTGGACGATCGTCCAGGGCGCGCCCGGCACGATGTGGCCGACCTTGATGCGCTCGATATAGGTCGGCACCTGGATGACGCCGTGGCTGTCGTGGCCCGCCAGGTTGGCGGCGAGGCAGTGGCGCACCACGGTGGCGGCCTCGTCCGCCGGCGTGCCGGCGGCGACGAACAGCGCCTGGCAGATCTCCGAAAGACGGTCGGCCGGCAATGTCGGCATGGCGTCGTTCCTCCCGGGTCTTTTGTTGTCAGCATACAGGGTTGGCCCGGAGGCTGCATAATACGTGTCGGGTAGGCCGTTCGGAGGTGGTGCCGTGCACGAGGTCGACATCCGGGACGAGATCAAGGCGCGGGTGCGCGAGCGCCGCGGCCGGCTGCATTTCTACGAGCGCCTCGACCCCGCGCGCACCGCGCACGTCGTGATCGACATGCAGAACGTGTTCGTGGCGCCGGGCGCGCCGATCGAGGTGCCGATGGCGCGCACCGTCGTCGACCGCATCAACGAGACCAACCGGGCCTTGCGGGCGTTGGGCGTGCGCATCGTCTGGATCACGCATCGCAACCTGCGCCAGGGCGGCGCCAACGACTGGGCGCTCTACTACGACCACGTCATGACGCCGGAGCGCGCCGAAAAGGTGCTCGACTGGTTCGACCCGGCGCACGAAGGCTCGCAGCTGTGGGCCGGGCTCGAGACCAAGCCGGAGGACATCCGGATCGTGAAGTGCCGCTACAGCGCGCTGATCCAGGGCTCGTCCGGGCTCGAGCGCTATCTGCGCTCCAACGGCCTCGAGAACCTGCTGATCTCGGGCACCAAGACCAACGTGTGCTGCGAGTCGACGGCGCGCGACGCCATGATGCTCGACTTCCGCACCGTCATGCTGTCGGACTGCATGGCGGCGCAGACCGACGACGAGCACCGCATGACGCTCGAGAACATGATCACCCAGTTCGCCGACGTCATGACTGGCGCGCAGGCGATCTCGGTCCTCACGGGCAACCCGCTGAACGAATAGCGGCGGCCCCTCCCTTGGTCCCTCCCCCGGGCGCGGGGGAGGGCAGGGTGGTGGCGTCACTTCATCGCGTAGGGTGACGAGGCGGGCAGGGGCAGGACCGGGTCTTTTTCCTGCAGGCTCTTCGGCCAGGCGACCACCGCCTTGTCGTCGACGTACTGCACGATCACCGGGAAGGCGCGGTCGTTCTGGCCGCTCATGGGCTGATCGGCGGCCTCGAACTTGACGCCGAAGCCCAGCATCGTGCCGCCCTCCGGCAGGTCGACCTCGAGCGCGGCCTTGCGAAGCGCCTCGGCGTCGATGCCGCCGTACTTCTTGATCGCGCGCGGCAGAACCTCGGTCATGAACACGTAGGTGTTGCTCGCCGCCATGCCGACGTGCGCCGACTTGATCTGGGTGCCCGGCTTGGCCTTGTCGTACTCGTCGCCGACCATCTTGATCACCGGCACCAACTCGGGCTTCAGGGCCTTCTCGTTGGCCTTCCAGATCGAGATCGGATCGACGTTGAAGAAGTAGTTCACGTCCTTGCCGAGCGATTCCTTGAGCTTGTCGTAGACGCCGTAGCCGGCGCCGTGCCCGATCAGGGCGCCGAAGCGCAGGCCCTGCTCGCGCGCCTGGCGCAGGAACAAGGAGATGTCCGGGTTGTAGCCGGTGTGGAAGATCACGTCGGGCCGCGCGCGCTTGAGCTTGTTGACCAGCGACGACAGGTCGGCCGCGGTCGCCGCGTAGCTCTCCTTGAGCACGATGTCGAAACCGGCCTTCTTGGCGCCCGCCTCGTTGCCGTTCGAGACGTCGACGCCGTAGGCGCCGTCCTCGTGGACGATCGCGACCTTGAGGCCCTTGGCCGGCTTGTGGAACTTGTCCTGCGCCACCTGCGCGATGAAGTCGGTCGACATCAGGCCGAACTGGCGGCCGCTCGGCTGGGGCCTGAACACGTACTTGAAGTGCTTGTTGTCGAGCACCGCCGAGGAGATGCAGGTCGTGATCCACATGAACTTCTGCAGCTGCTCGATGCGCGCCGCCGCCGGCACGCACTGTGCCGACGAGAAGAAGCCGAGCAGCATGTCGACCTTCTCCTGCTCGATCAGGCGCACGGCTTCGTTGATCGCGATGTCGGGCTTGCTCTGGGCGTCGGCGTAGATCGCCTCGATGGCGTAGCCCTCGACGCCGGTCTTGGCGAAGCGGTCGATCATGATCTTGGCGCCGAGCGCGTGCAGCTCGGAGCCGCCGCCGGCGAGCGGGCCGGAGTAGTCGTAGATCACGCCGATCTTGAGCTTTTTCGCCTGCGCGTGCGCCCCCGGCGCGGTGCCGAGCAGCAACAATGACGCAAGCAGCCCGGCGCCAAGCCGGGACCCCGCGCGGAATCCCGCGCAGACCCTAATTCCAACGCCCATCGGTTCCTCCCACACGGTTAGTCGTTAGATCGCCAACCTGCGGGGGAGGATACCTGTAAGGGGCTGATCAGGGAACCGCGATCGGTCCGACGTACTGGCCACCGCAGGTGTAGAGGTCGGCGACGCCCGGGCTGCGCGGCACGGTGTTGTAGCAGTCGTCCTTGGACACGTAGACCGGCGGCGGCAGGTAGGCTGGTGCGGCGTAGTAGGGCGGGTAGTAATAGGGGTAGGCGGCCCCGAAGCCGGCGCCGACGAACACGAAGCTGTGGAAATGCGGCCGGTGGACGAAAACGGCCGACCGGCCACCACCCCCGCCGCCGCCGCGATGCCAGCCGCCACCCCGCCGGTCGCGCGCATCCGCGCCGGCGGCCGAGGCCAGCACCAGCCCGACGGCTGCCAGGATGACGAGCGCCCGTGTCGCGATCCGTCCCCGCCTGATCATGTCCGCCTCCCTGGTTACGGAGCTTGCGCCGGCAGCAGCACCTTGTCGATCACATGGGTGACGCCGTTGGCGTCGATCACGTCGTAGATGGAGATGTTGGCGAAGCCGCCCGAGGGGTCGCGCAACAGCAGGTTGACCGCGCCGTTGAGCCGCGCGGTCAGCTTGCTGCCCGCCAGGGTCGTGAGCTCGAGCGCGCTGTTGCCGCGCGCGATCTGCTCGCCCAGCTGGCTCGAGTCGAGCCGGCCGGTGACGATGTGGGCGTTGAGCAGCGCGGTCAGGCGCGCCTGGTTGGCCGGCTGCATGAGCTGGTCGAGCAACCCGGCCGGCATGGTGCGGAACGCCGCGTCGGTCGGCGCGAACATCGTGTAGGGCCCGCCCTGGCGCAAGGTGCCGGCGAGCCCCGACACATTGAGCGCGGCGACCAGCGTCCGGTGGTCGGGCGATTGCGCGAGATTGTCGAGAATGTCGCGCGACGGATACATCGGCGCGCCGCCGATCATCGGGTTGGGCGGCAGGTTGCCGCCCGGACCCGGCGGCGGGGCGCCGGTCGGTGCGCTGGAGGCGGCGGCGTCGGATCCGGTGCTCGGCGCCACCGGCGCCATCGGCGCGGTCTCGACGCGTTGCGCGCACGCGGCGACCGCGACCAGCGACAGCATGAGGATCCAGCGGGGCATCGTCATGTCCTCCCAAACGCGCCTTGCGCCAGTTTATTCCTAGCCGCCCAGATAGGCGGCGCGGATGTGCGGATTGGCCAGCATCGCAACGCCCGTGCCGTGCTGCACGACCTGGCCGGTCTCGAGCAAATAGGAGCGGTCGCACATCTCCAGCGCGGCCAGCGCGTTCTGCTCGACCATCAGTACGGTCGCGCCTTCGTTGCGGATTTCGGCGATGATCTCGAAGGTGCGGTCGACGAAGTTGGGCGCCAGGCCGAGCGACGGCTCGTCGAACAGGACCAGCGACGGACGCGACATCAGCGCGCGGGCGATCGCCAACATTTGTTGCTCGCCCCCGGAAAGCGTGCCGGCGGCCTGGTCGATGCGCTCCTCGAGGCGCGGGAACTTGTCGAACACGCGCGCGAGGTCCTGGGCCACGCCGGCGCGGTCGCGCCGCAGGTAGGCGCCCATCATCAGGTTCTCGCGCACGCTCAGCTGGGGAAACACGTGGCGTCCCTCCGGGCAGTGTGCGATGCCGAGCGCCAAAATGTCGCGGGGCGATGTCCCGCCGATCGGCTTGCCCTTGAACGTGATGCCGCCGCCGGCCAGCGGCAGCAGCCCGCTGATCGCGCGCAGGGTCGTGGTCTTGCCGGCGCCGTTGGCGCCGATCAGGGTGACGAGCTCGCCCTCGCGCACCTCGAGCGAAACCCCGCGCAAGGCGGGAGTCTTGCCGTACCGCACCGTGATCGCGTCAACCTGCAGCACGGCGCTGCCCCAGGTAGGCGCGGACGACCTCGGGGTCGTGCTGCACCTTTGCCGGCGCCCCGGCGGCGATCACCCGGCCCTGGTTGAGCACGACGACGTCGTCCGAGATCGCCATTACGAGCTTCATGTCGTGCTCGACCAGCAGCACGGTGGTGCCGCGGCCGCGGATGCGCTGCACCAGGGCCATGAAGCCGTCGGTCTCGCGCGGGTTGAGCCCGGCCGCCGGCTCGTCGAGCAGCAGCAGGGTGGGTGCCGCGGCAAGCGCGATCGCCATGCCGAGCAGGCGCTGCTCGCCGTGCGCCAGGTTGCCGGCCAACTCGCGCGCCCGCGCACGCAGGCCGACGAAGTCGAGAATGTCGTCGGCCCGACGCGTCAGCGTCGCCTCCTCGCGACCGACGCGCGGCAGGCGCAGCAGCGCGCCCCAGGTCTCGGTGCGGCCCTGCAGATGGAGCGCGGTGGCGACGTTCTCGCGCACCGTGCAGCCGCCGAACACGCTGGTGCGCTGGAATGTGCGGACCACGCCGCACGCGGCGATGCGCTCGGGCGCCAGCCCGGTCAGCGCCTGGCCGCGATAGCGGATCGCCCCGGCCTGCGGGCGCAGATAGCCGGGGATGACGTTGAACGCCGTGGTCTTGCCGGCGCCGTTGGGCCCGATCAGGCTGACGATCGCGCCCTCTCGTACCGCGAACGAGACCTCGGACAGCGCGACCAGCCCGCCGATCCGCATGGTGACGCCGTCGATCTCGAGCGCGGCCGCGCCCGGACTCGTTCCGGGCGCCGTCATGGCGCGGTCTCGCGCACGGGATCGGGCGCTGGCGTATCGACCCGGGGCGGGCGACCGAACCAGCCGGTGAGCGCCGGCACGATGCCGCGCGGCAGGAAAAATACGATCGCGATCATGGCGAGGCCGTAGACGATCCACTGGACCTCGGGCCGGGCGACGTCGCGCAGCAGCTCGGGCAGCAGGCCGAAGATCAGGCCGCCGACCACCGGTCCGGCGAGCGTGCCCTTGCCGCCGGTCACCACCATGATGACCATCGTGACGGTGTAGATGAACAGGAACACGTCGGGATCGACGATGCGGATGTAGTGGGCGTAGAGCGCGCCGGCCGCGCCCGCCATCGCCGCCGACAGCATCGCCGCGACCACCAGGTAGCGCGTGACGTCGATGCCGACCGAGCGCGCCAAGGTTTCGTTCTCGCGCAGCGCGACCATCGCCCGGCCGACCCGCGAGCGCACCACGCGCTGGACGATCAGGAAGCACAGCGTGCCGACCGCGAGCACGAGCCAGTAGTTGCCGGTCTTCCTGGTCAGCCGCACCACGCCGTCGCCCGGAATCCAGACACTGAGCGGCGGGATGTTGTTGAGCGCCATCGGGCCCTCGGTCAGGTCGACCCAGTTGAGCGCGACCAGGCGCACGACCTGGGCGAAGCCGATCGTGACGATGACGAAATAAGCGCCGCGCACCCGGAACGACAGCCGCCCGATCAGCCAGCCGAACAGGCTCGCGAGGATCACGCCGGCGCCGAATGCGACCCACACGGGCTTGGGCTCGACCACCAGCACGCCGACCCCGAGATCGACGTCGAAGCCGAGCGACAGCAGCGCGCTCGTGTACGCGCCGATGCCGAAGAACGCGACGTGGCCAAGGCTGAGTTGGCCCGTGTAGCCGAGCAGCAGGTTGAGGCTGATCGCCGCGACGATGAAGATGCCGGCGAGCACCAGCACCGAGATCACGTACGGATCGTCGAGCCACACCGGCACCGACGCCAGGAACGCGACGACCGTCCAGCCCCAGTGGTTTGCCGCGAGCCGCGCGATCACCCGACGCGCTCCTTGGCCGCGAACAGGCCCTGCGGGCGCAGCGCCAGCACGGCCATGATCAGAATGAACCCCATGGCGTCGCGATAGCCGGTCGAGACGTAGCCGGCGCCGAACTCCTCGACCCAGCCGAGGACGAAGCCGCCCAGGGTCGCGCCGACGACGTTGCCGAGCCCGCCCAGGATCACGATCGCGAACGCCTTGAGGCCGGCGAGGTCGCCCATGGTCGGGTTGACGATGAAGATCGGCCCGAGGAGCGCGCCGGCGACCGCGGCGAGGCCGGAGCCGAGCGCGAAGGTCGCGGTGTGCATGAAGCGCACGTTGACGCCCATCAGCGCCGCCGTGTCGGGGTCCTGGAAGGTCGCGCGCATCGCGACGCCCAGCTTGGTGCGGTTGATCACCAGGTAGAAACCGACCAGCAGCAGCGCCGCGGCGGCGAGCACGAACAGCCGGATCGGCAGCACCGACACCGGCCCGAACACCAGCGGCTCGGCCGGGAACGGCGTCGGGACAAGCTTGCCGACGCCGCCCCACACCAGCTGCTCGGCGTTCTGCAGCGCGATCCAGGCACCGATCATCACCAGCATGACGGTGTCGATGTCGGCGCCCTTGAGCGGCCTCAGCAAGGTGAGCTCGATCAGCGCGCCGAGCGCGATGCCGAGCCCGGCGGCCAGCACCAGCGCCAGGAAGAAGTCGAGCTTGAGCAGCGCGACCAGCAGGTACGCCATGTAAGCGCCGAAGGTGTAGAGCTCGCCGTGGGTGAAGTTGACCACGCGCATGATGCCGAAGATCAAGGTCAGCCCGATCCCGAGCAGCGCATAGGTGCCGCCCAGGACCGTGCCGTTCAGCACATGCTGGAGGAATTGGTCCACTACTTACTCCCTCTCCCCTCCGGGGAGAGGGATGGGGTGAGGGGGTCTTCGACCCTTGTGAGGGGGGCCGCGTGACGGATCGTTTGCGCCGCCACCTGACCGACCGCCCCCTCACCCTAACCCTCTCCCCGGAGGGGAGAGGGTACGCAGTGGCGGGGGGAGAACGTCAGGGCTGCATCACCTTGCCGTCCTTGAGATGGACGACGTAGATGTTGGGCGTGCTCTGGCCGCTCTCCTGGCCGGCGGGGCCGTCCTTGGCGAAGGCGATGTCGCCGTTGACGCCCTTGAGCTTGGTGTTCCACAGCGCCTGGCGCAGCGCCTCGGGCTCGGCTTTGCCGGCGAGCTTGATCGCCGCGACGATGGTCGAGATGCCGTCATAGCCGCGGAAGCCCTCGGTCAGCCCGGCGAACTCCCAGCCCTTCTTCTTCCATTCGTCGATGAAGACCTTGGCGATGTCGGGGTAGCTCACGCTCTCCGGGAACCACGGATTGAAGAACAGGATGTGGTAGCTCCCCATGCCGCCGGCGCCGGCCTGGGTCAGCATCTGATCGGGGAACGAGCCGCCGGTGGTGATCAGCCGGGTGGTGAGCCGCAGCTCGGTGCCTTGCTTGATCGCCAAGGTGGTCTGCTCGACGCCCGAGGTGAAGATCAAGGTGTCGCCGGCCGACTGCTTGATCGCGGTCAGCTGCGCCGACAGGTCGGTCTGTTCCGGCGTCATGGTCTCGCTGACGCCGATCTGCACGCCCTTGGCAGCCAGCGCCTTCTTGAACTCGTCGGCGGCGCCGCGACCGAAATCGTTGTTGACCGACAGGAAGTCGACCTTCTTGATCGGCGGCTTGAAGCTGCCGACCTTCTCGGCGAACACCTTGGCTTCCATCGCCGAGGTCGGGCTGATGCGGAAGATCCACGGGTTGCCCGAGGTCGTGATCTTGCCCGACGACGAGGTCTCGACCACCATCGGCACCTGGTACTCGATCAGCTTCGGCATGATGGCGAGCGTGAAGGTCGAGGACCAGGCGCCCATCAGGATCGGCACCTTGTCCTTGAGGATCAGCTTCTCGGCGGCCGAGACCGCCTCCTTCGGGTTCGACTTGTTGTCCTCGATGACGAGCTGGATCTTCTTGCCGAGCACGCCGCCCTGACGGTTGATCACCTCCTCGGCGATCCGCGCGCCGTTGGTGATGTAGGTGCCCGACGCCGCGACCGCGCCGGTCAGCGGCTCGGTGACGCCGATCTTGATCGTGTCCTGCGCCGCCGCGGTGCCGGCGACCAGCGTGGCGAGCGCCGCCACGACCCCCATCGTCTTGTGCATGGTGCCCCTCCTGTTGCCCGTGATGTCGCCTTGGACTTGCTACTCGGCCGCGGCGACCCGGGTCTGCTGGTACTTGAAGTCGCGATATTCGCCCGAGCCGACCGGCGGATATTTCGCCTGGCCGGGCGGCGCGATGCACTCGATCACCGCGTCGTAGTTTGGATGCAGGAAGAATGCCACCGACAGGCGCCGCGCCTGCGCCGCGACCTCGGACGGCGGATTGACGACGCGGTGCGGGTTCGAGACCCAACGGTCGTTGCTCCAGCGCATCATCAGGTCGCCGATGTTGACCACGAAGCTGTCCGGCGCGGTCTCGACGTCGATCCAGGCGCCGTCGCGCGTCTGCACTTGCAGCCCACCGGGCACGTTCTCGCCGTTCAGGATGGTGAGCAGGCCGTAGTCGGTGTGCGCGCCGGCGCGCAGCTGCTCGGGCTGCGGCACCGTGGTCTGCTCGGGATAGAAGTTGAGCCGCATCGCCGTGATGTGCTTGTCGAGCTTGGCATCGAAGAAGTGCTCGTCGACCCCGAGCGCCAGCGCCGCCAGGCGCATCAGCTCGAGATCGAGGCGCTCGATCGCCGCGAAGTAGCGCTCGGCCGCGGCGCCGAGGCCGGCCGGGTGTTCCGGCCACAGGTTCGGGATGAAATAGCGGCGGCCCTCGGGTCCGGTGAAATAGGGTTCGTCGGGCCAGCGCTCGCGGCCCAGGTGGTAGAACTCCTTGAGGTCGGGCGGCGTGTCGCGCTCGCTGGCGTAGCTTAGCGCCTCGCCGCCCATCGCGATGTAGCCGCGCGGGGTGTGCGGCATCGGGTGGATGGCGCGGCGCTTCTCCGCCATCGGCAGCGCGAAGAACTCGTGCGCCAGGACGCGCAAGCCGTCGATCACGTCCGCCGGCACGCCGTGGCCCGTGATCGTGAAGAATCCGATGTCGACGCAGGTGCGGTCGATCGCCTGCGCCACCGTCAGGCGGTCTCGGGGGGCGCCGGCGAGCGCCGGGGCGATGTCGATGACGGGGATGCGCGTCGTCATGGCTGCGCTCAATGGTAATAGGCGCCGCCGTCGACCACCAGGGTCTGCCCGGTGATGAAGGCGGAATCCGGGCCGGCGAAGAAGGCGATCGCGCCGACCAAATCGGCCGGCACCATGTCGCGGGCGAGCGCGCGGGTGCGCACCGAGCGCTCCTGGACACGTGCGACCAAGGCCGGGTTGCGGTGCACGCCGTCGCTCAGGGTGAACCCCGGCGCGACCGCGTTGACCAGGACGTTGTGGGGCCCGAGCTCGGTCGCCAGTGCGCGGGTCAGCGATACCACGGCGCCCTTGCTGGCGACGTAGTGCGCCATGTAGGGGTTGCCCTTGAAGGCGACGCCCGAGGCGATGTTGATGATGCGCCCGCCGCCGCGGCGGCGAAACGCCGGCAGCGCCGCGCGGCAGCTCAAGAAGATGCCCATCACGTTGACGTCCATGACGCGCCGCCACTCGGCCGGATCGATCTCCTCGAACGGCCGCGGCGTCAGGGTCGTGAAGATCGCGGCATTGTTGACCAGGATATCGA
>WNFL01035338.1_pt1 | contig 10171 bp, 7 predicted proteins | sample 5400361 | NCBI WGS metagenome assembly WNFL01 (sample SAMN13153351, study PRJNA577476) | soil metagenome | isolation source: 40 cm soil on Douglas fir-dominated hillslope | place: USA:California | collected 2013-09-17
GATCCGCGAGGGTAGGGTCGAGGTCATCACGCCGATCAAGATCCCGCGTCTCGGAATCGTCGCCGGCAGCCGCGTGCTCGAAGGCAAGGTCAGCCGCGGTGGCTGGGTCAAACTGTTCCGTGCGAAGGAGCTGGTCCACGAGGGCAGGGTCAGCTCGTTGAAGCATTTCAAGGAAGATGTGCGGGAGATGGCCGCGGGGCAGGAGTGCGGCATCGGGCTCGAGGGATTCGAGGCGTTCGCCGCGGGCGATGCCATGGAGACTTATCGGCTCGAGCGGGAAGAAATTTAGCGAGCATTGGTGCTCGTTTCGGAGGTCGCGATGACCAGCTACCGCACCGACCAGGTCGGAGAGCAGGTACGTGAGGAGATCATGTCGATAATCAGGCGCGACCTGAAGGACCCGCGCATCGGGTTCGTCAGCATCACCGGAGTCCGAATGTCACCGGACCTGCGACAGGCGCGCGTGCGCGTGAGCGTGCTCGGCGATCCGGAGCAGAAAAAAGCATCGCTGCAGGGATTGATCTCGGCCAGGGGCGTCATCCGCCACGAGCTCGGACGGCGGCTCGAGAACCTGAAGTTCTCTCCGGACCTGCGGTTCGAGCTCGATCCGTCGATCGAGTACAGCGTTCACATCAACGAGCTGCTCAAAGAAGTGCTCCCCGCCAGGGACAAGTCCGAGGAGGATCAGCGATAGCCACCGCGCAGAGCGAAACCGGCAGCCTCTACGACCAGATCAAGGAGCTCCTCGAGGCCAACCAGGAGATCCTGATCTTCGGTCACAAGGACGCCGACGGCGACACGCTCGGCTGCAGCCTCGCGTTCGCGGAGGCGCTGCGCACTGCTGGGAAGCACGTGTGGGTGCTGATCCCGCATCCGCTCCCGGACATGTACTCGTTCCTGCCCGGATTCGGTGAAATTCACGAGGGCCCGCCGAGCGGAGTCGAGCCTCAGCTTGTGTTCTTCTTCGATTCGGGCAACCTGGAACGGTCTGGCAGCAGTGTCAAACACATCGCGTCGCAGGCGACCATCGTGAACATCGACCATCACCCGTCCAACTCGCGCTTCGGCGATATCAACGTCATCGACCCCAACGCGTCCGCGGTCGGGCAGATGGTGATGGACATGCTCGACCATTTCGGATACCGCATCACGCCGACCATCGCAACCAACCTCTACGTCGCACTTCTCACCGACACCGGCGGCTTCCGGCACGAGAACACCACAGTGCGCGCGCTCGAGGACGCGGCGAGGCTGGCGAGCCTTGGGGCCGAACCCGGTCAGATCGCCACGATGGTCTACAAGATGCGGCCGGAGACGACGCTCAAGCTGAGCGGCCTGGCCCTGGCCACGATGCGCGTCGAGATGCAGGGCCGCCTGGCGTGGGCCAAGGTGACCAAGCGCATGCTCCGCGAGGCGAACGCCGTGATGGCCGAGTCCGAGGGCATCATCGATACGCTCAACTCGATCGCCGGATTGGAGCTCGCGATCCTTTTCAAAGAGGTGCAGGGCGACCTCACGAAGATCAGCGTGCGGAGCCGCGGCGGCGTTGATGCCGCCGCCATGTGCGCGTTGTTCGGTGGTGGGGGACACATCCGCGCCGCAGGCGCCGAGATTGACAAGTCCATGGACGAGTCGGTGAAGACCGTGCTGGCCACTGCCAAGGAGGCGATCAATGCCGCCTCAGCCAGGGCCTGAGCCTCCGCGCTTCACCCCCGGCGTCCTCAACATCAATAAAGCCGCCGGCGAAACCTCCTTTTCGGTGGTGCGGCGGCTTCGCCGCCTGACCGGCGCTCACCGAGTTGGTCACGCAGGCACGCTCGACCCGCTGGCGACCGGCGTCCTTCCGATACTTTTCGAGTCGGCCACCCGCCTTGCCGATTTCGCGCTGGGGCTGCCCAAGACCTACGTCGCCGACATCCACTTCGGTTTCACTGGGTGACGCGAGCGAGCTCACGCGGCGCGATGTGGAAGAAGGCCTGACCGCTTTTCGCGGCCGCATCATGCAGGAGCCGCCGGCGTTCTCGGCGGTGAAGATCGAGGGCAAGCGCGCGTACAAGCTGGCCCGTCGCGGTGAGGAGCCGAAGCCCAAGGCGCGAGAGGTCGAGGTGTATGAGGCGAGCGTCCTCGACTTCACGCCAGGGTCAGAGCCGGTGGCCCGCGTGCAGATCCGCTGCGGCAGCGGCACTTATCTCCGATCGATCGCGCGCGATCTGGGCCGGCAGCTTGGTGTTGGTGGCTACCTCGGCCGCCTGGTGCGCACGGCTTACGGCCCGCTGGAGATCGAGGCGGCGGTGAAGCTCGACGCGCTCGCTGGACCGGATGACGTGCGGGATCGCCTCCTTCCGGCCGAGGTCATACTGCCCGACATGCAGCCAGTGCGATTGAACGTCGAGCAAGAGGCGATGGTGCGTCAGGGCCGCGCGGTACGCGTGCTGCCCGAACCGGGCCCCGGCCGGCTGCGCGCCCACGACGCAGGCGGCCGGCTCATCGCGCTCGGACACACCGACCCGCTTCGCCGCACGTTCGTCCCGGAGAAGGTTCTGAGCTGAAGACTCACCTCGGGCTGCCGGTCAGCCACATCGGTCCGGTCGCGATCACCGTCGGCAGCTTCGACGGAGTGCACCTCGGACACACCGACGTCATCCGCCGCACGATCGCTGCCGCATCAGAGTCCGGCGCCGCACCTGCGCTCGTCACATTCGAGCCGCATCCGCGCTGCGTGCTCGACCCCGCCAACTGCCCTCAGTCGATCACAACGCTGCAGGAGAAGCTGGCGCTGCTCGAGGCGGCCGGCGTCGAGCATGCGATCGTCCTCCGTTTTGACCGAGCGCTTGCCAGCCTCGGCCCGCAGGCGTTCGTCGACATGCTCGGGTCGCAGATGGAGATCAAGCGCTGGGTCATCGGCTTCGACTTCGCTTTTGGTAACCAGAGGAAAGGCAACGCCGCATGGCTGCGTGAGCACGGTCACGAGGTGGACGTGGTGCCGCCGTTCACATTCGAGGAAAAAGCGCTGCACAGCTCCGACATCAGGCGTCTCATCAACACCGGTGACGTGCACGAAGCCAACCGACTGCTCGGCCGCGAGTATGCGATGGCGGGTCCTGTTGAGGCCGGGGATCGGGTGGGCCGGCGGCTTGGCTTTCCGACCGCCAACATCGGGGTCGAGCCCAACAAGCTGATTCCAGCCCTCGGCGCCTACGCGGGCCGCGCAATCACCGATGGAACGGAATTCGTCGCGGCGCTCTCGGTTGGGTACAGGCCGACATTTGGCGGCACGCAGCTCCGAGTGGAGGCCTTTACCAGCACCGCGTCGAGCTTCGATTTCTCCGCTACCTGCACCCCGACATCAAGTTCGACAGCCCTGCCGAGCTGGTGGTCCAGCTCAAGCGCGACGTCGCCGACACGCGGCGGATCATCACTCAGTGACCTCAGTCGCGGTCATCGGCGGCGGCATCGCCGGCTATTGCGCCGCGCTGGGTGCCCGACGCGAAGGCGCAGACGTCACGGTGCTCGCGAAGGCTCCTGGCGCCACCGCGCTGTACGCGGGCGCGATGGAGGTCGTCGACGACCTCGATGCTCTGCTCAAGAACGAGCCTCATCATCCGTTCAGCCGCCTGAAGTTGGACCTTCTGCGACTGAGCACCGAGCTCGACGCCGCGGTGCCTGCGCTGCTGCTCGCGCTGGAAAAGGATGGGTTGAAGGTGGAGGGCGCGTGGCGGTCGAGAGGCGCATACGCCGACATCCACGGGCTCGCGCGCCCGGCCAACCTCGTTCCGTCCACCGTCGCAGGCGGTGAGCTGAAAGGCCTCGCCGGCCGCCGTGTGACGGTCGTCGGCGTGCGCGAGGTGGGGGATTACGACGCGACCTCGACCGCGCAGGCGCTCGAGGAGCTGCACAACATCGAGGCGATTCCGGAAGAGGTCTCGATCAGCGACCTGCCGGCCGGCGCGGCGCTCACCGACCTTTACGGACGCCGCGCGCCTTCGGTGACCAAAGCGCGGGCGTTGGTCGCGTATCCGCCCGGGTTCACCAATCTGCCCGATGGAGGCTTCGAGCTGCTGGCCTCACCGCCGTCGCCGCATGGATGGCGGCTGCAGCAGGCGATCGGATTGGGCGCGTTGCGCGCCGACGTGGATGGCCTGCAGGTCGACGGAGAGCGGATCATCGCGGCGAAATCCGCAGACAAAGCATTTCGCGCCAACGCATTTGTGCTGGCAACGGGCCACTACATCGGCGGCGGCCTACGCAAGAACGGTGCCACGTCTGAGCCGCTGCTCAACCTTGGTGTGTTTCACGACGGCCAGGCAGTAGCGACACTGGGCACGCGTCTCGAGCACATGGACTATCTCGAACCGGCCCAGGAGTTTCGCTCCGGGCTGGCGACCGACGAACGCCTGCGCCCGCTGGACGAAGCCGGGCGAGCCCCGTTTGAGAACCTTTTCGCGGCGGGCTCGGTGCTTGGTGGCTATGACTACGCCGGGCCATGCGGATTCATGAGGCCCGAGAGCTTCATGAGAGGGAACCCGACAGGTTCCCTCTCATCGCGCCGCTGCGCGTCGCTGCTCTTCCTCCTCGCCAAGCCACGCTGCGAGGCATTGGGAACAAAGTCGCGGCCGGGCGAAGCCCAGCCGCCCCTGCCACGCTAGGGGCAGAAATGCGAATAGAGATCGAAAAGATCGTCGGCGCGGCTGCAATCGACGAGCGGCCCGTGCGCGACCTGTGGCCGGCAGGCACGATGGCCGAGCGTGCCGGCGAGACGCCCGATCGAGTTCTCGTGGCGCGGCCGGCAGGTCGCGAGCAGGTGGCGGCGATCCTGCGCTGGGCGACGGCCAACGCGGTGATCGTGACCCCGATGGGCGGCGGCAGCGGCGTGTGCGGCGCGCTAGCCCCAAAGCGCGGCGAGCTGGTGCTCGACATGGGAGGGCTCGATCGCATCCTCGAGATCGACGAGGTCAACCTCACGTGCCGCGTCGAGTCCGGTGTGAACGGAATGACCCTGGAGAAGGAGCTCAACGACAAGGGCCTTACGCTTGGCCATTACCCGAGCTCGCTGCCGGGCACGACGATCGGTGGCCTCGTGTCAACGCGGTCCTCGGGGCAGGAGTCGAGCCGGTACGGAAGCATCGAGGATATGGTCCTCAGCCTGGAGGTGGTGCTTCCCGACGGCACGTTCGCCGCGCCGCGACCCGGTCCGCGGTCGGCGGTCGGTCCCGCACTCCATCAACTCTGGCTCGGAGCCGAAGGCGCGCTGGGGGTGGTCCTCGGCGCGGTGCTCCGCATCCACCGCCTGCCGGCGTCGGTCATCGGCCGCGGATACTCCTTCAGCGGGTTGGACGACGGCCTCGAGGCGATGCGGCAGGTGATGCAGTCGGGCATCAGGCCGCTCGTCATGCGCCTCTGCGACCACGAGGACTCCGTCTTCAGCCGGTTCGAGGTCAGCGACGGTGAGTGCGTGATGGTGATCGCAACCGCTGGCGAGGAGGAGGTGGCGCAAGCCGAGGCAGTGGTCGTCAGGCGACTGACGGCGGGCGCGAAGGACCTCGGGGAGGAGCCGTGGCGCCGTTGGCAGGAGCGCCGGTTCGCCTTGTCGGCCGAATGGTTGAATGGAATCCTTCAGCAGGCCGGCTCGTACGTGGACACGATCGAGCTCGCGGCGCCGTGGACCGTGCTGCCTCAGCTGCACGAGCGAGTGAAAACCGCAATAGCGGTCGGGGGTCTGGCGTTATGCCATTTCAGCCACGCTTACGAGCAGGGCTGCTGCGCCTATTTCTCGTTTGCGGGCGCGGCGGATAGAGAGGAAGACGCGCGCGCCGCGTACAGCCGCGCGTGGGAGGGAGCGATGAGCGCTGCGCTCGAGCTGGGGGCGACCATCAGTCATCACCACGGCACCGGCCAGGCGCGGGCACGCTGGGTGGCCGACGAGATGGGTGGCTGGATGCGCGTGTGGCGCTCAGTCCGCGAAGGGCTCGACCCCGCGGGCATCATGAACCCGAACGCGATGGGAGGGAGACGGTAAGGGATGGCAGGCGAACCTGTTCTATTCATCGTCAACCCGGCGTCCGGCGGGGGCAAGACTGCGCGCGACTGGGCGGCCATCGAGTCGTGGCTGCCGTCTACAGGGCTCAGGTTCGAGACGGCGTTCACGACGCGCCAGATGGAGGCGGTCGACATCGCCAAGAACGCGGTGCGCCAGTCGCGACCCGTCGTGGTCGCGGTCGGAGGCGACGGCACGCTCAACGAGGTCGTCAACGGCTTCTTCCACAACGGCGCGCCCATCCCGACCACATCGCGGATGGCCATGGTGCCGCTCGGCACCGGCGGTGACTTCCGGCGGACGCTCCGGATCTCGCTCGACCCGAAGCAGGCGGTTCAGGTCATCACCTCGGGGCTGCCTCGGCGGCTCGACGTGGGCTGCGTGACGTACCAGGGCAACGATGGGAACACCCAGGTGCGGCACTTCATCAACATCGCCGACGCAGGGTGGGGAGGCGAGGTTGTCCGCCGCGTCAACTCTGGCAAGAAGCGCTCGGGCGGCGCCACGTTCACGCTCACTGCGCTCATGTCGCTTCTGGCCTGGAAGAACAAACCGATGCACGTGATCATCGACGGCGAGGCGCACGACGTCGTCGCGCAGCAGGTGGTGGTTGCCAACTGCCAGTACTTCGGCGGTGGAATGCGCATGGCGCCGAACGCGTCACCGACAGATGGCGTTTTCGACGTGATCGTCATCGGCAACGCCGGCAAGGTGGAGTCGCTGCGCGGCCTGGCCCAGATCCGCGAGGGCAAGCACCTCGACAACCACAACCCGAAGATCACCGTGATGTACGGCAAGCGGATCGAGGTCACCTCCACCAAACAGGTGCGCATCGACCTCGACGGCGAGGACCCGGGCATGCTGCCCGCAATGTTCGAGATCCAGCCAGGCTCCATCGAATTCCTCACGCCGCGGTCATGAGTCACCTTCCCACCGCGTGGGGAGGCCGGGAGGGAGGCGAGGAGTTAGCCTGAGGGTGTGACGCGCGGGGTGATCGCCAGCCCGCACAGGCTGGCGAGCGAGGCGGGCGCGCAGGTGCTGCGGGACGGAGGCAACGCGATCGACGCAGCCATCGCCGCCGACGCTGTCCTGTGCGTGGTCTATCCCCAGATGACCTCAGTCGCGGGCGACCTGATGGCGATCGTGTGGCCCGCGGGGGCAGCCGCGCCGGTCGGGCTCATCGGCGCCGGCCGATCCGGCGAGCTCGCGACCATCGACGCGGTACGGCAGCGCGGTCACGATGTCATGCCGGAGCGAGGCGCACTGACGGTCACGGTGCCAGGCACGGTCGAGGCGTGGGGTCGCCTCATCGAGCGCTTTGGCACGCTTGGATGGAGCGCGGTGCTCGAGCCGGCCGCTGCACTCGCGCAGAACGGATACACGATCACAAGGCACCTGTCCGACGCGCTGAAGAGCGCCGCCGGACTGCTGGGCCGCGAGCCGGCCGCGCATGCGCTGTATCCACCGATGGACGCGGGCATGCTGCTTCGCAACCCGGACCTCGCATCGGTTCTGAAGGACATCTCGCGTCACGGCTTCAATGGCTTCTATCGAGGCGAGATCGCCGTCGCAATCGCCGCCGCAATCGCCAGGCGCGACGGCTTTGTCACCGCGCAGGACCTGGCCGGCCATCGTTCGGAATGGGTCGAGACGGTGACGCTTCCGTATCGCGACGTCGTGGTCCACGAATTGCCGCCGCCGACGCAGGGCCTGATCGCCCTCAACCTGCTGAAAGTGCTGCGTGAGAGGACCAAGGCTGAGCTCCAACCCGGCCCGCGGTTCGTCGAGATGTTCAGGTCGGCCCGCGACACCGCCTACAGAATCCGCGACCGCATCTCAGACCCCGACTTCGCTCCGGTTCCCGACCTGGTCACCGCCGAGGTTCCCGACGGCGGCGACACCATCTATATGTGCGCGGCGGATGAGCACGGAAATCTCGTCTCGCTCATCCAGAGCGTCGCATTCGACTTCGGCTCCGGCATCGTCGCCGAGGGGACGGGCATGTTGCTGCAGAACCGCGGCTGCTACTTCAGCCTCGATCCCAGCCACGCCAATCGACTCGAGCCGAAGAAGCGCACGAGGCACACGCTCATCCCGGCGATGGCCACCCGCGAAGGTAGGCCATGGCTCCTGTACGGATCGATGGGCGGCGACGGCCAGCCGCAGCTTCAGACCCAGGTCCTTGTCAACATCGTCGACCACGGTCTCGAGCCGGCCGCGGCGGTGGCGCGACCGCGGATCCGCATCACCCCGGACGGCAGCAAGGTGAGCGTCGAGGCCGACTACCCATCGGCCGGCGACATCGCGCGAGGTGACCCTGCGGTGCAGCTGATGCCTCCGGGCCACCACTCGCTGGGCCACGCACACGCGATCGTGATCGACGGCCCGGGCAAGTGGCGCGCAGGCTTCGATCCGCGCTCGGATGGATCAGTCGAATTTGTCAACTAACGGGTCAACGTATAATCGGGCGTCGGTTTGGCAGAAGAGACGGAAGTCAAGGGCAAGCTGATCGCCGGGTACAGGCGATCCGAGAAGGACACCGGTTCCCCCGAGGTCCAGATCGCGCTTTCCAACGCGCGCATCAGGGAGCTCACCGAGCACCTGAAGATTCACGCCAAGGACCACCACTCCCGCCGCGGCCTACTTCTCCTGGTTGGCAAGCAGCGGCGTCTGCTGAACTACCTGAGGGACATCGACGTGGAGCGCTACCGCGCCCTTGTCGGAAAGCTCGGGATCAGGAGATAAGAAGAAGCCCCACCAGGGCAATAAATAGAGGGAGGACTCCACGCTGGCGCGGGGTCAGCTCCTTATCCGCTCTCATCGAGCCTGCGAAAGGTTCGACGGCAGCGGCTAGGAATCTGACCTCAACGCACCTCGCGGAAGTCCTCCCACACATGGAGGTATTTGCGTGTCGATAACGACAAAGAATGTCGAGGTCGCCGGAAGGCGGCTGTCAATCGAGACCGGCCGGGTGGCCGAGCAGGCGAATGGAGCAGTGATCGTTCGCCAGGGCGACTCCGTCGTCCTCAGCACAGTGGTGATGTCGAAGGAGCCGCGGGAAGGCATCGACTTCTTCCCGCTCACCTGCGACTACGAAGAGAAGCTGTACGCGGCGGGCAAGATCCCCGGCTCATTCATGCGCCGCGAAGGCCGCCCGACCGAGACCGCAATCCTCGCTTCGCGTCTGACGGACCGGCCGCTGCGGCCGCTGTTCCCGGACGGCTTCCGGCTGGACATCCAGGTGGTGTCGACTGTGCTGTCCGTCGACCAGGAGAACGACCCCACGATCCTTTCGATCAACGGCGCCTCCACTGCGATCGTCATCTCGGATGTGCCGTGGGCCGGGCCGGTGGGCGCGGTGCGCATGGGCCTGCTGGACGGAAAAGTGGTGGTCAACCCGCCGATGGGCCGCATGGCCGAGTCGGAGCTCGACCTGGTGGTCGCCGGCACCGCCGACGCCATTCTCATGGTCGAGGCGGGCGCCAAGGGCGTCACCGAGCAAACCGTGCTCGAAGCGCTCGAAATGGCCCACGACGCGATCCGGCAGATCTGCGCCGCTCAACTCGAGCTGCGAGAGCAGGTCGGCAGGGAGAAGCGCGAATTCATCCCGGCGACATATCCCGAGCAGGCAGTCGAGGTGGTCAACGAGTACCTCGCGATGCGCCTGGACGCCGTGCTGTTCAGCCCGGACAAGGCCGCCCGCGAGAAAGGCGTCGACGAGCTGCGGCGACTCACGATCGTCGACCTCGGCGCGCGGTTTCCCGAGCACGTCGACATCATCGGCAAGCTGTTCGACAAGAAGGTCAAGGATCGCGTGCGGGAGCGCATCGTCGAGGAGGGCATCCGGCCGGACGGCCGCGGCCTCAAGGACGTACGCCAGATCAGCGTTGAGGTTGGCGTGCTGCCGCGCACTCATGGGTCAGGCCTCTTCACTCGCGGCCAGACCCAGGCGCTGACCATCGCGACGTTGGGCTCGATGTCCGACCAGCAGAAGCTCGATGGGCTGACCCTGGCCGACGAGTTCAAGCGCTACATGCCCCACTACAACTTCCCCCCGTTCTCAGTCGGCGAGACGCGGCCGCTGCGCGGTCCGGGCCGCCGTGAGATCGGCCACGGAGCTCTTGCGGAGCGCGCCTT
>WNFL01213619.1_pt1 | contig 10171 bp, 9 predicted proteins | sample 5400361 | NCBI WGS metagenome assembly WNFL01 (sample SAMN13153351, study PRJNA577476) | soil metagenome | isolation source: 40 cm soil on Douglas fir-dominated hillslope | place: USA:California | collected 2013-09-17
AGCGTAGCCGTTCTGATGCGTTCGTGATCGCGAGTGTCACAAAGCCGTAACGCCGAATTTGTCATTTTTTTCCAGGATACGTCGCATGCTTCAAGCGAGGCCTTCAGCATGATCTTTCAACTGAGCGTGCCATCGCTAACTCGCCTAGAGCGCACCGCGCCGCACCTTTTCCAACTCGCAGATCGCGAAGGGCGCTATGCCGCCGGCGGCCGCGATGAGAACGCCCACCGGGCCGACGGGCGCGATGCCCAAGATCCGGCGGAGAGCCGGAACCAGTAGCGCCATCCCCTGCACCGCCGCCGTTCCGATCATGATCCCCGCGAGTGGCTTGTTTGCCGCGCGCTCCGCCGGCCCGAAAATTCCATCGGTTCGCGACCGGCAGCTGATCGCGTGAAGCAATTGGCCGGTCACGAGACTGCCGAAGGCAAGCGTCCAGCTTTGGGGCGTGCGCGCTCCGTAGCGGAGCGCTCCATAAAGTCCGGCGATGAAAGGACCAATGGTCAGCATCGCCGCTTCGCCGACGAGCCCGGTCAAGTCGCGCGTTCCGACGATCGTTGCGTCGGCCGAGGTCGGCGCGCGCCGCATCGTGTCCTTCTCGGCGGGTTCAAGCGCGAGGCCAAGACCCGGGAGTACGTCGGTGACAAGATTGATCCATAGGAGCTGCATCGGCGTAAGCGTGGCGCCGGTACCGAGCACGGTGCTCGCGAGCATCAGGAGCACCTCGCTCAAGTTGGTGCTCAAGAGATAGCGAATCGCCTTCCTGATGTTGGCGTGCGTGGTCCGTCCCTGCTCGACGGCCGCGAGAAGGCCCGAGAGGTCGTCGCTGGCGATGAAGGCGTGGGCGATCTCGCGCGCCGCGGCGCCGTTATCCCGGCCGATACCGAGCCCGATATTGGCCGCGCGCAGCGCCGGTCCGTCGTTGATGCCGTCGCCGATCATCGCGACGGTTGCGCCCTCACGTTGCAAGGCGCGCACGATATTGAGCTTCTGCGTCGGGCTGACGCGGCTGAACGCGTCGACGCCACGAACCGCGGTCCCCAATTCCGCGCCGCTCTTGCCTTCTAGATCGGCGCCATCGCGCGCTTCGACGGAACCGTTGGTACCCACTTCCGTCTGGCCCGCGACCGCGACCGCAGTCTCCTTTTGATCGCCGGTGAGGAGCACCGTCTGCACGCCTGCGGTGTGCAGGTGCCGCATCAGCTCCGGAATTCCCTGACGCAACTGATCGCTCAGGCCGACGCAGCCGAGCCAGGTCAGCTTGTCGATCTCGGGCGGCGCGCTGATTGCGGGCAATCTGCGGCAGGCCATTCCGAGCACGCGCAAACCGTCCGACGCCATCTTGACATTGAGGCGCTCGATCTCCTGCAGACGATCGCGCGTGAGCGGATGGCAGGAGCCATCGGGCGCCAGTTCGTCGGTACAGAGCGCCGCCATTTCCGGCGGGCTTCCCTTCACCGCTACAAGCGTGCCATCGGGCGCCGAGTGGATCGTCGCCATGTAGCGGTTGGTTTCGGTTCGGTTTCGCGTGAGGGTCCGCGGCCATGAGCCGCGGATGCGGTCCGCTTCCAGGCCAAGAGCGAACGCCGCCCGCAACAGGGCCGACTCCGTGCCGGAGCCGGTGAAGACGGTTTTGTCGTCGCGCTTCTCGACCGTGCTGTCGTTGCACAGCGTAGCGATCGTCAAAAGCTCCTTCAGCCTTGCATCGGAGAGCGGATCTTTGGGCGCTGTCGCCTCCTGGATCAGCACGTCGTTGTTCATGCGCCAGATCGTGTCGCCCGCCGCGATTTTCGCGACCGACATCTTGTTCAAGGTGAGCGTGCCGGTCTTGTCGAAGCAGATGACTTTCGCCGCCGCCAGCGTTTCGATGGCGTTTAATTGGCGGACGAGAACGCCGCGGCGCCTCAGGGCGTCGGCGCCGAAAGCCAAGGTGGTGGTCGCGACGATCGGCAGCCCCTCGGGAACAGCGGCAACCGCGAGCGCAAGTGCGGAGCGCGTCGTTTCGAGGAGGCCGAAGCCGCGCAAGACCCCGACGCCCAGCATGACCCCGGTGGCGCCTAAGGTGAGCCATCCGAGCTTGGTCCCCAAATCCCCGAGCTCGCGCTGGAGCGGCGTCTGCGGAGATTGTGTCGCGCTGACCAGACGCTGGATGCGTCCAAGCTCGGTCTGTGCGCCGGTCGCGACAACCATGGCGGTTGCGGTTCCACCAGTTACGATCGTGCCGCGGTAGACCATATTCTTCCGCTCGCCGAGCGCGGTGTGTGCGCGATCGATGGGCGCGGCCGATTTCAAGATGGGCACGCTCTCGCCCGTGAGCGCCGCTTCGCTCACCGTCAAGCCTTGCGTCGTGATGAGCCGCGCGTCGGCCGGAACGGCATTTCCGCCTTGCAGCTCGATGACATCGCCCGGTACGAGCGTATCGACGGGAACTTCGCGCGGAGTGCCGTCGCGCTTGACCTTGCACATTCTCGCGCCGGTTATCCCGAGACTATCGATCGTTCGCTCGGCCTGGCGTTCCGTCGCGAAGCCGATGCCCGCATTCGCAGCCACGACGGCGAGAATGGCCGCCGCATCGACGACGGCGCCGGTCAAGAGTGAGATGGTCCCCGCGCCGGCCAAGAGCCCAACGGGGAGGTTGTTGAACTGGCCCAAAAGAATATCGAGCTCGGAACGCTTTTGCGGCTTGGGTATGATGTTGCGGCCATAGAGACCAAGGCGATCGCGCGCCGCCGCTTCGGAAAGTCCCGCGTCGGCGGAGCTCTCCAGGCGTTCGGCAAGGGCCGTCGTCTCCAGCGTGTGCCATGGCGGACGAGCCTCGGCGCCAGATGCTGCCGGGGCGGAGATGTCGCCGCGCAGTACGGCGGAGAGGTGATCGACAATCGCCGGCGTGGCGAGCGCAACATCGTGCTCGACGGTAACGTTCCCGGTAAGCGGGCTCGCGGCAACCGTTTCGACACCGGGGAGCGACAAGAGCCCGGAACGGATCGTCTCCGCGAGCGGGTTGCAGCGTTTCAGTCCGCCGACATTGAGCCGAGCGCGTCCCGGAACCGCGTGAAGGATAGCGATGTGAAAAGAAAACGGCTCGCGTGTGGACTGAGCTGAAATCTCGGCGGCTGTGGCAGACGGCTGGTCCCGATCGCTGCGCTCGGGCAGCGAACCGTTCGAACGGGGGCCGACCTCTCAGGCCGGGCTCTGAGTCTGGGTCTCTGGATTAAGCCTCGGCGGCGCGGGAGCCGGACTTGCGGGTTGGCGGCCGCGTCCTGCGCGGTTCCGCCGAACCGTTGCCGGATTGGGTCATCTCCGCACGAACTTCCGCAAAGATATCGCCCGCCTGCTCGTTCAACTCAGACATCGCGACCACGGCTTCATCATAGGCCATCATGCCCGCCTTGATCACTGATTTGGCCAAAGGCCGTAGCACGGGAACAACGACGGGGGCGAGAATGAGCGCGCCTACACCTATGGCCAAGCCAGTCAATATGCTTCCGCCTTTCAGCAAATCTTCGAACATGTGACCTACTCCCAAGGCTGCCGCACGGCGATGGACCATGCTGATAGGAACAGAGAACTCGCGAAAAGAGGTGTAGTTCACGCTTTCGCCAATATTTTGACGCGATCCGCCACTGATCCGAAGCTCAGATGAACCGTTTAGCCCATGATGGATGAAACAGCCGAGAAACGGCGGTCGCTCAAGCGGAAACAGACCTTCGCTACCGGCTTGCTGCTCGTCGCAGTGACGATCCTCGCAGGCTTGCAATTCGCTCCGCCGAATTTTTTCGTGCGCCTCATCACCACGTCCGCGGAAGCGGCCCTGGTGGGCGGACTGGCCGATTGGTTCGCGGTCACTGCCCTCTTCCGTCATCCGCTCGGAATTCCCATCCCGCACACCGCGCTGATCCCATCGCAGAAAAACGAGATCGGAAGATCCTTGGGCAATTTCGTGCGCGACAGGTTTCTCGATCCGGCACTCGTCATAGAGCGGCTGCGCGCCGACAACCGTGCGCTGCAGCTCGCACGCTGGCTCGACAGTGAAAGCGCGGCCGCGTTCGTCTCCGACCGCGTCGTCGATCTCGTCCCGCACCTCCTGAAAGGCATCAACGACGTGGAATTCCGGCGCTTCGTCGGCAAGATCGCGCAGGAGGGATTTCGTCGGATCGACCTGACGTCGGTGGCCGACGCGGCGATCGCCGCCTTGATTGAATCGGGGAGGCACATGGCGCTCGTCGACGCGGCCGCGCTCATCGTCGAATCCTCCATGGAAGCGCTGCGCGAGCCGATCGTCGAACGCGTCGGCGAACGCACAGGCCGCTTCTTTCCGAAATATTTCGACCGCAAGATCGGCAAGGGAATCGTCAACGGGGCGCAGGAATGGCTGCGTGCGCTGAGACAGCCGGAAAGCGAGGAGAGGCTGCGAGCCGATCATTGGATCCGGGAACGCGTGGCCGAATTTCGCGCCTCCCCCGATTACCGCCGGCTGGTCGAGAACGCCAAGACCGCGGTGCTCGCGAACCCCGCTTTGCTCGAGACGCTTGGCGCTATATGGGACGAGGTGAAACGCGAGATCACGCGCGACCTGGAAGCCGAAACGCCGCAAATCCGCGTCGTCACGGCGAAGCTCGTGCGCACGACAGGCAGGCTTCTGCAAGAAACGCCTGCGATGCAGGATTATGTGAACGCCGCCCTCGAACGCCTGATCGTCGACTACATCGCGCCATGGCGGACGCAGATCAGCGGCTTCATCACCGAAGTCGTCGCCAGTTGGGATGCCCGCACGGTCGCCGAGCTCGTCGAGCTCGAGATCGGCGGCGATCTTCAATATGTGCGCATCAACGGGACGCTCGTAGGCGCGCTGATCGGCACCGTTCTGTTTCTCATTTCGGCAGCGGCGACCGGGATCGGACTAGTGGCGCAGTTCTAGCCGCGAACGACCGGCTCAGACGGAACGTTCGGGACATCTAGGCGACCGACGAGCCGAGCTCGCGATGCCGGCAAACCGGAGAGGCGGACACCCTCGCGTCTAGGTAATAGTCCGCAAGCTCGGCGCGCCGGTAGGCGGTGAGCCCGTGGCCATGCTGGATTTGAGCTTTTGCGTGCGCGATTAGTTGCAGATCGATCGGCATGTAGAGCGTCGATAGCAGCTTCAATGCGTTCGATATACCGCTGCGCGAAAGCACATATCCTTCCGTGCCGCAGCCATAACCGCAGGCCGCGCCGTGAGCGTCCGACGGCATCCGGTTGCTCAAATATTTCAAGTCGAACGCGCCCGAGAAATCGACTTCCTCGAGAGGCCGCAGGATGTCGGCGTCATCCTCGAACACGACGAGAAAATCGACCTCGTTGCGGACCGCCCACTGCCAGCAACGCACATGCGAATAGGCGCAGGCGAGCTCGGTGAACATGAGCGGCGATCCTTGGCGGCGCGGATCGTGTTGCTCATGAAAGGTCCAGCGCAAATCGGTCAAGTCGACTTTCACGCCCGGAGGGATTCGGCCCGCCCTGATGTCGTCCGGCGTCACGGCATCGGCGAACGAAAACCGCACACCGTGCCGCTCGGCTGCCGAGGAGAATTCCTTCCGCCGTTCCGAGTCTTTCACGGAGATGCAAACGACGGTGAATTTCATCGCGGGTTCACGGCAGGAGAGCTCTTCCCGATTAGAGGCGACGCCTGAGATCGTCTTCTATCGCGCCGTCTGGCGTTGGGTCGAGCATGATGAGAGGATGAGTAAAAGCCTTCGCTCGCTCCGTGTCGGAAGTCGACGCGTAAAAACTCTAATTCGCGGCTTTGAGGCTCACCGTCACGGCAAATCCTCCGCCCTCGCGATTGGTCGCGCGGATGCGTCCGCCCAAGCCTTCGACGTTGCGGCGCACGATCCAGAGGCCAAGGCCGTAATGCTGCTGCTCGACTGCCTGCCCGCCAGGCGCAGGCTCTGGCGTCCAAGCGCGGGTGGAGAAACGGCGCTCGAAGATCTGGGGCAGATGCTCGGGCGCGACGCCTGGCCCCTCGTCGGCGACGGTCAAATGGGCATAGCCCCCCGAGACGATCAGCATGACATCGACCGTCTGACCGTTCTTGGTATAGCTCGCGGCATTCTCCAACAGGTTCTCGAGGATCGCTTCCATCGCCTCCTCGCTGGCATATGCGTGGACGTCGTCTTCGATCGCGGAACGCAAATGTTGGCCCTCCGCGCTCAAGGTCGGCTCATAGGCGGCGATCAGTTGCGCGACACAGGAGGAGAGATTGATGCGCCTCGCTTCAGGATAGATCACCTCGGCCGCAGCCTGCTCGAGGTCGCGGGCGGCGGAGACAAGGAGATCGAGGCGCGCGGTCGAGCGCTCGATCAGATCGAGGCTTCGCTGAGCCTGCGGATTGCCCGCGGGCATGGCCCGCTTCAAAGGCTCGATCGCCTGGGCGATGACGGCAAGCGGCGCTTTCAGCGCATGCGCGTTCTCCTCGGCGGCCTGGATGATGAAGTCCTTCGATTGCTTCAGGGCGTCGACAAGCGAATCGAAATCGTCGGCAACGCCGGTCAATTCGGGAATGGTGTTCATCTCGCGGAACGAGATCTGGCCCGCGCCCTGCAGCCTGATCTTGCGCGCGGCTACCCGGAAGCGGTCGATGTTGCGCCAGATGTCGATGAAGAACCAGGCGACGACGAGGGCGCTCAAGAAATAGATCAGCGCCGCGAGCCGCACAGTCGGCGTCAACCAGACCGGCTGCCCGATCGAGGTGGCGAGGACCGCCGCCGTTGCCTCCGAGGTGATCACGACCCAGCACCGGTTCCCGATATGCACGGGAGTCATCGAAGTAAGGAGCTCCGGCCGTCCCGCGGGATTGGTAAATCGCAACGATTCGGAGTCGCCGCTGCATGTCGATTCGAGCTTTGCCAACAGGCCCATGGAGATGAGCTTGTCCCGCTCCTGTTCGAGATACTCGCGGAAGCGACATAGAGGAATCCGTGCGAGCCGAGGCTGCCCTCCTGATGCACCAAGACCTTGATGTTCGCGCCATCGGTTACGAGCTCATCCAGCGCGCGCTGGAGCGAGTCCTGCGATTCGTCCTCGAAGGCGGTGAGATGCGGCTTCAAGACCGCGGCAATCAGGCTGCCCTTCTGTTCGACGGTCTGCTGCAAGAGCTCCGACTGCTGGGCATCGGCAAGCTGGAACAGGCGATAGAAGATGATCGGAACGACGAGAAAGACGACAGTCAGTACGAAAATCTTGATCGCGAGCGCCCGGTAGACGGTGCGGATCCTAAGGCTGATCTGTGCCGCCATCGACGTCATTCCATCGGTAGCCGAAGCCCGGATAGTTCTCGATCTGAGTGAAGCCGGCGTCGACGTCGCGGAATTTCTGCCGGATCCGCTTGATGAAGGCGCGCACATTGGCGCGATAGCCGATCTCCCCGCTTCCCGCGGCAAAGCCTTCACCGTGGACGATGTCGTAAATCTCGCGATAGCGCACGTCCTTGCCGGCCCGCGCGACGAGATACTCGACGATCTGGAACTCGGTCAGAGTGAGATCGAGCTGCGCCTCCTTCCAGAAGGCGCGCTTGACGTCGCGCCGGAGCTGCAAGTCTCCGTGGTTCGCGATCGTGGGCAGCGTGGAGCCCGACTTCGAGGCCTCCGAACCCTTGTAGCCTTTGAGGATCAGCTCTATGCGGCGGAACAGAATCGAGAAGCTGCGCGATTTCTCGATGAAATCCACCGCTCCACCCAGCAGACCGGCCTCTTCATAGATTTGATCGCTCAGCACCGTGAGGAATACGACGGGAGCGTCGATCTTGAGCGTCCTCAAGTGACGAAGCACTTCGATGCCGCTCATTTCGGGCATCTTCCAGTCGAGGAGGATCATGTCGGGCGCGCCCGCCTCCGATAGATGGCCGAGCGCGGCCGGCCCGTTGGCGAAGGCAAGCGTCGAGAACCCGGCATCCGAGAGATTTCGGACGAGAGATTCGCGGAACATCCCGTCGTCGTCGACAATCAGGATTTGCCGGTCGTCCAGTTCACGGTGATGGAGCTGCATCGTTCCTCGCCACGATGATTCGTTGCATGCACGGACCGGCGTTATCGAGCTTGCCCCCGACCGCGTCTTTCAAGTCGTACTTGAGCACGTGAAACGTGGTCGTCTCGATATCGGGATAGAAGTAAAGCTGGAGTTTGCAGACGGGTTCGGAATAGGTCCAGATGATCGCGAGCGCGCTCGTCTGCACCGTATCGGGTTGCCGGATCCGCCGCAGCACCTCGGCAAAATCCGAACCGATAAGGTCGGCGGGAACAACCCGCGGAAGCGCCGGCGGCTTCGGCGCTGCCTGCTCGTTGGGCGCGGCAGGCTTTAAGGGTCGCGGCCTCGGCGTTGGCGTCTTGCTGGCCATGCGCGATCCCATTTGCATTGGCGGCTTGGGTTCTTCGACTGCAGCCATTCCTGACGGCAGAGGTTCGGGCTCGACGGGCGCGGGCGCGGGCGGGACAGTCGTTTCGGGTTCCGTCTGCCCCAGCTTGGACTGGATTTGACGGATGGCGTCGTCGAGCGTGCTACACGCGCAAAGCGCAAAGAGACCGAGAACGCCCAAGACGGCGGCAAACCGGCGGGGCGCGAAGATCTGGCGAGTAGGTTCCATCTGCAGCCGCCACCAGTGGTTTGATGTCCGCTTCCGCTTTCGTTTCGTCCTGACCTTTTCTTGGTCGCCTGCGAGAGCCACGCGCCCGGAACGCAGGCGTGAACGTCACTTTTGGATCGCGAGCCTCCGCCTCCAAGGATCGTGGCGAAACGTTACTATTGTCTTAAGCAGGGAGCGAGCACCCGCGATTTATCTCGATAAATCGCCCTTTTTGTCCGTCATCCGGGCATCGGCAGGTTCCCATGCGGACACTTGGAGGTTGCGCGTCAATGCCGCTCGAGCAGGACCAAGCGCGGAGTGCCGGGCCAGCGATCGATCAGCGCAAGCTGACGCTGCTCCAATTTCTCGATCTCGCTCTCGAGCTCATTCGCGCAGGCGGCGACCTCCGCCGCCATTTGCCGGTCGAGCAGCCCTTCGGCCAATCGCTTGTAGCGTTCCGCCCGTGCACGAAGAACTCGGATGTAATCGACAACTGGGACTTGGGCAGACATGCTCGACCTCACTCACTCAACCGGTTACGCCACGTCCCAACTAGGGACAACACACTGACCTTGAAGCTCGACTCTTTGCCTTCGGCGTCCTCTCTTCGGCGCGCTGACATTGCATGGAAGATGGAGCGATTCTGTGGCGTTGGTTGTGATCAATTCAGGACAAAAAAGTGAGTATCCACAGGGGTTAGATGCTGTCTCTGCGCTCACCTGAGCGCCAGCGCTCGAGCTTTTTCGACCGCGCTTGCCAGCGTCTTAGGCCAATAATTGGTTGTCTGAATTTGAAAAAAGGATTGCGACCGGGCGCGGATCGACCGTCGTTAACGAAGCCGGGGAGAATGAAAATGCGCGCAGGTGACCAGGCTGGGGAAGGCAACTCATCCGTACACTGACTTTGAAGCGTATCCCGATCCGGCGCACGGGAATATGCGCCGGATCGGGGAATATTCTGGCTTATTTGCCGGTGTAGTTCGTCACGATGTCGCCGGTGGCGAGAACGTGCCCCTTCATCGCATCGACGACTGCGTCGCGATCCGCATTGGCGGGATCGAGATTGAGCCTCGAATTCAGCGCAAAAACTTCGAAGTGGTAGGGATGGGTTTGTCCCGCCGGAGGTTTGGGGCCGATGAAACCCGCAGCTTTGCGTACATTCAGGCCCTGCATCGCTCCCGATCCGAGTTTCGGCGTGGTCGGAACATTCTCCGGCAGCCTCGTCATGTTCGACGGAATGTCATAGACGACCCAGTGCGCGACAGGCTCGTGGCGATCGACGCCCGCGTCTTCAGCGAGAACGACGTAGGACTGCGTTCCCGCCGGACCTTTTGTCCAGGCAAGGGGTGGCGAGACGTCTTCGCCGTTCTGAGTGTACCGATCGCTCAAGGCTCGGCCCGATCCGAACACGTCCGACGTCACGAGGAGCCGCAAACCCCCTCCCCTCGCCGGCGCGAGCTTGCTCGCGAGGACAGGTGGCCCACCCTGGCCGCCGCTTGTCTGAGCAAGCGCAGAACCGCCGAACACCGTCACGAGAGCCAAACTCGCTGCTGTCGTTGCCAAGAACGCTGTCATTTCA
>WNFL01245242.1_pt2 | contig 10171 bp, 11 predicted proteins | sample 5400361 | NCBI WGS metagenome assembly WNFL01 (sample SAMN13153351, study PRJNA577476) | soil metagenome | isolation source: 40 cm soil on Douglas fir-dominated hillslope | place: USA:California | collected 2013-09-17
TGGCTTCGTCGTCTTCGTCGACTCCGGCCTGGGGATGTCGCTCGCCCGTGACGCCGCCCACCGCTCCGACGGGACGTCGGCGTTCCCGCCCCGGGTGGCGGCTGCCTCCTGGCTCTACTTCGCCTTCGCGTTCCTCACCCTCGTCGGCGGGCTCGCCGCGGCGGGACTGACCCACAGCCTGCTCCGGCTGGGTGCCGGCGAGGCGGAGACGGCCCGAGGCGTGACCATCGCCTTCGCCGTCGAGACCGCGCTCATCCTGGCCACGGGCGTTCCCTTCGGAGTCATGCGCGGCCGCTCGCGCTTCGACCTCCTGGCCGCGTGGTCGGGGCTCCATGCCCTGGTCGCCTCCGCCGCGGTGGCGGCGGTCCTGTTCGGGACTTCCGGAGGTCTCGTGGGCGCCGCCTGGGCCAGCGCGGGCGCGCGCGTGCTGCCCCTGGTGGGCGGGATGGTCTGGCTGCGCGGGGAGGGCGTCCTGCGCGCGCCGAGCCGTCCGGCGCTGCGGGAGGTCACACGGTTCTCGCTGCCGCTGTGGGTCGCGGCTCTGGGTACGCAGTTGGCGGTGAGCACCGACGTCCCCATCGTCAGCATCACGCACGGCGCCGCCGCCGCCGGCCACTACGCGGTGGGCGCCGCCGTCCCCGCCGTCGGAGCCAGCCTGCTCTTCGCGCTCACCAGCGCCAGCTTTCCGCGACTGGCGGCGGCCGCGCGCGAGCACGGAGAAGCGCTGGTGCGCTCGTTGGTGTTCTTCGCTTCGCTGCTGGGCGCGGCCGGCTTCGCCTTCATCGCCCTCAGCGCCCGTTCGATTCTCGAGGTGTGGTTCGGCACGGCGGCGCCGCTCGCCGTCGTGGTGGCCGTGATCTACTCCTTCGTCTGGCTGTGCAACGTGCCCGCGCACGTGCTCAGCCTGCTCGCGACCGCGCGCGGCGTTCATGCGGTCGTGGCTCCCCTGGTCTGGGCCGAGGCCCTCCTCAACGTGGCCCTCAGCGTGTCGCTCGCGGTGTGGGTGGCCGCATGGGGACCGGCCGCGGGCACGCTCGTCTCCCTCGCCCTGTCCAACCTCGTCGTCGTGCCCTGGATCCTCCTGCGCCGGCTGAACCTCCCCGCGCGGTCCTTCATCGCCTCCGCCTTGCGCGGCTTCGGGCTCGGCGGGGTGGCCGCCCTCTCGCCATCGGCATCCCGGTCCTCCTCGCCTCCGTGGGCCTGGTGATGGACTACTCCCTGCGCATGCGCGCGCCCACGCGGCGCCTGCTGGCCCTGATCGTGGATGGCGGCTGGCGCACGCGGCTGCGCCAGAGACGGGAGATCGGCCAGGCCCGCGAAGCGCTCGCCCGCGACCGGGCCCTCCTGCCCGTCCTCTGGATGCGCTCGACGCCGCCCCTGGTGACGGTCCGGATCGCGACCTACAGCCGCGGACGTCTCATCGCCGAGCGCGCGATCGCCTCCGCGCTCGCGCAAACGCACCCGAGGCTCGAGGTGCTGGTGGTGGGGGACTGCTGCGACGAGGCCACGGCGGCCGCCGTGCGATCGGTCAAGGACGACCGCGTTCGCTTCGAGAACCTGCCCGAGCGCGGCCGCTATCCGCCGGAGCCGTACCGCCGCTGGATGGTCGCCGGGTGCGCGCCCATGAACCGGGCCCTGGAGCTGGCGCGCGGGGACTGGATCGCACCCCTGGACGACGACGACGAGTTCACCCCTGACCACGTCGAGGTCCTCCTGGACGCGTGCCGCACTCGGCGCCTCGAGTTCGCATACGGGATCGCCGACACCGAGGTCAGCCCGGACGAGTGGAAGCCCATCGGCGCCTGGCCGCTCCGGATCGGCGGGATCGTGCATTCGGCCGCGATGTACTGGAGCGCGCTCCGCATCTTCGATCACGCGATGGACTCCTGGCGCCTGCACGAGCCCGCAGACTGGAACATGTGGCGGAGGATGCGCGCGGCGGGGGTCGCGATGGGGTTCGTGGATCGCGTCGTCTGCCGGCACTACCTCGAGAGGCGCGAGGTGCGGGGGACTCCCTCCACGCCGAGCCCGGAGAAGACGGAATGCCAGAATTCCGGGTCGTAGCGCGGCCAGGCATGGCAGCCGAAGGGGAGCGTGCGGCCGAGCTGTTCGTAGCACCATCTCGGCTCCAGCTCGAACGCGAACGACATCGCCTCCGAGGCGGGGGGGATGCGGAAACCCGCGAGGTGACGGGCCATCACCGACCAGAAAAGGTCCTCGTTGCTCCGCCAGCGCGCCACGAGGGGGCGCAGGCGGCGAAGCGCGCGAAGGAAACCGGGCACGCTGCGCAGCGAGAAGCCGCCGTTGCCGACGCGCGTGGCCGGCCGCGTGACGGCGCGCAGGAGGCTCCGCTTGAGGCGCGACAAATCCGGCGGCGGCCATCCGTCTCCGATCCACGGCGCGCCCACGTAGTCGTATCCTCTCGCGCACCACGACGCCAGCCTGTCCTCGAAGACGAACGCGTCGAGCTGGTGGAGGAGCATGTAGTCGTAGGCTTCGAACCGGCGGTAGAAGTCGGCCGACAGCATCAGGCGGTTGTAGCCGCCGATGCCTTCGAAGAAGCGGGGGGCGAAGCGCTCGATGGCCACGGACGCGGCGAGCGGCGGTAGGCCGTCCACGGGCAGGCCCTCCGGCGCGATCAGCGCGATGGAGTGCGTGCCCAGGACGGACAGGCAGCGGCGCAGGGAGAGCGTCTCGTCGTCGCTCAGCCGCGGCCGCCAGACCGGTATGACGACCACCGCCTGCATCGAGCGCTGAATGTTACCTGCCGTCAGCCCGCCCGTGCGAACGCCGCGCGCCTCGGACGCGACGCGCTACGGCGTCCTCGGGACGTGGGTCCACGCCGTCGATCCCGCCCGCGCCCTGGACGAGATCGGCCAGTGGATCCGCCAGGGCCAGCGCCGCTACGTCGTTTTCGCGAACGTGCACGGCGTCATCGAGGGTCTCGACGAGCCCGTGACCCGACGGGCCTTCAACGACGCGGGCCTGACCGTTCCCGACGGCGTCCCCCTGGTATGGCTGGGGTGGCTGCTCGGGCACCGCGAGGTCCGCCGCGTCTACGGGCCGGACACCGTCCTCCGCTTGGGCGAGCAGGCCGCGCAGCACGGGTGGTCCTGCTTTTTCTACGGCGGGGCTCCCGGCGTCGCCGAGCGGCTGGCTTCGGTCCTGAGCGAGCGCTTCCCCGGGCTGCGCGTGGCCGGCGTTCATGCTCCGCCCTTCCGGGTCCCCACCGAGGTCGAGGACGCCGAAGACATGAGCCGCATCAACGCCTCGCACGCGGACGTCGTGTTCGTGGGGCTGGGCTGTCCGAAGCAGGAGCGCTGGATGGCGGATCACCGGTCGCGGCTGACCGCGGCCGTGCTGCTGGGCGTCGGGGCCGCGTTCGACTTCCACACCGGTCGCGTGCGGCAGGCGCCGCGCTGGATGATGGGAGCCGGCCTCGAGTGGCTGTTCCGGCTGATTCAGGAGCCGGGCCGGCTGTGGCGGCGGTACCTCGTCTACAACCCGCGGTTCCTGTTCCATGTCACCTTGCAGCTGCTGCGGTTGCGGCGCTATCCGACGGACCCACCCTCGGCCTGAGATGCATCCAGAGGCGGCGCCGGCGGACGTCCCGAGGACCTCTCCCCGGTGGGTGGGCGGCCTGCGCGCGCTCGACGGCGCCGTTTTGGCGGCGCTGCTCCTCTTGATGTCGTGGTGGGTCGGCGTCCTCGCCCTGCGCCGGTTCGACTTCTACGACATGTCGATCTTCCTGGACGCAGGTTGGCGCGTCGCCCGCGGCCAGCGCATGTACGTCGACTTCTTCTACATCGCCGGTCCCGTGCACCCCTACCTCTACGCCGTGCTGATCCGGCTGCTCGGGTTCAACAAGTGGGCGGTGCTCGTCTTCCTGCTGGGCACGCAGGCCGCGGTGCTCGCCTCGTCCTATGCGATGGCGCGGCGCGCCTTCTCGCCCCTGGTGGCCGCGCTCTTCGCCGCCGCCGCGGGCGCGGCCTGCGTCCTGAGCCTCGCCCACCCCTGGTACGACCTCACCGCCTTCGCGCTGCTCCTCGCCGGCTGGGCGGCCGTCGACGTCTTCGATCCCTTCGCCCAGCCGCGCCACTCGTGGTCGGCCGCCGTCGCGGGCGCCACCGCCGCCCTGGCCTTCCTGGCCAAGACCAACGTCGGACTGGCGGGCGGGGGCATGCTCCTGCTGGCGCTCGTCCTACGCGCTGTCCTCCTCCGTCGCTGGCGTCCCGTGGCGTGGTACGCGCTGAGCGGCCTCGTGGTGCTGGCGATCCTGATCCTCACCCTCGCCTCCCCGGCCGAGTACCTCCGACAGAACTTCATCGACTTCGGCACGTCGGGCCGTCTGGCGCGGTTTGGCCGAATGGGCGCGGTGCTCACGGAGCTGCCGTACACCTCGCTCGCGCTGGCCACGGCGGTGCTGGCCTGGGCCGGGGGACCCCATTGGAGCAGACGCTTCCTGCCCACGCTCCTGATGGCGGTGGTGGTCTTCGTGACCGGCGTGTTCTCGCTCTGGGCGGGGTCGTCGCTCGTCGTGGGAGGCGGGTACCTGGTGGGCGTGTCGGCGATCCTGCTCGGCCGTGTCCGCGGCGGCCTGGCGCGTGGCCGCCGGCCTCCTGGCCGTGCTGATCCTGTACTGGGCCGCCGGCCGCGCGCTGGTGGGTTGGAACTGGAGGCGATCGAACGTGCTCGCCGACTACGCGCTGCGCACGCCGGGCTTCGAGGGCTGGCGCTGCTTCCGACCGACCGGCGAAGGCGTGGATCGCGCGGCGGAAGCGATCCGGTCGCTCGTACCGGCCGCGGACAGCCTGCTCGTGATCCCGGACGCGACGGTGCTGTACGGGATGACGGGCCACGACAGCTATCGGGGCGTGCCCTGGGCCTGGGACATCACCAGCAGCCCCGCCCCCGGCAGCCGCCTGTTCGAGCGCACCGTCCGCCGTCTGCACGAGGACAGGCCGGCCTGGATGCTGGTCCACTTCCAGAACGAGTCCTCCGCCAACGCGACGCTGGCCCTGCTCGCGCGCTTGCGGTTGACGCCCATGATCGCGGCGGAATACCGGCCGGCATGGAGCTGGGGCGACTTCGTGTTGCTGCACCGGAGCAGCGCGGACGGCGGTGGACCGCCGGCCGCGCCGCGCTGATCAACGGAAGAAGAAGAAGTCGCGGAAGAACTGGAAGTAGTACGCGGCGCCCCACTTCCAGACCTGGAGCTTGCGCTCGCCGGCCACGCGTGGGGGCTCGTCGCCCGGCACCTCGGTCACGCGGAGCTTGCGGATGGCCGCCCGCGCCGAGAGCATCGGCTCCCAGCTGATGCGCGTGCCCAGCAGCCGCTCCGGCGTGCGGTACCAGCGGTCCTGGTCCAGCTCCAGGTCGTGCACGAGCTGCTTGCGGTACGCGCGGTAGATCACCATGACGTCGGTGTAGTGGGCGCGGAAGAGCAGGTTGAGGGTGCGCGTGAAGAGCCAGTTGCCGAAGGCGGTGACGCGGTCGTCGTCGGTGCTGCTCACGCCGGGGGCGTAGCGTGAGGCGATCACCATGTCGTAGCCCTCGTTCATGCGGGCCACCAGCTCCGGGATGAGCTCCGGGATGGAGTTGCCGTCGGGGCTGAAGGTCAGGATGACGTCGCCCTTGATCAGCGGCAGCACCTCGTTGTAGCCCTGCCGGATCCCGCGCTCGCGCTGGACGTGGACGTCGTAGCCGAGCTGCCGCGCGTAATCTGCGGTGCCGTCCGTGGAGTTGCCGTCGAGCACCAGGATCTGGTCCACCCACTCGCGGCGCACCTTCGGCATGATCACCTTCATGCCGTCGATCTCGTTGAGGGTGGGGATGAGCAGGGTGACGGAGACGGGGGCCATCACGCGTAGCGGCGCTGGAGGGGCACCGCCGCCATCTGACGGACGTGGGCCACGGTCTCCGCGCCGAACTTCCGCTCGACCATCTCCAGGTACGACGGGCTCGAGAAGTAGGCCTGGAAGGCGCGGTCGCGGAAGCGGAGCACCTCGGCCGCGCTCAGGTGACGCGTGGGCAGGGGCAGCGTATCGACCGAGTGCTGCGAGTACCCCGACCAGCTCGCGGGCAGGGCCAAGCCCTCCTTCAGGGCCAGGCGGTAGAGCGCCGAGCCGGGATAGGCCATGGTCGAGTAGAAGTTCGCGAACTCCGCGTTGACGGCCAGGGCCAGGTCGAGCGTCGCCTGCATCGTCGCCTGGTCGTCCTCGGGCAGGCCGAAGATGTAGTTCGCGATCACGTTGATGCCGGCCGCGCGCACCTGGTCGAGGGCCTTGAAGATGTCGGCCTGCTCGAACCCCTTCGACACGTCGTCCCGCACGGCCTCATCGGCGGCCTCGATGCCGAAGGCCAGCCAGTTCACGCCCGCGCGCGCGAGCTTGTCGACCATGCCGTCGCGCACGGTGTCCACGCGCGCATAGGCCCAGATGTTGAGGTCGTAGCCGCGGGCGATGATGGCGTCGCAGAGGCCCAGGACGTGTCCGGGGTTGAGCACGAACATCTCGTCCGCGATCTTGATGTTGCGCACCCCGTGCTGCTCGACCAGCCACTGGATCTGGGCCATCACCGCGCCGACGGACCACATGCGGTAGCTGTTGACGCTCTCCTTGTAGCCGGCCGCCTTCTCGCCGCTCTTGAACGGGGCCTGGATGCAGCAGAACGTGCACCGGTAGGGGCATCCGAGAGTGGTGTAGATCGCCGCGTAGGGCTGGCGCTGGAGGTGGCCGAAGCAGTGCCAGTTGTGCGCGCGGTAGAGCTTCATGGGCAGCAGGTCCCACGCCAGGCCCGGCATCTCGCGGTCCAGGTCCTTCACCAGCGGAGCGGGCGCGGTGTGCGCCACCTGCCCGTCCTTCCAGTAGGTGAGGTCGGGCACCTTGTCGAGGTCGGCGCCTCCCGCGCGCAGGCACTCGAGGAGCGCCACCAGCGTGGGGGAGCCCTCGCCCCCGCTCGCGGAGTCGACGGTCTCCTCGCGCAGGGTCTGCTCCGGCAGGGCCGCCACGTGCCCACCCAGCATGATGACGTGCCGCTGGGGCGCGCTCTGCTTCAGCGCCTTCGCGATCGCGCCCGCGGCGGGCATGTTCTGGGGGGAGGCGGGGGGCTGATGGCCGTAGACCACGACCGCGGCCAGCAGCGGGTCCATCTCGTCGACTCGGCGCGCCGTCTCCTCGGGATCCAGGTTCTCGGCATCCGTGTCCACGATGGCGACCGAGTAGCCCTTCCGGCGCACGTACTCGGCCATGAGGCCCGCCCACACCGGCGGCTCCACCGCGGCCAGCTCGCTGGCCAGGGCCTGATAGACGCGGCGGCGGCCGCCGGGGCTCACGATGACGAGGTCGAGCTTGCGCGCCATGCTCAGCTCCCTTCCGGAAGAGAGTTGAGCAGCTCGGCCAGCTTCAGGATCCTCTCGCGCGGCAGTTCCGGGTAGTTGCCGATGTAGAAGCCGAAGAAGTGCACGTGGTCGACGGCGGGGAAGTCCGTGGGCTCCGGCGCTCCCAGACGGCGGAGGTAGGGCTGGCGGAGCTGGTTGCCGCCACCCGAGGTCCCGCGCCGGAACTCCACGCGGCGCGCGCGCAGCGCGTCCATGACGGTGTCGCGCAGCCGCTCGTCGGGCCGCCGCAGGATGAGCACGAACGCGTAGTTGCAGCTGCCCTCGGTCGCGAAGTCGGTCCGGTAGCGCGCGGGGTCGAGCCGCGAGAGGAACAGCTCGAAGTTCGCGCGCCGCTTCCGGTTGTTCTCGTCGAGGCGCTTGAGCTGCGAGCGGCCCATGACCGCGTTGATCTCGGTGCTGCGCACGTTCCAGGCGGGGAAGGCGAAGATGAAGTCGGGATTGAGGTCTCCGTGCGCCGCGGCATAGCGCTGGCGCAGGTCCGGGCTGCGCGCCTCGCGCGTCATACCGTGGGAACGCATCATGCGCACGACCTCGTGCAGGTCCGCGTCGTCCGTGCAGACCATGCCCCCCTCGATGGTCGAGAGGTGGTGAGCGTAGTAGAACGAGAAGTTCGACATCAGGCCGAAGGAGCCCAGGCGCCGGCCCCGGAAGGTCGCCCCGTGCGATTCGGAGACGTCCTCCAGCAGCGGCACCCCTTTGCTCGCCAGGCCGTCGAGCAGCCGGTCGTCGAGCGCGTTGAAGCCCAGGATGTGGGTGATGAACACGGCGCGGGTGCGCGGCGTCAGCTTGCGCAGGACCTGCTCCGTGTCCATGCCCAGGCTGCGGGGATCGATATCCACGAAGACCGGCTCGTGGGCAGGATGACCTCGCCCGGTCCGCGCGTCTCGCGCAGGGCGGCGAGCGTGAGGAGGTTCGCCGACGAGCCCGAGTTGACGAACACGCTGTGCTTCACGCCCGCCCAGGCCGACCATTCCTGCTCGAAGGCCGCCACCTGGGCCGACTGGGTGAGGATCGGGTCGCCCTGGAGGAGCTCGATCACGGCCTGGCGATCCTCGGCGGTGATGTTGTTCGACATGAGCGGCCAGTCGAGGCTCTCCACGCCGGCGCGGGGCACGCTCGCCATCAGAACGGCCCCCGGAAGCTGACGGCGTTGACGTCCTCGCGCTCGACCGGCATCCAGGGCTTGCCTGGGCCCCGCACGAGTTCGTAGGCGGCCGCGGCGATGGTGCGGCCGTTCGGGTAGAACTGGTCCTCGAGCGTCGGGCTGGGCGGACACGTGGTCTCCGCGAAGCCCATGCGGCGCACGCGGACCCTCTCATCGGGACGGAGCCGCTCCACGACGCGGGCCACGATCTCGCTGCTGGCCCCGCACGTCGTCCAGGCGTTGTCGACCACGAGCAGGTGACCGGTGCGCCGCGCGGAGTCGAGGATGGTGTCGGTGTCGAGCGGGCTCACCCAGATGGGGTCGATGACTTCCGCGTCGATGTCCACCTCGCGCAGGTATTCGTGCGCGCGCAGGGCTTCCACCTGCATGTAGGACACGCCCACGATCGTCACATGCCGGCCGGGGGCGGTGATGCGCGCCTTTCCCGGTGGGACGGTGTACGACCCTTCGGGCACCGGCCCCTTCTGGGAATGCAGGATGCGGTGCTCGACATACAGGACCGGATCGTCGTCGCGAATGGCGGCGATGAGCGTGCCCTTGGCGTCGTAGGGCGTCGTCGGCGTCACCACCTTCAGCCCCGGGACGTGCATGAAGTAGGAGTACAGGCTCTGCGAGTGCTGCGCGCCCTGCCCCCAGCTCTTGCCGATCATGGAGCGCACCACCATGGGCACCGAGAGCTGGCCGCCGAACATGTAACGGCTCTTGGCCGCCATGTTGACGAGCTGGTTCATGGCCAGGAGCACGAAGTCCATGCGGATGTGGACGTGGATCGGCCGCAGCCCCGCGTAGGCCATGCCCACGGCGGCCCCCGTCATGGCGTCCTCGGCCAGTGGCGTCCCGAACACGCGTTCCGGCCCGTACTTGTTCACCAGCCCGCGCGTGGTGCCCAGGATGGCCTTGGGGTCGTCCACGTCGAGGCCGAAGAGGATGACGGAGCTGTCCCGCTCCATCTCCAGGTCCTGCGCTTCGCGCACGGCCTCCACGAACGCGAGCGTGCGCGTCGCCTCAGCGGGTGCCATACACGTCCGTCCAGAGCTGGTCCGGGGAAGGGAAGGGGCTCGCCTCCGCGAAGGCGAAGGCCTCGGCGATTTCCGCTTCGACTTCCCCTTCGATGCGCCGCCGCTCGTCGGGCGGAAGCATGCCGCCCAGGCGCGTGACCTGGTCGCCGCGCACCCAGGGATCGGCTTCGTCGCGCGTGCGATAGCCGAGCGCGAAGTCCTCGCCGGGACCGACGTGCTCGCGCCAACGGTACGTCATGCACTCGAAGAAGAACGGCCCCGGCTGGCCCGCACGCAGAGCGGCCACCGTCTCCGCGATTCGTGCGCGGATGGCCAGGATGTCGTTGCCGTCGATGCGTTCGGCGGGCAGCCCGTGCGAGCGGGCGCGGGTCACGATGTCTCCCGTGTGCTGGCGGCGGAGCTGATGGGTGTGGATCGCGTACAGGTTGTTCTCGCAGACGAAGACGATGGGCAGGCGCTTGAGGGCGGCGAACCCGAGGCTCTCGTGCCAGACGCCCTCGTCGGTGGCGCCGTCCCCGAAGAAGCTGGCCACCACGCGGTCGGAGCGGCGGTACTTGAGCGCGTACGCGTAGCCCACCGCGTTGGGGA
>WNFL01005827.1_pt2 | contig 10170 bp, 11 predicted proteins | sample 5400361 | NCBI WGS metagenome assembly WNFL01 (sample SAMN13153351, study PRJNA577476) | soil metagenome | isolation source: 40 cm soil on Douglas fir-dominated hillslope | place: USA:California | collected 2013-09-17
GTCCTCGAGGATCACGATCCGGTCGCCCTCGTCGTGGTGCAGGCCGGGGTTGCGGCCCTGCCACTGGCGGTAGTTGACCGCCTCGGCGACCCAGATGCGCCCGCGCGCGTCGACGTCGATCGCGGTCGGGTTGTAGAGCTGCGGACTGTCGGCCCACAGGCGCACCTCGAGCCCCTTCTCGATCTCGAAGGCGGCCGTCAGGTCGCGCGGGTCCTGCGTGGCGCAGAGGAACAGGGCAGGGATCAGCAGCATCGGCTAGACCTCGATCTCGGGGCCGATCTCCTCCTGCGAGGCGATCAGGGTGCGCACGTGGCCGAGGCCCGCGCGCTCGAGCTCCGCGCGCGCGGCCTCGAGCGCACGCTCGGGCAGGTTCGTCTTCTTCGAGAGGTGGGCCAGCACCAGCGTGTGCAGGTTGGCCCCCGCGAGCAGGCGCAGCATCTGCGCGCTCTGCTGGTTCGAGAGGTGCCCGCGGCCGCCGCTGATGCGCCGGCGCAGCATCTCCGGGTAGGGACCGCTCTGCATCAGCTCGGGATCCCAGTTGAACTCGAGCACCAAGACGTGCGGATCGGCGAGGCAGCGCGCGACGGCCTCGTCGGGCTTGCCGATGTCGGTCAGGATCACCGCCTTGCGCCCGCCCTGCTCGAGCGCGAACGCCACCGTCGGGTCGCAATCGTGCGGGAGCGGCACGGGCAGGATCCGGATCGGGTCCCGCCCGGCGCGGTTCGGGACGTCGTAGGCGCTGCCGATGCGCAGCGTGGCCAGCGACTTCGCGCGCAGCGCGGAGGGGTGCGTCATCATCGCCTCCGCGCAGTGCAGCGTGGCGTGCGCGCGCTTGGCGATCATCCCGACCGAGCGCGCATGGTCGAGGTGGCCGTGCGTGACCAGCACGTGGTCGATCGCGCTGGCGGGGACGCGCGCGCTCTCGAGGCGCGCCTCCATCTCGACGCGGGGGAGGCCCGCGTCGACCAGCAGCGTCGTCTCGCCGCCGCGCACGAGCGCCGAGTTGCCCTCGCTCCCGGAGGAGAGTACCTGGAGCCTCATCCCCGTAGCCTATGCGAGCCTGCGCGCGCGCGCGAGCACGAGCACGAGGAGCAGCGCGGCGCAGCTGATCCAGGCGCCGAGGCGCAGCGAGAAGGCCTCGAACTTCGTGCGCACCAGCGAGCGGCCCGGCCGGACCTCTACGGCGCGGTAGAGCTCGCCCGCGCGCTCGAGCGGCACGTCCGCGCCATCGACCACGGCCTTCCAGCCCGGGTGCCAGGCCTCGTGGAACACCAGTCGCCCGCCGCGCGCGCTCTCGACCTCCGCGTCCAGCCGGTCGGGTGCGGGGCGGCGCTGGAAGATGCGCGCCCGCGGATCGCCCTCGAGCTCGGGCGGAGCGCGCGTGCCGGCGTGCTCGGTCCAGGTGCGGCTCTCGAAGAGCGGGACCCACGCGACGGCCGCCAATCCGCCGCCCAGCGCCAGCCAGCCGAGCATGCGCCAGGCGCGCAGCAGTCCCGCGAAGAGCCCCACGCCGAGCGCGGCGAGGCTCCAGGCGGGAGCGCCGCCGAGGATCGCCAGCGCCGTGGCGCCGCAGAGCGCGAAGCCCAGGCGCCGCTCGATCGCCCAGAGCATCCAGGGCAGCCAGAGCACGCTGTCGAGCGCGTTCGGGCTGGCGAGCGTCGCCAGACAGACTCCCGCGACTTGCGCCGCCAGCGCGTCGAGCCAGGCGACGCGCTCGCCGAAGCGCGCGCGGTGCCAGAGCCAGGTCCCGAAGCCGAGCAGCCAGAGCGCGGCCAGCAGGCGCAGCTCGTCCGCGAGACGCAGCGGCACGAGCAGCGCGAGCACATTGGGCGGATACCACGGTCCCGCGTGCGTCGCGCCGAGCAGCGGACGCCCGAGGCCGGGCGTCGGATCCCAGCCCGGCAGCTCGCCGCGCAGCCAGCCCGCGCGCAGCAGTTCTTCGTCGGGCCGCGGAGAGAGCGGGACGAAGTGCGCGGCCGCGAAGAGCGCCAGCGCGAACGCGAACACGAGCCAGGCCGGACGGCGCGGGATCACGGCGCCCACGTTGCCCGCCGCGGCCCCGGGATTCCAGGGCGATCCGCCGCTACCATGCGGCCATGCTCCTCCGCCGCGGCTCGACACTCCTGTTCGCGCTCCTCCTCGGCGGCTGCTCCGCCGCCCAGCGCGCACCGAAACAGGCTGCAACTCCGGCCGTGGCCGAGGCCGCGCGATTGCAGTCCGACGTAGCCTGGCTCGCCGCCGACGCGCGCCAGGGTCGTCGCGCCGGGACCGAGGCCGCGCGCGAGTGCGCGATCTGGCTCGCCGAGCGCATGCGCTCCCTCGGGCTCGAGCCCGCCGGCGAGCAGGGCTACCTGCAGGAGTTCGAGGTCGCGCTGCCGGCCAAGCCCGGCGCGAGCTCGAGCCTCGCGCTCGGCGAGAAGAAGACCACCGGCACGCTCGTGCAGCCCCTGATCTACTCCGAGACCGGCGACGCCGCGGGTGCCTTCGTCGACTGCGGCTACGGAATCGAGAGCGACGCCGAGGACCACAAGCGCAACGACTTCGAACTCGTCGACCCGAAGGGTGCCATCGCGCTCGTGCGGCGCGGCGTGCCGCAGGACGCCGGCGATCCCAAGACCTGGGGCAGCAGCGCAGACATCCTGACCAAGATCATGAACGCCAAGCGCCATGGCGCGCTCGGCGTGGTGCTCGTCTGCAAGGACGCGGGCTCCATCCCGGCCTTCGACACCAGCCGCGGCGGCAAGTCCGGCTTGCCTTGCGTCGCGACGACCTACGAGGCGCTCGGCGCGGCCGTCGACTCCCCGTCGCTCGCGCTCGGCCAGGGCTCCCTGCATGCCGAGATCGTGCGCGAGCAGGGCAAGGCCTACAACGTGCTCGGGCGCCTGCCGGGCGCGGACCGCCAGCGCACGATCGTCGTCGGCGCGCACTACGACCACCTCGGCCAGGGCGGCGAGGGCTCGCTCGCTCCGAATGAGATCGGCGCGATCCACCACGGCGCCGACGACAACGCCAGCGGCAGCGCGACCGCGCTCGAGATCGCGCGCTTGGCGGCTTCGCGCGGCGAACCGGCTTGCGACGTCGTCTTCGCGCTCTGGTCGGGCGAGGAGGAGGGGCTGCTCGGCAGCGAACACTGGGGCGAACACCCGACCGTGCCGCTCGCACAAGTCTCGGCCAACCTGAACCTCGACATGGTCGGCCGCGCCGGCAACGGCAAGCTGCAGGTGCTCGGCGCGGGTACCGCGCCCGAATTCGCCGCGCTGCTCGAGGCCGCGAACGCGCAGAAGATCCTCGACCTCTCGGTCTCGACCAGCGGCGCGACGCTGGGCGGCTCGAGCGACCACCAGAGCTTCCTCAAGCGCCAGATCCCGGCGCTCTTCTTCTTCTCCGGCCTGCACGCCGACTACCACAAGCCCAGCGACACCGCCGACAAGTTCGAGTCCGAGGGCGCCGCCAAGGTCGCGACGCTCGGCCTGGAGGTCGTCGAGCGCCTGGCCGCCGCGCCGAAGTTCGCTTTCGTCGACGTAAGGCCCGCGAAGGGAGCTCCGGCCGCCGCGCCCGACAAGAACTCGACGCGCGCCTGGTTCGGCTCCGTGCCCAGCATGAGCTTCGACGGCAGGGGCGTCCTGCTCGACGGCACCTCGGCGGGCAGCCCGGCCGAGCGCGCGGGCTTCCTGAAGGGCGACGTGATCGTGCAGATCGCCGACGTCAAGATCGACGCGCTCGACGACATGCAGTACGCGCTGACGCACTACAAGGCCGGCGACACGCTGACGATCGTCTACATGCGCGATGGCAATCAGTTTGAGAGGCGCGTCACACTAGCGAACCGGCAGACCGGCGGGCAGTAGCCACCGTCGAGGGTTGAGAATCCAGCCCGCCTGGATCGTGCTCGTGGCTGCCGCCGCGATTCGAGCAGAACACGAGCCACTTCCCGCTGGCGTCGAACATCGGGAAGCCGTCGAAGCCGGCGTAGGTCGTGATCCGCTCGACCTCGCCACCCTGCGTGCTCACCGCTGCGAGCTCGAAATCGCGGCCCTGGCCGGTCTTGTCCCACTTGTTCGTCGCGAAGATGATGCGCTTGTCGTCCGGGAAGAAATACGGGCCGAAGCTCGCCGCGCCGAGCGTCGTCACCTGCTTGCGCTGCGTGCCGTCGGGCTTGATCAGCATGATCTCCATGTGGTTCGGCCGCACGAGCCACTGCGCGAGCAGGGCCTGGTAGTCGGCGAGCTCCGCGGCTTCCTTGCCGGGAGTGAAGGCGGTCGAGCGGAAGACGAGCCACTGGCCGTCGTGGCTGAAGAACGCGCCGCCGTCGTAGCCGGGCGTGTTGGTGACCTGTTTCAGGTCTGTGCCGTCGAGCTTCATCGTCCACAGCTCGAGGTCGCCCGAGCGCGTCGAGGTGAAGACGATGCGGTCGCCCTTGGGCGAGATCGTGGCCTCGGCGTCGTAGCCGAAGCTCGTCGTGAGCGCGTGCTCCTTGCCGGTCGCGAGATCCTGCACGTAGATGTCGTACTCGGGCCGCACGGCCCAGACGTAGCCCTTGCTCATGTCCGGGCGCTGCGGGCAGTCCTGCATCCAGGCCTGCGTCGAGGCGTAGAGCAGCTGCTTGTCGCCCGGGAGGAAGTACGAACAGGTCGTGACGCCCGCGCCGTCGGAGATGCGCCGGTGCTGGCCGTCGCGCTCGATGACGAAGATCTGGTCGCAGCCGGTGCCGCGCGGCATGCCCTGGTAGCAGAGGCGCGTGCCGTCGAAGGACCAGTAGCCCTCGGCGGCATTGTCGACGTCCTTCGTCAGCTTCCAGAGGTGCGCGAAGTGCGTCTCGCCCTTCTGGATCAGGTCGTCGCAGGTGACCGCGCCGGCGAGGGGGAGCTTCTGCCCCGCTGCCTTGGCCTTCGCGATCTCGCTCGCGTGGACGTCCGGCAAGTCGCGGGTCGCTCCGGGACCCGCGTCACTGGGCTTGTCGGCGTTGCAGGCGCCAAGGAGCGGGAGAAGTGCAGGTAGAAGTCTTCGCATGGGGGAGAGAAGGTTGATCAGGCGCGGCGCTCGCGCGGCGGCGGAACCGGGTCGTGGCCGCCCTCGCAGAAGGGGTGGCAACGCAGGATCCGCCACGCGGCGAGAGCGGTGCCGCGCAGGATACCGTGCGTCCGCAGGGCTTCGATGGCGTACTGGCTGCAGGTGGGCGAAAAGCGGCACGAGGCAGGCTTGAGCGGCGAGATCACGCGCCGGTAGAAGCGCAGCGGCAGGACGGCGAGCTCGCGCAGCCAGCTCACGCGCGCGGCTCCCGCTTGCGCGGCGGACGGGCCTCCCTCGGCCGCGGCGGGCGCGCCTCCTTGCGCGCGATGCGGCCGGCGAGGTCGACCAGCTCGGCGCGCGTCGCGGCGAGCTCGGGCTCGAGCTTCGGCCGGCCGGGGATCAGGATCAGGTCCAGGCCCGGAGGGAGCTCGTGCTGCGAGAGGCGAAAGGCCTCACGGAAGACGCGCCGCACGCGGTTGCGCTGCACGGCGCCCTTCCAGATCGCCTTGCCGACCGAGAGGCCGAGGCGCGAGTGGGAGAGGCCGTTCGGCGCCCCGACGACCAGCAGCGTCGCGCCGCGGGCGCGCAGGCCGTCGCGGTAGACGCGCTCGAAGTCCTTCTTGTGGACGAGGCGCAGCTGGCGCGGGTAGGAGAGGGGCCGGGGCATGCCTGCCGCGCCTTCTCGCGCGCGGTCGAGCGCACTAGCATACGCGGCGCTTGGCACCGCCGTCGCGCATCGAGGAGGCCCTGCGGAGGATCGCGCCCGGCGGGCCGCCGGGCTGGAGTGCCGCCGAGTGGGTCGAGCACCTGCGCGAGCCTTGGCCGATCGCGCCGGCGCTCCCGCCGCCGGTGGACGGCATCGTGGTCTGCGCGCCGCACGCCAGCGAGCTCGCGCTGGCCCCGCTCGCGCGCGTGCTGGCGCACCTCGAGCGTGGCGAGCGCGTGCGCCTCGTCGTGCCCGAGGCGATCCCCGCGCTGGGCGAGGTCTGGAAGGCCGCACTCCAGGGCAGGACGGGCTGGGATTGCGTGCAGGACGACGGCCTGGGCGTCCTGCGCGCGGCGCTCGCGGACCCGGGCGTGCGCGCCTTCGAGGCCAGCGGCCCGCCCGCGCGCGTAGCGGCGCTCGCGAACATCGGAGCGGGCTCGTTCCGGACGCTGCGCAACACGAGCCTCCTGGTGCGGCGCGCGGACGACGCCGAGGAGCTCGCGCGCAGCGCGGCGCGGGGCGCCTTCGGCCGCGTCGCGGCGCTCTCGGGCCAGCGCGCCGGCGCGCTGGGCCGGATCGTGTGCCACGAACGCAGCTTCTCGCGCTTCAGCGCGGCGCTGCTCGCCGAGCTCGAGGGACTGCCCGATTTCGGGCAGCCCGTCCCGCTGCTCGAGCGCGCGACGCGCAACCACCTCGCGCACGCGCGCTCGCTCGGCCTCGACGAGGGCGCGACGCTGCTCGTCCACCAGCGCGAGAACGGCGCCTGCGTCTTCACCAACGTCGACGGGCGGCTGCAGCTCGCGACGCTGGCGCGCTGCGCGGGCCTGCTCGTCCTGCTGCGCGCCGAGAGCGACGAGGAAGGCGCCGCGCTCGCCGCCCTGTTCGACGGCGACGCGCGGGCCGAGGACCTCGGGTGACGATCGACGCTGCGCGAACAACTCAGCCCGCCTGAGTTCTTCGCGGTTGGTCCCCCGCTCCGTCCTGGTCGCCAGCTACCCCGAAAAACTCAGGCGGGCTGGGGTGTTCGCCCTTCGCGGTTCAGCGCGCCTTGTCCTTCTCGAGCGACTGGGCGAGCTCGATCAGGAGCGACGCGAGCTGCGCCCGGTCGAGCTTCGAGGCCTGGATCTGGCGCGTGCGGTTGTCGAGCTCGGTCTGCGACTCCTCGAAGGCCTTCTTGAGCTCCGCGCGCAGCCCGCGCACCTCGCCGGCCAGCTCGGCTTGCGCCTCGCGCAGCGCCTTGACGAACTGCGCGTCGGCCTGGGCGATCTTCTTGTCGACCGTCTTGGCCACTTCCTGCAGCGCGCGGCCGAGCTCCTTGCCCAGCGCCTCGCGCTCCGACTGCTCGAGGCGCACGGCCTTCGAGAGCCCGTCGAGCTCGGCGCGCGAGACGCTGTCGAGCGCATCGAGACGCTTCTTGGTGTCGCTGCCGAGCGCGGTCAGCTCCTTGACCAGGCGCTCCTCCATCTTGGCGAAGCGCTGGTCGCTCTTGCGCAGCTCCTGCCCGAAGAGGATCTCGCGCACCTTGTCGAGGCTGGTTGCGGTCAGGTCTTCGACGGCCTCGGTGGCCGCCTCACGGTCGCGTCGTGCTTCGCTCATCTTGTTTCCTCGTGCGCGTTCCATCGTCGCCGACTTCCTGCGCGCAGGTGCGGGCCGGAGGATGACGGAACCCTTCGTGCGACGGATCTGCTTGCGGGAGTGGGAGGCCATGGATCTCGTGCTGTCGCTTCCTGTTGTTTGGATGGCGTGGAATGGAAAGGGGGAAGAGAGGGGTACCGATCCGCGCGCGCGCTTCCAAGACTCCAGGTGCCGAATCGGCTACCATCCGGCCCAGCGCCGGCCCCCCGCGCGCCGTCCCTCCACCCCCCCTGGAGAATTCGTCATGGGCATGATGCAGGAGTTCAAGGAGTTCGCACTCAAGGGCAACGTCGTCGACATGGCCGTCGGGGTGATCATCGGCGGAGCCTTCGGGAAGATCGTCAGCTCGCTCGTGGCGGACGTGCTGATGCCGCCCATCGGATTGCTGATGGGCAAGGTCAACTTCCAGGAGCTCTACTTCAACCTGGGTAGCGAGAAGTACGCGACGCTCGACCTCGCGAACAAGGCCGGCGCTCCCGTCGTCCGCTACGGCGTCTTCCTCCAGACGGTGTTCGACTTCATCATCGTGGCCTTCGTGATCTTCATGGTCATCAAGCAGATGAACAAGCTCACGCCCAAGAAGAAGGCCTGAGCAGCTCCGCGGTCTGCGCCCTTGCGCCCAAGGAAACCGGCCCGGCCGGCCGATAGACTGCTGCCCCGCGCCATGATCGACCCCAAGCTCGTCCACGAGACGCTCAAACGGCACCAGCTGGCCGACGGCTACCCCTTCGTCTTCGACCTCGACCGCTCGCACGGCTCCTGGCTCTACGATTCGAAGTCGGGCGGCGAGTACCTGGACTGCTTCACCTGCTTCGCCAGCTGGCCGATCGGCTACAACCACCCGGGCATGAGGGAGCCGCGCTTCGTCGCGGAGCTCCTCAGGGCCGCCTCGAACAACCCCTCGAACGCGGACCTCTACACGACGCAGATGGCGGAGTTCGTCGAGACCTTCGCCCGCGACGTGACGCCCGCGGGCTATCCCTACCACTTCTGGATCTCGGGCGGCGCGCTGGCTGTCGAGAACGCGATGAAGGCCGCCTTCGACTGGAAGGCGCGCAAGATCGGGCTCGCGAAGATCACCGACGACGGCGCCAGCCTCGTGATCCTGCACTTCAAGCAGGCCTTCCACGGCCGCTCGGGCTACACGCTCTCGACCACCAACACGCAGCCCGACAAGACCGCGCTCTACCCGAAGTTCAAGTGGCCGCGCGTGCACAACCCGGCGATCGTCTTCGACCTCGAGGGCCGGATCGCGAACGACGTCGAGGCCGAGGAGCGCCGCTCGCTCGCCGAGATCGACGCAGCCTTCGTCGACTACAAGGGCCGCATCGCCGCGATCCTGATCGAGCCGCTGCAGAGCGAGGGCGGCGACAACCACTTCCGCCCGCAGTTCCTGGCCGCTCTGCGCAAGATCGCCGACGAGCGCGAGGCGCTCTTGATCTTCGACGAGGTCCAGACCGGCTTCTTCGGCACCGGCAAGCCCTGGCTCTGGCAGCACTACGGCGTCGCGCCCGACCTCGTCGCCTTCGGCAAGAAGACGCAGGTCTGCGGCGTGTACTCGAACCGGCGCATCGACGAGGTCGAGGAGAACGTCTTCCACAAGGCCAGCCGGATCAACTCGACCTGGGGCGGCAACCTGACCGACATGGTCCGCTCGCGGCGCCTGATCGAGATCATCCGCGACGAGAAGATGGTCGACAGCGTCGCCAAGATCGGCCCGCGCTTCGTGCAGGGCCTGCGCGAGCTCGCCCGCGAGCGGCCGGAGATGACCAACGTGCGCGGGATCGGCTCCCTGGTCGCGTTCACGCTGCCCGATGCGGACACGCGCGCGGTGTGGATCAAGCGCATGCGCGAGCAGCACCTGCTGGCGCTGAACTGCGGCCCGAGCTCGGTTCGCTTCCGCCTGCCGTTCGTGATGACGCCCGGCGAGATCGACACGGCGATGAAGGCCATCGCGGCGGCTGCGCCGGTGCAGGCGAAGGCATAGCGAGTGCGCCCGCGCGCTTGACAGCCCGGCCGCTCCGGCGGAGGCTCTCGGACGCCTGCGCTCGCAACCTCGCAGGCTGAGGAGCCCCATGACGAAGTGCACGGTGCTTGGTCTTGTTCTCGGGATCGCTGGAGTGGCCTGTCGGACGGAAGCGCCAAAGCAGTCCGTACCTGCACCCGCGCCTGCATCCGCGCCCGCGCCTGCGGCTCGGTCGACCCGGGCAGCCGCGTGGTCGCGCTCCGAGTACGACGAACACGTTCGCCGGCTCGTCGATGCGCTGAACGGCGAAACGGCGAGCTTCCCGGAGGTGTTGGAGTTCGCCGTCGAGGCACTCAAGGGGCTGGACTCCACGCAACGCGAGCCTCGATCCGATGGCTCGGCCGCGCTCAAGGTGCGCGAACGAGATGGTGCTGACGTCGGATCGCTGCGGCTTCTCCCGGCCACGGCGAGCGGAGTCCGCAGCATGGAGCTCAGCATGCATACCGCCGCGCGTGAGGAATTCCTGGAGTTCGACGACACGGCTCGGGCAACGCTCGAGGTGCAGTTCGGATGTGGCGCCTCCGCGCCGGAGTACTTCAACGCGCTCACCAAGACCGAGTTCAAGCCCAGTACGATGTTCCTGCGAAGCATCACGGAGGAGAGGCCGCTCTCCGTCGGCGGCTCGCTTCTCGTCGATCGCGAGGGCAACTGCACTTCGACCCGGTCCGCGATCCACTACTCGAAAGCGGCGAAGGACCGACCGCCGTGGCAGACGATCGAGACCCCGGCGGAGCCGTGCGGGATCGCTGCGCTCGAGGATCCCCGGCTCGTGGAGCTCCAGCGGCTGCTGGAG
>WNFL01074361.1_pt1 | contig 10170 bp, 13 predicted proteins | sample 5400361 | NCBI WGS metagenome assembly WNFL01 (sample SAMN13153351, study PRJNA577476) | soil metagenome | isolation source: 40 cm soil on Douglas fir-dominated hillslope | place: USA:California | collected 2013-09-17
TCATGGTGCGTTCTTCACAGCTCAAGTGCTTGTAGCTCGTTCCCATCGCAACACTTTACCTCCCGGCAAGTGTTGCACTTCAGATTTGAGGCCGACCTGTGATTTACTTTAGCAAATGATGCCCAACCTAGCATTCGAGAGGGACAGCCCGGAAGCGGGCTGTCCCTCAATTTAACGTTAGCCAGCTTTCACAATCACCGACGATGTGAGACATGCACAACAATCCATTACCGAGACTCGACGAGCACCCCGACCTCCGACCCCAACTGCTCCCATTCTGTCGTCTAAGAAGCGGAGATGTATGGACGGACCCACGATCGGGGCATCGCGTAGCGTGCATCGACGCGACGGACACGTCGGCGATTGCCAACTTGATGGAAGGCCAGCGCGCCAAGCTCGCGATTCAGGATCCACCCTATAACCTCGTTGCATTCGAAACTCGGAGCATCCGGGACTACGTGGAGTGGGCCCGATCTTGGGTAACAACGTCAGTCGCCTCTCTTGACGCCGATTCGTCGCTATATGTCTGGCTCGGCGCAGATCAGCGCGACCACTTTCAGCCTCTCCCGGATTTCATGCTCCTGATGAGGGAGTTTCCACTTCAAGCTCGCAGCTACATCACCGTGCGCAATCAACGAGGCTACGGCACGCAACGGAACTGGATGGCCGTCCGTCAAGAGCTGCTTTACTACATTCGCGGAAACCCTGCGTTCAATGTTGAGGCCGAGTACACGGACATCCCGAAGACCTTGCGCGGCTATTACAAGGAAGTAGGAGGGCAACTCACGGAGAATCTCGAGCGCAGCAAACGCGACACAATCCGCGCAGGAAATGTGTGGATTGACATTCAGCAGGTGTTCTACCGGCTTGAGGAAAACGTATCGGGGTGCTACGCGCAGAAGCCGTTGAAAAGCGTCGACCGGATCATCCGAGCAAGTTCTGACCCTCGCGACCTAATCATCGATTTCTTTTCTCACTCCGGCACGACCCTCTTGGCCGCCGAGATCGCGGGGCGTTGTTGCTACACCGCAGACATTGACCCAATCTTTTGCGAGATAGCTATCCGTCGCCTCGAACACTTTCGTGCCTCGGCTAGGACCGGGTGGCAAAACGGCCATGCATTCGAGAAAGAGCTTCATAGGACTGCTCTGTCCCCGCACCCGGACACCGACGCGGATCGCCCAACCCAGGCAAGCCTGATCTGAGGGTCCTTGAACGTGGAAACGTTGCGCAAACAGCTCAATGGATTTCTGGCCAAGTTACCAGATGCTGACGCAGTCCGCGCCAGAATCAATGAGATCTACTCTGTTTACCCGTTCAACGAGTTCGAGTACGTCATCTCGACGCTTCTCGGTCGCGGAGTCCTGACACTTGATCAGTACTACGAGATTCGCGACAGCTACATGGACAGAAACGCGTTTCTTTACATCTTCGAGATCAGTGCACCGCGAACCTTCGGCGAAGCATGGGCACAAGGCAATCTGAAAGAACTGGTCCCCGAGCTCTCGAAACCATCCAAGAAGCTTGATCCCAATTACTCTGGCGAATACGACTTTTTCCTGGACGGGAAGATCCGCATCGAAGTTAAGGCCTCGCGTGCAGTTGATGCGGAGAGCGACGAACCGCTCTATGTGAAAGCGTTGTCATCGGACTCTGATCGGCCTTTCTGGATGAACTTTCAACAGGTCAAACCCGCGTGCTGCGATGTTTTCGTGTGGATCGCCGTATGGCGCGACAAGATTCGATACTGGATCTTGTCCTCTCACGAGCTTGAGAACCACCGTGATTACTCGACTGGACAACATCGCGGAAACACCGGCGAGGGACAACTGCACGTACGCCAAGACAACATCAAAGACTTCGACGCGTTTGAGGTTCCATCAAATCAACTCGCCAAAGCAATTCGTGATGCATACGCGCGGGAACTCAAGGCCAGGAAGCGCTAGCTGGCTAACAAGCGCTTCAGGGGACGCCCGCAAGCGGGCGCCCCTGAAGCGCGACGTTGGGCCTCACGGACAAGGAAGCATCCAGAGAGGAAACGATGGCATTAGTTGGCACCTTCTGCGTTGTGCTCCTCGTGCTTACAACGGTCATTCACTATGAAGTTCTGCGCATGTTGACTGGCCGCCTCCCGACCCTCGACATACCCGCGCGGACTAAACTCATCGTTGTCATCTTTGGGGCGTTCTTCGCTCATGCCGCGGAAATATTTCTGTACGCTGTTGCGTTCTACGTGCTTGTCCGATACTTCGGCGCCGGTCCGCTGGGTCACCTTAACCCCTCATCCCTGACTCTTTGCCTATACTTCTCCGCGGAAACATACACGTCCCTCGGATACGGGGACGTTGTTCCTGGAGGAGAGTTACGATTGCTCGCTGGCATAGAGGCTCTCAACGGGCTCCTGTTGATCGGATGGTCTGCCTCATTTACCTACCTTGCGATGGAGCGCTTCTGGAACGATGACGGCAAGGAAAATGCGGTGACGGTGGCCCAACCTGGCGCTGCAGCGGACGCGCCGCGATCGGCGCGCCGCTGAGCTGGCAACGGAGCCCATAGTTGAATATTGTAGTGCTGGCTTCCAGCCGGCATGCCGGCAAGGATGCCGGCGCCACGAGACAGCCCGAGGCGCGCAACTGCCACTGACGATTCATTGCGCGCCGGAAAGCTGTGTCGGCGGACTGGATGCGCCGCCCAACCGCAGCCCAAGCAACTGCCATTGCTCCCGCCACTGATCTGACGGAGCACGACGGAAGCCGCTCTTGGAGAACTGATGCCAGCGGCCGATGACAAAACACAGGATCAAATTGGCGAACGCCGAGGTGCCCTCGGTCGGCGCGACTTCGCCTTCGCCGGCGGCGATGCGCAGGCTCTGGCGCAGCGTCGCTTCGAGGCGGTCATGCAACTGGTTGATGCGTGCCTGCAGCCGCTCGTCTTCGTTGACCAGCGCCTCGCCGGTGAGGACGCGCGTCATGCCGGGATTCTTCTCGGCAAAGCCGAGCAGCAGGCTGACGATGGACTCGACCTGCTTCAAACCGGAAGCTTCGTCAGCGGACAGCTTGTTGATGAGTCCGAAGATCGAGTGCTCAATGAACTCGATCAGCCCCTCGTACATCTGCGCCTTGCTCGCGAAGTGACGATACAGCGCGGCTTCGGAAACTTCGAGGCGCGCCGCCAATGCGGCCGTGGTTATCTTCTCGCCTTTGGGATTCTCGAGCATCGAAGCGAGCGTTTGCAGGATCTGGAGTTTCTTTTCGCCGGGTGCGGCCATTGACTCCTCCTCTTGTGATCTTTGTTCCGGCCGCAGCGCGCCTCGGCCCGCGACGATCGGCCAGGCCCCGCTGCCATTCCTCCGTCCTGGCTAGCGGCGCTTGCCCAGGATCGATCCGAGTACCCCGCGGATAATCTGCTGACCGAGCTGGCTGCCGATCGCGCGCGCTGCGCTTTTTGCCGCAGCTTCGATTACGGTCTCGCGGCCGCGACCGCGTGCCGGCGTGCCGCCGCCGATGCCGATCGAATCCAGAATGCCGCCCAGCCCGCCACCGGACGGGGCCGGTTGTGGGGCCCGTTGCGGTGCCTGTTGCGATGTCTGATCCGCCTTCTGCGCGACGCGCCCTTTCAGAACCTCGTAGGCGGATTCGCGATCGACGGTGGTTTCGTACTGCCCGTAAACCATCGACGCCTTGATCAGCGCGGCCCGCTGCTCCGGAGCGATCGGTCCCATCTGCGACACCGGCGGCACGATCCACGCGCGCTCGACGACCGCGGGACGTCCCTTCTCGTCGAGGAAAGAAACCAGCGCTTCACCGACACCGAGCGCGGTGATAGCCTCTGCAACATCCAGGCCGGGATTCGCGCGAAATGTTTCTGCCGCCGCCTTGACGGCTTTCTGGTCACGCGGAGTGAACGCGCGCAGCGCATGCTGTACACGGTTGCCGAGCTGGCCGAGCACCGTATCGGGGATGTCGAGCGGGTTCTGCGTCACGAAAAACACGCCGACGCCTTTCGAGCGCACCAGCCGCACGACCTGCTCGATGCGCTCCAGCAACGCCTTCGGCGCATCGTTGAACAGCAGGTGCGCTTCGTCGAAGAAGAACACCAGTTTGGGCTTGTCGACGTCGCCGACTTCGGGCAGTTTCTCGAACAGTTCCGACAGCAGCCAGAGGAGAAATGTCGCGTACAGCCGAGGATTCTGCAGCAGCTTCTCGGCCGCAAGAATGTTGACGATGCCGCGTCCGCCGTCGGCTTGCAGCAGATCGTCGAAATTCAAAGCCGGCTCGCCGAAGAACTGGTCACCGCCCTGTTGTTCGAGCGTCAGCAGGCCGCGCTGGATTGCGCCGATCGACGCCGCGGAAATGTTGCCATACTCGGTGGTCAGCTTCTGCGCGTTGTCGCCGACGTGCTGCAACATCGCGCGCAGATCCTTGAGATCGAGCAGCAGCAGGCCGGAATCATCCGCAACCTTGAACACCAGGTGGAGCACGCCTTCCTGGGTATCGTTGAGATTCAGGACGCGCGCCAGCAGCAATGGGCCCATCTCGGAAACCGTCGCCCGTACCGGATGTCCGTCCTTGCCGAACACATCCCAGAACGTCACCGGGCAACCCGTAAACGGCGCGGCCTCGAGGCCGAGAAGCTTTCTCCGCTCGGCCAGTTTGGGGGATTCCTTGCCGGGTTGGCTGATGCCGGACAGGTCGCCCTTCACGTCGGCCATGAATACCGGCACTCCGATCGTACTCAGATGCTCGGCAAGGACCTGCAGCGTCACGGTTTTGCCGGTGCCGGTGGCGCCGGCAATCAGGCCATGGCGATTCACCATGCCTGGAAGCAGGGTGATTTCGGATGCGGCTTTGGCAATCAGCAAGGGTTCAGGCATGGCGTTGTCGCGGGTGACCTTCCGGTGGGGCGGATGTTACCATTGCCCCCATTCTGACGTTACATGTTCAATCGCGCACGCGGTGGCGCCGGCGGCAAAGGAAATCATGGCAGGTCACAGCAAATGGGCGAACATCCAGCACCGCAAAGGTCGCCAGGACGCCAAGCGGGGCAAGATCTTCACCCGTCTTATCAAGGAGATCACGGTTGCGGCGAAGATCGGCGGCGGGGACCCGGGCAGCAATCCGCGACAATATCCCCAAGGACACGATCGAGCGCGCGATCAAGCGCGGCAGCGGCGAACTCGACGGCGTGACTTACGAAGAAATCCGTTACGAGGGCTATGGCATCGCAGGCGCGGCAGTGATGGTCGATTGCCTGACGGACAATCGCATCCGCACGGTCGCTGACGTGCGCCACGCGTTCTCGAAGTATGGCGGCAATCTCGGTACCGACGGCTCGGTCGCGTTCCTGTTCAGGCACTGCGGGCAACTGCTGTTCGCGCCGGGAACCAGCGAGGACAAGCTGATGGAGGCGGCGCTCGATGCCGGCGCAGACGATGTGATCGCGCACGACGACGGCAGCCTCGAAGTGCTGACGGCGCCGAATGATTTTTCCGCCGTGAAGGCGGCGCTGGAAAAGGCGGGATTGCGTGCCGAGCTGGCTGAGGTCACGATGAAGCCGGAAACCGAAATCGTGCTGAGCGGCGACGATGCCGTGAAGATGCAGAAGCTTCTCGACGCGATCGAGGCACTGGATGATGTTCAGGATGTCTATCCCACCGCCGTGATCGGAGAGTAGCGCAAATGCAGTCGACCACCTCTTTCCGCCTGCCGGCAATCGTACGCAAAGCCGTGGTGCTGTGCGCGGCGCTGGCGTGCATTGCGGCATACGCCGACGACCTGACCGCGGCGAAGCGCGCCGATATCAAGACGCTGATGGAACTGACGCGCACCGCCGATCTGTCGGGCAATCTCGCCAACCTGATAATGATCGGCATAGTGCGCCAGTTGCAGGCCAGGGGCTGGCGGGAGGTTCCGCAGCGTTCGCTGCAGGCGCTGCGCGACGACATGCTGATGTTGTTTCGCGGCAAGGTGGACGAACCCGGCGGCCTGCGCGAGAAGGTCGAAGAGGATTACAGCCGCAATTTCACCCACGCGGAGATCAAGGAGCTGGTGGCGTTCTACAAGGGGCCGACCGGACAGAAATGGGTCAACGCCGCTCCCACGATGGGTCGAGAAACATCGGAAACGGCACAGTCGTGGATCAAGAGTATCCAGCCGATCGTCGAGGCGCGCGTCAACGAGCGGCTCAAAAAAGAGGGCCTCGACGGCCCGCCTCCGGGTGCGCCGGTGCCGCCGGCGAAATAATTCATTGCCTGTACCTGACGCCAGCAACACGGCGGTGCGCATCCTCGGTATCGACCCGGGACTGCGGGTGACCGGCTTCGGCCTGATCGAAAAGTCTGGAAATCGGCTCTGCTACATCAGCAGCGGCTGCATTAAAACCGGGCAGACGGACTTGCCCTTGCGGCTGAAATCGATACTCGACGGTGTCCGCGAAGTCATCGCGCTGCATCGTCCCATGCAGGTGGCGGTAGAAAAAGTGTTCGTCAACGTCAACCCGCAATCGACGTTGCTGCTCGGCCAGGCACGCGGCGCGGCGATTTGCGCCGCAGTGGGCGAGGACCTGCCGGTGGCGGAGTACACCGCGCTGCAGGTAAAGCAGGCGGTGGTCGGCAACGGCCACGCCCACAAGCAACAGGTGCAGGCGATGGTGGTGAAGCTGCTGCAGCTCGATGGCACACCCGCGGCCGACGCAGCGGATGCGCTCGCCTGCGCGATCTGCCACGCCCACGGTGGGCAGGGCCTGGGACACCTCGCGACTTCCGGCATGCGGGTGCGGCGTGGCCGGCTGATCGCGCCCGGTTGGCGCTAGCCAGACAGACCACGACGATGATCGGTCGAATCACCGGCACGCTGCTGGAAAAGCATCCGCCGCAAGTGCTCGTCGATTGCCGCGGCGTTGCCTACGAAGTCGACGTGCCGATGAGCACCTTCTACAACCTGCCTGCGACCGGCGAAACCGTCTCGCTGCACACCCATCTGGTGGTGCGCGAGGATGCGCACCTGCTGTTCGGGTTCGCCACCGCCGACGAGCGCAGCGTGTTTCGCCGCATGCTGAAAATCAGCGGTGTCGGGCCGAAACTGGCCCTTGCAGTCCTCTCGGGTCTTTCCATCAGCGAGCTGGCGCAGGCGGTGGTGATGCAGGAGGCCGGCCGCCTGACGAAAATTCCCGGCGTCGGCAAGAAGACCGCCGAGCGGTTGTTGCTCGAACTGCGCGACAAGCTCGACGTCGGCAGCGCCGGTGGCAAGGACTCCGCAAAGGCCGTTGACGCGGGCACTGACGTGACCAACGCGCTGATCGCGCTCGGCTACAGCGAACGCGAAGCGGCCAATGCGTTGAAGCAGTTGCCGCAGGGAATTTCCGTCACCGAGGGGATTCGGCAGGCGCTGAAGCTGCTGTCGCGCGCATGAGACCGGCACGGCGCGTGAGGTAGAATCGCCGCATGATCGATACCGACCGCCTGATTTCCGCCGCTCCTGCGTCGGTGCAGGAAGAAGCGCTGGAACGTGCGCTGCGCCCCAAGGCGCTGGAGGAGTACGTTGGCCAGGAAAAGATTCGCGGCCAGTTGCGAATCTTCATCGAGGCCGCGCGCCGCCGCAAGGAGTCGCTCGACCACGTATTGCTGTTTGGTCCGCCCGGTCTCGGCAAGACCACGCTGGCGCACATCATCGCCCGTGAACCTGCGCCACACCTCCGGTCCGGTGCTGGAGCGGGCCGGCGACCTCGCCGCGCTGCTCACCAACCTCGAACCGAACGACGTGCTGTTCATCGACGAGATTCATCGCCTGTCGCCGGTCGTGGAGGAGATTCTTTATCCGGCGCTGGAGGACTACCAGATCGACATCATGATCGGCGAAGGCCCCGCAGCGCGCTCGCTGAAGCTCGATCTGCCGCCGTTCACGCTGGTCGGTGCGACCACCCGTGCAGGCATGCTCACCAATCCGCTGCGCGACCGCTTCGGCATCGTCGCGCGGCTGGAGTTTTACACGCCCGAAGAGCTCGCACGCATCGTGGCGCGCTCCGCGAAGCTGCTCGAATGCGCGATTACCGCAGACGGCGGCGTAGAAATCGCGCGGCGCGCGCGCGGCACGCCGCGTATCGCCAACCGGCTGCTGCGGCGGGGTACCGTCAGCAAAAGCGTCGCGGATGCAGCACTGGCGATGCTCGACGTCGACGCACAAGGCCTCGACATCATGGACAGGAAGCTGCTGTCGGCGATCATCGACAAGTTTTCCGGCGGCCCGGTCGGCGTCGATAACCTTGCAGCAGCAATAGGCGAGGAGCGCGATACCATCGAGGACGTCATCGAACCGTATCTGATCCAGCAGGGGTTCCTGCAGCGCACGCCACGCGGCCGGATGGCGACCGAAATCGCCTACCGGCACTTCGGCCTGAACGTGCCGGCACGCGCCGGTGCCGGTGAACTATTTTGAACGGCGGATGCCGGATAGCGTAATGCCGCAGACGCCGTTCTCTATGCCGGTGCGTGTTTACTATGAGGACACGGATGCCGGCGGAATCGTCTATCACACCAGCTACCTGCGCTTCATGGAGCGCGCGCGCACCGACATGCTGCGTGCCGCGGGATTCGGGCATCAGCGCATGGCGGACGAATTCGGCTTGATGTTCGTCGCCGAATCGATGCAGGTGCGCTTCGTGCGGCCGGCGCAGCTCGATGACCTGCTGTCGGTGACCGCGGCCATCGGCCAGATGGGGCGCGCCAGCGTGGTATTTGAACAGACTGTAATGCGTGGCGAGGAAGTCATCGCCACGGCGAGCGTGCGCGTGGCCTGCCTGCGCGCCGCGGATCGCAAGCCCACCGCAATGCCCGCGCAGTTGCGCGATTGCCTAGGAGCCTGTCGGACTTGATTTCACGCATCCGCGAGCCTCGATTTGGGTGCAGGGCAAGGCGCAAGAGCGCGCCGTTGTGCGGGCCACAATCAGCGCTCTCGCAACGCCGCCCTGCGCCCAAAGCGAGGTTCGCCCTTCGGGTTGCGGCCAGAAAGCGCGTCTGCTGCGTTGCTCGTCGCTTATTTAGCATAGCTAAACTGCGCTCCTTGCGCCTTGCATACGCGCTTTCTGGCCGCAACGCATGCGCGAAATCAAGTCCGACAGACTCCTAAGGGACCCCGAGTGAACGTTACCTCCGATCTTTCCGTCATCAGCCTGGTTACCAACGCCAGTGTCATCGTGCAACTCATCATGCTGCTGCTGCTGGGCGGCTCGATGATGTCGTGGTGGTACATCTTCCTGAAAATGTTCGCGGTCAAGCGTGCCGCCCGGGAAACCGATGAATTCGAGCGCGATTTCTGGAGCGGCAACGATCTCAACGGGATCTACAACCGCGTCGCCACCGGGCATGGCGCCGACGGAGCCATGGAACGCATCTTCGGCGCCGGCTTCAAGGAATTTCTCAAAATGCGCGGCAAGGGCGTGCACGATGTCGCCACGCTGCTGGACGGCTCGCGGCGCGCGATGAAGGCGACCTACCAGCGCGAGATGGATGCGCTCGAATCGCACCTGTCGTTTCTTGCAACGGTGGGCTCGGTCAGCCCGTATGTCGGCCTGTTCGGCACCGTGTGGGGAATCATGAATGCATTCCGCGGTCTGGCGAATGTCGGGCAGGCGACGCTCGCGCACGTCGCGCCGGGTATTGCGGAAGCGCTGGTGGCGACCGCGATGGGCCTGTTCGCGGCCATTCCGGCGGTGGTCGCGTACAACCGCTACACGCACGACATCGATCGGCTGGCGATTCGCCTCGAAACGTTCATGGAAGAATTTTCCAACATCCTGCAGCGCCAGGCGCACATATGAGACAGCGCAAGCTGATGAACCAGATCAACGTCGTGCCGTACATCGACGTGATGCTGGTGCTGCTGATCATCTTCATGATTACCGCGCCGCTGATCAATCCGGGGCAGATCGAGTTGCCCCAGGTCGGCAGCCAGTTGAAGCCGCCGTCGGATCCGCTCGAAGTGCAGATCAAGGCGAACGGCGACCTGCTGCTGCGCGACACCGCCAGGGGCGGCAAGGCGACCGGCGTGAGCCGCGATGAACTGGTCGCCGCGATCCGCGACAAACAGGCGCGCGATCCGGAGCGGCCGGTGGTGATCGCCGGCGACAAGGCGGTGAAGTACGAGGAGGTCCTCAAGGTCATGGACCTGCTGCAGA
>WNFL01404557.1_pt2 | contig 10170 bp, 9 predicted proteins | sample 5400361 | NCBI WGS metagenome assembly WNFL01 (sample SAMN13153351, study PRJNA577476) | soil metagenome | isolation source: 40 cm soil on Douglas fir-dominated hillslope | place: USA:California | collected 2013-09-17
AGCATGCGCGGGTGGAGCAGGTGGGCAGTTCGCTAAGTGATTCAGTCCACAAGCTCGAGGGCGAAATTGGGTCCGATTTGCAAAATTGCCACAATGCAAAACCCCTGGGCCCGCAGATACGCTTGCGGACGCCGACGTGGACGCGGATGCACGCAGATAAGCAAAGCACCAGCCTCCGGGACAAATAGGTTCGTTTTGCAAAATTCATTCTGACGCGAATGGGTAAAGCGGATCTGTCAACTAACTGACTCATTAGAGGAAGATTACGGCACGGGAACGATGGAACGGAGACGCGTGGATGCTATCTGCTTGGGGGGAAACAGGGAAACCCGCGACCAAAGCTGGTGACGCGCGGCAGCGGACAGCGGCCACCTGTGGGCGCGCTCTCGCCGCTAAGATGGAATTCTCCACTATGCGACGAATTCGCGGAGTATTAACGGCGAATTGCCTGACCATAGCCGCGGCGCTGGCGCAGCAACCCACCATCTCACCCGGTGAGATCAAGGCCCGCAGCAGTGCGTATCTCCCGCGCGCGCAATATACGGTGAAGGTCGATACCAACCTGGTGGAAGTGGACGTGGTGGTGCGTGATTCGCGCGGACGCCCGGTGGCGGGCCTGGAGCGCAAGGATTTCGAGATCACCGACGCGGGCAAGAAGCGCGACATCACGGCGTTCTCTATCCAAACCTTCACGCCCGTTTCGACGCCGGTTGCGGTGACGCCGGCGCCGACTGCACCGACCACGCCCGCCGCTCCCCCGCGCACACCGCAAGCCAGCCGTTATGTCGCGCTGGTGTTCGACGACGTTTCCATGAACGGTCCGGAAATCAGCCAGGCCAAAGTGGGCGCGCGCCGCTTCGTCACCGACGGCATGGCGCCGGGAGATTTGATTGGCGTCTTCTCCATCGCGCTGGGCCAGGTGTCGCCCTACACCGCGGACACGACGCAATTGCTGGCCGCGATCGACAAGCTGTCGATGAAGCCGCGTTCTCCCTCTCCCGGAGTCTGTCCGACGCTGACCGCTTATGATGCCTATCTGATCGCCAACAACCTCGATCCCAGTGCCCTCGAAATCAAGGGCGCCGAGGCGATGCGTTGCGCAGGGAGCCGCCCACGCGGCCGTACAGGCGATCCGGGTAGTGTTCCTGAGCGCTTCATCTCGCAAGTGCGCGGACAAGCGACCGCCACCTGGGAGCAAGTGCGCATGGTGTCGCTCAATACCTTCTCTACGCTGCGGCAAATTGTCGATCAATTGACGCGCGCCCCGGGAAAGCGGATGCTGCTGCTGGCGTCGTCGGGATTCCTGGCCGGAACGCTGGAGCGCGAGCAGGAAGATCTCATCCGCCGCGCGGTCCACTCTGGCATCGTGATCAACGCGCTGGACGCCAAGGGACTGTTTGGCGATCCCATGATTGTGCCGCAGATGGGTCAGGACGTTCAGTCGATCATCCGCGAGCAGAGCCTCGGCGGCAAGGCGCTGCAGGCCGCGAACGACGTAGTCGCGACTCTGGCCGACAGCACCGGCGGCTTGTTCTTTCACAATCGAAACGATCTGGATCGCGGGTTCAAAGAGCTGGGCATGCTGCCCGAGGTGGCGTACCTTTTGGGATTCACGCCGGTCGATCCGCCCAACGGTAAGTTCCATCCGATCAAGGTGCGCCTCACCTCGGGAAATCGCGGCACGGTACAGGCTCGCGCTGGGTACTTCTCCGCGACGGAGCAGGAAGTGGCGGACAAGACGACCGCCGACAAGAAAGCGGCGGAGAAGGAAGCAGCGGCGCGCGATGCAGAGCGGCCCATCGACCGGGCGCTGTCCTTAACGGATACGAATAACGATGTGGCCGTGGACATCTCCTCGCGCAGCGGCAAGACCGAAGCGGGCGAGATGATGCTGCAGGTGATTTTTCACCTGGACATCGCGCATCTGAAACTGGCGCAAGCAAACGGCACCCGCAATCTGAAGCTCAGGATGATCGCCGCGCTGTTCGATCAGGAAGGAGCTTTCGTCGTCGGGAAAGAGGGCGAGATGGAGCTGGCCCTCAAGGACGCGACGTATCAGCTTCTTGCCGAGCAAGGAGTGAACGCGACACTCGCGATGCCAGCCGCCGCGGGGTCGTATCGATTGCGAGTAGTCGCCGAAGACACCGCCGACGGCAAGATGAAAACCGTGAACGATAGGGTGGTGGTCCCTTGATGTTTTAAGCCGCCGTAGACGGCGGCTCGCCGCCACGACTGGCGGCTCACATCGCCGATTAGCGGGGTTGGGATCCGGTTGCGGATCACCGCCACGCCTCTCGCCTGCGGCGGTCAGCGAGTCTGTGACATCTGACGAAAACGCGCCGGGGTGAGTCCCACCTGCCGCCGGAAGGTCGCCGAGAAGTGGCTCTGATCGGAGAATCCGCAGGTCATCGCGATCTCCGCCAGCGCCATGTTGGTGTTCGATACCAGGTGGCAGGCATGCTCGATGCGTTTGCGGCGCAAATACTCGCCGACGGTGGTCGAGAAGTAGCGCCGGAACTCGCGCGAGAGATGCACACGATGCACGCCCGCGGCGCCCGCGATTTCGGCCAGACTCAACGGCCGCAGGAAGTTCGATTCCAGATACTCGCGTGCGATCCGCAGCCAGCGCGGGATCACCGCCACCGGGCTGGTACTCCCGGCGTGGCGCGCGCCTTCGGCCAGCATCTCCAGCAGAATCCCTTCCAGCGATACCAGCGCCAGTTCATCGCCCTGGCGAAACTCGTGATACAGGCGTTGCGCCAGCCAAGTGGACGCCATGCCCTGAATCTCGCCTGGCCGCTCGAGTGCCTTAGAGTGTTCCTCCACGCGCTTCAGCGCTTCATTCTCTACCTCGATGACCAGGCAGTGCGAGCCGGCGTCGAAAGTGTTGGCATGCGTCTGCCCGGCCGGCAGGTAGCGCAACACGCGCGGCTGGCAGATCACACTGGTGGAACCGCCGTACGATTCCGAGTACGGTCCTTCCAGCACAAAGCTTAAATAGGCGTGTTCATGGACGTGCCGCGTCAGTTCCAGGCCCGCCGGATAGTGATTCTCGATCACCTGGAATCCCGGCACGCGCCGTGTTGCAACTACCGTCCCCGAAGTATCCAGGCACGGACAGTTTTCGTCATGATGGGCGGCTGTGGCGGCACCTGCCGCGTGGACAGCCGAATGCGGAGAGGACAGGCTTGTGGCCTTACGAGTCGTGTTCACAATTTCACCCCTAGCGATACTGCCTGGACGAAGTATACTCCAACTGAGTTGCGATTCGGCCAGCAAAAGTTGACCTGGAGCCGACGATTCGCGCCCTGAAGTTAACCATTTTCCAGGTCACGTTACATTCACACAAATTCATGCCTTTGGAAAAATCACTGTAGAAATTCTTGGATGATCGTTACGTTATGGTCGTTGCATCTTTCTATCCAATTCTAGACACCGAAACGGTAAGCCGCCGCGGCCTCGCGCCCGTCGAAGCCGCCCGTGAGTTACTTTCGGCGGGCGTACGTATCCTACAATTCCGTCACAAGTTCTTTTATTCCCGGGAGACGTTCGCCGCGTTGGATCAGATCGCGGGGATGTGTGCTCGCTCGGGCACGACGCTGATCGTGAACGATCGTGCCGACCTTGCCCGGCTCTGTGGCGCCGGTCTGCATTTGGGGCAGGACGATCTGCGTCCCGCCGACGCGCGGCGCGTGACTGGCGCCGAGTTGCCGATCGGATTCTCGACGCACAACGAAACTCAGCTTCGTGCGGCTACTGTCGAGCCGGTAGATTACCTCGCGCTCGGTCCGGTGTTCGGTACTTCGTCAAAGCAGAATCCCGACCCGACGGTGGGGATCGAGGAATTGCGCCGCCTGCGTCCTCTCACTTCGCTGCCGCTGGTCGCGATCGGCGGGATCACGCGCGCGAACGCCCAGTCGGTGATCGAGGCGGGCGCAGATTCCGTGGCGATCATCGGCGATCTTTTCCCGGAGGATGGACGAATCGCGGCGCGGGCGGAGGAGTGGCTGAAGCTGTTGGCGTGACCTGTGGGGCAGCCATTCCTGGCTGCCGCCGCGCTTCCGCGCGGCGTTCTGAGCCGGCTGGAAAGCCGCCGCAGGCTGAAAGCCCGCCCCACAAGTACGGTTGACGCTAGTCCGCTAATCCTTCAGAATGAATTAGACCCACTTCAAAGGAGCCGCCATGTCGCTTCGCGTCCGGATCGTTGGGATTGCCTTGTCGTCGGCTTGCCTCGCATGGGGAGCGCCGGCAAAGACTGCCGAGATCACATACTCGAAAGACGTCGCGCCGATTCTGTTCAACAAGTGCGCGGCCTGCCATCGCGCGGGAGAAATCGCGCCGATGTCGCTGCTCAACTACGGCGAGACGCGGCCGTGGGCGAAGTCGATCAAGCAAGCCGTGGCTGCCCAGGTGATGCCGCCCTGGTTCGCCGATCCGAACGTGGGACACTTCTCAAATGACGCGCGGCTGCCGCAATCGGAAATCGACACGATCGTGAAATGGATCGATAACGGTGCTCCTGAGGGGAACAAAGCCGATCTGCCACCTGCGCCCAAGTTCGTCGAGGGCTGGGTGCTGGGCAAGCCCGATGTCGTGATCGAGATGCCCGACGCGTTCGAGGTTCCGGCGGAGGGCGTGATTCCGTACAAGTATTTCACCGCGCATACGAACTTCACCGAAGACAAATGGGTGCGCGGCATTGAGATTCGCGCGGGCGCCCGGTCGGTAGTGCACCACATCATCCTGAGTCTGCGCGAACCCGACAGCGCTGCCGCGCCCAGGGCCGCAGCGACAAGTGAGGCCGGCGACGTTCGCCGCGGACGCAGTGTTCAACTCGCGGGCACCGCTCCCGGCCTTCAGCCGACGTTGTTTCCCGAAGGCGTTGCGCGAAAGATCAAGGCCGGGTCCGATATCGTATTCCAGATGCATTACACGCCCAACGGAAAGGTGACCAAGGACAAATCGTACGTCGGGCTTTTCTTTTCGAAAGAACCGCCGACCAGGCTGTCGGGCGGCGGCGGCATCATGAATTTCCGCTTCAAGATTCCAGCGGGCGATCCGAACTACGAAGTGACGTCGACTTGGACGGCGCCGGAGGACGTTCAACTTACCGGCATGATGCCGCACATGCACGTCCGGGGCAAGGATTTCAAATACACCGCCGTGTTTCCTGACGGTCATTCGGAAGTCGTCCTGAATGTGCCGCACTACGATTTCAACTGGCAGCTTCACTACACGCTGGCGGAGCCCAAGTTCCTGCCCAAGGGCACGCGCATCGAATGCGTGGCGCACTACGACAACTCGCCCAACAACAAGTTCAATCCTAATCCTAATAAGGATGTGACCTGGGGCGACCAGACCTTCGACGAGATGATGATCGGCTATTTCGACTACCTGCCGGTCAAGCAGGACGCGAAGGTCCAAGCCGCCGCGAAGGAATAAGGTCCTACGGCCTGACTTAAGCATCGCCAAGGCGAACACCCGATTACAGAAAACCCGCTCTGCTGCCGATGGTATTGGACCATGGGTAGTAGTGCCCTCACGGCGACTGGTGTGCCCCCGACGGCTGCGGCACGGGTCCGCACTAACTGGATCATCTCCCGGCGCGACGACCTGGTCTGGTTCATCGGCTCGGGCGCCATCAGCTACCTCGCCCTGGGATTGATGGCCGCGGGCTTTCCGATCCAACCCATCTACCTGATCTGGATGATGGGCGTCGACGGGCCGCACGTGATCGCCACCGTCACGCGCACCTATTTCGATCGCGAAGAGCGCAAACGGTTGGGCTGGCTGCTGTGGAGCATCGTGCCGTTTCTGCTCGCAGGCCCCGTGATGGTGGCGCTGGGGCAGGCCTCGCTGTTCTATCTGTTCGCGGTCTGCTGGCAGCATTTCCACATCGCCAAACAACATTTCGGCCTGATGATGTTGTGGAAGGCCAAGAACAAAGAGCGCGATGCGTTCGATCTGAAACTGGACCGCTGGTTCCTGCTCAGCTCCGCGATTCTTCCACTGGCGATTTTCGTCGAGCGGACACGGCTTGGAAAATGGGTGATCGCCGGACGGATTGAAATCGCGGCGATTGGACTCTACGCCATCCTAGCCGCCTTTTTCATCGGACGGCAGGTGCAGAAGTGGCGCGCGGGCGTGGCGCTCAATACGCCGAAGCTGGGACTGCTAGCGATGCTGGTACCGATGCAGTGGCTCGCGTTTCTGCATGCGGCCGGCTTCGGACCCGACGGCATTCTGCGCGCTGGGATCACGCTGGGCCTATTTCATTCCTTCCAATATCACCGGCTGTTGTGGTTTCACAATCGCAACCGGTACACCGCGCCGGGCGCGCGCGAAAAACACGGGCTGGCCGCGTTCTTTGCGAAGGACGTGGGTTATTACATACTGCTCGCGCTGGGCATGCAGTTCCTGCTCTCCACGCTGCCTCAGACGTTGGTCCCCGCCGGGGATTGGATGAAAGCCGCGCTGTGGGGAATTCCCTTCACCCACTATCTGCTCGATTCGAAGATCTGGCGCGTACGCGGTAACAAGGAATTGGCCGCGGCTTTACGCATGTAGCTTCAACAACTTCCCGTTTCGCGGCAACCTCCTCGCTTGACAGCTCGGTTTATCGTGGCGCTAGAGGAGATCGGTGCTCTGCTGTTGGAGAGCCGGTTCAACCGAGCGGTGGATTCTAGATCCTTCGCTGCAACGTTTGCGTGCGACAGTCCCCGGGCCGGGGTGAATGGTCCTGAAGGGGCCCCTGAAGGTTTCTTATCTGCGTTCATCTGCGGCTATTTTGTTTGTTTGCTTGCGATCTAAGATCATCTTGATCCGCATCGACAGGCCCTCCATGCCTTTCGCCTTACGGACAAGGTCGTACCACGCCTGGACCTGCGGTTTTAGGTCGCCGCCCGCGATCTGCACTTTGTCGGCAGCCTCGATGTAGCGGCTGACGTTCGGCTCCCACTTACCCGCATAGGGATCGTACTCAAAAGTTGACCGCCAGACCTCCAGTTGCTGCTCCAGCACTATCGCCATTCCGGGCGCCATTCGCGCGGACGCTTTTGGCGCCACATTACCGATGTAGAGCACGGCCGAATCGGACCACGGCGCCGTCAGTCCTTCGATCAGCTCGTCTTCCAGACGGGGACGAGCAGCCACCTTGGCGCGCGATTCATTCTGCACCGCATCGCTCCAGGAATAGATGAACTCCAGCAGATCCGGCAGCGGGGTGTCATCAGGCAGAGCCCGGAACTTCGCAAGATCCTGGGCGGCGCGCTCCTCTTGAAATGCCTTTTCTTTTACGGCTTTCTCTTCAGCGAGTTGCGTCTCTTTCTTAACGTATTGCACGAATCCGAACAGCATCAGCCCCCAGCCGAATGCGGCCGCCAGCCCCAGAATCGCGCCCGCTCCGGCGCGACCCGCGGTGCGGGGGATCACATTCTCGAATCCGTGGACTGCCCACAGGCACGCGGCAAGCAGCAGAAATGGAACCAGGCCAGCGAGTTCGTGCCAAAAGGTCTTGTTTCGGTCGAAGTCCACGAACATCACGGTGACCAGGGTCACCAGCACGCCGGCGACGAGAACGCAGCATACGAATCGTCCGCCGGGGACCCAATCGAAACGCCCGCGCGCGATCGTGACGAAGAGGAGGATGGTGGTGAAGATGACTGGAGGAACCGCGATGAGCCAAGCCCCTACCGGACCTTCCGGACCGCTGGGCGCCGCGCCCGCCACGCGCGACAGGACTAAGCACCCTAGAAGCAATAACATCAATACATCCAGCGCAAGGTTGGCCATACCCCTACGGGCGCAAATCGGGTTCGTTTTGCGTCAACGCGAAGAGAATCAGACCGGGATCAGGCGAGGTTGAGGACCTTGGCGACGACCTGCTTGTCTTCCCAGATCTTTTTTTGGAGCATGGTGATCGCGTAGATCAGTTGCTCGGGTCGCGGCGGACAGCCGGGGACGTAGACGTCCACGGGAATCACCTGATTAACCGGTACCAGTGCGTAATTCGAAAAGACGCCGGTGGAGGTGGCGCAGGCGCCCATCGAGATCACCCACTTCGGTTCCGGCATCTGTTCGTACAGGCGGCGGATCACTGGCGCCATCTTGTTCGAGACGCGTCCGGCGATGATCATCAGATCGGACTGGCGCGGCGAACCGCGCATCACCTCCGCGCCGAAGCGCGAGATGTCGTAGCGCGACGCGATCATCGACATCATCTCAATGGCGCAGCAGGCCAGACCGAAGCTCATCGGCCAGATAGAATTCTTGCGGGCCCAGTTAATGGCCTTGTCGAGAGTGGTGGTGACGATCGACTCGCCGAAGGGATCTTCTTCGACTTCCTGATCGACGCGCGCGAACAGCTCCGGCGGCTGACTGATATGGAATTTATTGTCGGCGTCCACGGGTGCATTATCTCACGGGACGCGACGGGTGGGGGATCGGAGTAGAATCAGTGGAAACTCGATGCCTCTTGCCGCTGGGACGCTGCTCGGTTCCTATGAAATCCTCGCACCGCTCGGCGAAGGCGGCATGGGAGAGGTCTATCGCGCCCGGGATACCAAGCTGGGGCGCGAGGTAGCTCTCAAGCTGGTGCGCAGCACCCTCGCCGGTGATCCCGAGTACATGCTTCGCTTCCAGCGCGAAGCGCGCCTGCTGGCAGCGCTCAACCATCCCAATATCGCGGCGATTTACGGCCTGGAAGAAGCGGGAACCGTTCACGCGCTGGTGATGGAGCTGGTCAACGGGCAGACGCTGGCGGAGCGACTTGCCGCAGGGCCGATGCCGCTGGATGAAGCGCTCAGTGTGGCGAAGGAGATCGCCTGTGCCCTCGAAGCCGCGCACGAAAAGGGCATCATCCACCGCGACCTCAAACCGGCCAATGTGAAAATCACTCCCGAAGGCGTGGTGAAAGTTCTGGATTTTGGCCTGGCGAAGGCGATGGAGAAGCCGGCGGCATCCAACGATCCTTCCCTGTCGCCGACCTTAACCAAGGACGCGACCGAATTTGGGTCGACCATGGGTACGCCCGCGTACATGAGCCCGGAGCAAGCCCGCGGGAAACCCTTGGACAAGCGCACGGACGTTTGGTCGTTCGGCTGTGTTCTCTACAAGGCGCTGTCCGGCCGCGCGGCCTTCTCTGGCGAAACCAGCTCCGACACGATGGTGGCGGTTCTCCGAGCCGATCTCGACTGGGACGCATTACCGGCATCGACGCCCGTTCAGATCCGCCGCCTGTTGCAGCGCTGTCTTCGGAAGGACGTCCAACGTCGGTTGCGAGATATCGGCGACGCGCGCCTCGAAATCGAGGAGGCCCTCGCCGATCTCTCCGCGGCGCCGGCCGTGGCTGCCACCACATCGCTACCGAAGCGCTCGATTTCGTGGAGCCTCGTCGGTCTGCTGGCAATCCTGGCGGGTTTGATTGGCTGGTGGCTTTCGAACACGCTGCGAAAGGCACCCCCTTCGCAGGTTGTCGGCGTGCGGCGACTCACCGATTTCTCGGGTCTGGAGGAGTTTCCGGCGCTGTCACCGGACGGCAAGTCGGTGGCCTTCACCGCGGACCTGGGCGGGACGCGCCAGATCTGGGTCCGACTGCTGTCCGGCGGCGCACCCCTGCAAATCATATTACTCGCCTTCCGCGGAGTCCGGGTCGCAGGGCACGCTATGGGAGACTTCGGCGCTGGGCGGGGTGCCGCGCCGCATCGTCCCCAGTTTTGGTGGCGGCGACCTAAGCCATGACGGAAAGCGCCTCGCGTTTTTCCGCTTTCACGATCGTCAGGTGGAACTGCACACTGCGGCGCGCGACGGTTCCGGCGATCACGTGATTACGCGCTTGCCGGCCGAGTACCGAATCCTGTCTCCGCGTTGGTCGCCGGATGACCGGTCGATTGCTTATCAACGTGGGCGCATATTCGAGGATGATGTCTACGCGGTTTCCGCCGACGGCGGCGATGCTCGGCGCATCACGCAGGACGGCAAGCCGATGAACGGATTTGCGTGGCTGCCCGACGGGTCTGGCGTGGTGTACAGCTCGGCTCGAGCCAGCACCATTCTGTATCTGCCACCTTTCAATCTTTGGCTGCAACGGACCGATGGCACGGCGCCTCGGCAACTCACCTTCGGCGAAGTTTCCTATACCCAACCCGACGCGGGACCGGCGGGCCAGCTCAC
>WNFL01425905.1_pt2 | contig 10168 bp, 12 predicted proteins | sample 5400361 | NCBI WGS metagenome assembly WNFL01 (sample SAMN13153351, study PRJNA577476) | soil metagenome | isolation source: 40 cm soil on Douglas fir-dominated hillslope | place: USA:California | collected 2013-09-17
CCCCGTTCATCATGAAGGACAAGGTATTGAGCGGCATTTCGGGCGGCGAGTTCGGCGTTCGCGGCTACGTCGCGGCGTACGACATCAACACCGGAAAACAGGTCTGGAAGGGCTACAGCATGGGTCCGGACACGGACATGCTGATCAACCCGAGCACGACAACGACGTACGCCGACGGCAAGACGGTTCCGGTTGGCGCGGATTCGTCGCTGAAGACCTGGCAAGGCGACCAGTGGAAGATCGGCGGCGGCACGACGTGGGGTTGGTACGGCTATGACCCGCAGCTGAACCAGATGTTCTACGGCTCTGGCAACCCGTCGACCTGGAACCCGACGCAGCGTCCCGGCGACAACAAGTGGTCCATGTCGATCTGGTCGCGCGATGTCGATACCGGCTCGGTCAAGTGGGTCTATCAGATGACGCCGCACGACGAGTGGGACTTCGACGGCATCAACGAGATGATCCTGGCCGACATCCCGGTGCACGGCAAGCCGACCAAGACCGTGGTGCACTTCGACCGCAACGGCTTCGGCTACACGCTGGATCGCACCAACGGCATGCTGCTCGTCGCCGAGAAGTATGACCCGTCGGTGAACTGGGCCACGGGCGTCGATATGAAGACTGGCCGACCGGTAGGCGTTCCGAAGTACTCGACCGAGCACAACGGTCAGGACGTGACGACCAAGGACGTGTGCCCGGCCGCTCTGGGTACCAAGGACCAGCAACCGGCGTCGTTCGATCCGCAGACCGGCCACTTCTACGTTCCGACCAATCATGTCTGCATGACCTATGAGCCGTTCAAGGTCGAGTACACCGCCGGCCAGCCCTATGTCGGGGCCACGCTGACGATGTTCCCGGGCCCGACGACCCCGGTCAACGGGATGCAGGGCAGCATGGGCTCGCTGATCGAGTGGGATGCGGGCACCGGCAAGATCGTGAAGTCGCATCCCGAGAAGTTCTCGGTATGGAGCGGCGTGCTGACGACCGACGGCGGCATCGCCTGCTACGGAACGCTGGAGGGCTACCTGAAGTGCGTCGATGCGAACGACGTCAACAAGGAACTGTACAAGTTCAAGACGCCGTCCGGCATCATCGGTAACGTGAACACCTGGACCTACAAGGGCAAGCAGTACATCGGTGTGCTGTCCGGGATCGGTGGCTGGGCCGGCATCGGCATGGCCGCGGGTCTGGAGAAGGACACCGACGGCCTGGGTGCGGTCGGTGGCTACAAGGAGCTGTCCAAGTACACGGAGTTGGGCGGTCAGCTGACGGTCTTCACGCTGTCGCAATAACTTCGAGTCGTTGTCGATAGGGGCGCGCGAGCCTGGCTCGCGCGCTTTTTTATGCAGTGGCAGCAGGCGCAGTTTCCGCCAGCTGCGTCACGAGCGAATCGGAACCGACATGGACAAGATCTTTCTAAGCGGCCTGCGCGTCGAGGCGATGGTCGGCATCTACCCGGACGAGCGGACCTCTTCGCGTCCGGTCGAAATCGACCTGGAGATCGCAGTGCCGGGCGACCGGGTGTTCCGATCGGGCGACGTCGCCGACACGGTCGACTACGCGGCGGTTTCGGAGCGGATCCGGGCCGAGCTGGCCCGTGTCCGGTTCGGCTTGCTGGAACAGATGTCTCAGGCCATCGCCGGCATCCTGCTCGACGAATTCGGATCGCCGTGGGTGCGTGTGACGGTCGTCAAACTCGGCGTGTTGGGCGATGGCGTCAAGGTCGGCATTTCCATCGAGAGGCGAGCCGCAAAGTCCCGCAGTTCCCGCGTCGCGCCGCGTCGCAACGGGGTTCCGGTCGGGCCGGACTACCGGATGTTGATGTCCGGTGGGATCGACGGAGGTGATGGCGCGGCGCAGCATGTCCAGGCGAACTCTGGTACACCAAGGTAGGATCTGGCGCGTTGTTGTTGCCTAGCGTGTTCCGCTAGGACGGAGCGACCCATCGAGAGCAGAACCCCAAACGATGGGGCGGCGGGAGGCAGACAATGGGAGCGGCTTCGTTCGGTGCGCTTGCGCTTTTTTCGACGATTGCAGTAGTTCAACCCGTTTACGCGGATGATCCGCCGACAAACGTTCCAGGAGCTGACGTGCCGGCGGCGACCGGCTCGGATCAGGCTGCGGTCCCGGCGCCCGCCGGCAGCGCCGATGCCGCTCCGTACCGCGTCGTCGACGGCGATCACGTTGACGCCAATACGTTGAAGGGCTGGCAAACTTGGCGAGCGATGGCGTGCGACCGTTGCCATGGGCCGGACCAGGAAGGGCTGGTGGGTCCATCGCTTGTGCAGTCATTGAAGGTTATGACGAAGGACGAGTTCAAGGCGGCCGTGTTGGACGGGCGAGTTGAAAAGGGGATGCCCGGTTTCAGCGCTGTGCAGACCGTGGTCGACAACATCGACAACCTGTATGCATACCTGAAAGGGCGCTCGGATGGCGCCATCAAGCCAGGAAAGTTGAAAGGGATCGAATGAGTGTTTTGTTTCGCGGCTGGGTGTGGACCCTCGTCGGCGCCGCGCTGACCGGGGCGGCCGGACTCGCCGCGGCGGACGACGCTCCGCCCGTGACCGGGCCTCAGCCGGCCGCAGGCGCCGCCAAGCAGGAACCGGCTGCCGTGCCGCAACCGGCCGCCGCGCCGCAACCGGCCGCGAGCCCTGCAGCGGGCGGGGGCGGGGACAAGCCGCTGTACCGCAACCACGTTGATGCCAACACGATGAAGGGGTGGCGTACCTGGCGCGCGCTGGCGTGCGAGCGCTGCCACGGCGCGAACCAGGAGGGTCTGGTCGGCCCCTCGCTGGTGGACGACCTGAAAACGCTGTCCCGGGAGGACTTCAACAAGTGCGTTCTCGAGGGCCGCATCGACAAAGGCATGCCGAACTTCGGTGGGATCAAGTCGTTGGCCGACAACCTCGACGACCTGTACGCGTTCCTGAAGGGGCGCTCGGACGGAGCCATCCCGACCGGTCATTTGAAGGAAATCGAGTGACCGGGCCGATCCGTCCGCGCAACTGGATCGCGGCCGCTGCGGCGGCGCTCGCGTTTGCGGCCGGCGCGCGCGCGGCCGACACTCCCCCGCCGGCCGGTGACGGCGTGCTGCGCGTTTGCGCCGATCCGAACAACATGCCGCTGTCGAACCGCAACGGCGAGGGCTACGAGAACCGGATCGCCGAATTGCTGGCGCGGGAACTCGGCTGGAAGCTGGAGTACACCTGGTTTCCTCAGCGCATGGGGTTCATCCGGAACACGCTGAGAGCGCGCGACGCAGACCAGGACCGCTTCAAGTGCGATCTGGTGATCGGAGTTCCGGTCGGATACGAACTGACGCTGACCACGCCCGCCTATTACCGCTCGACCTGGGCGATGGTGATTCCGAAGGGCAAAGGGCTGGACGATATCCATGCGCCCGATGACCTGTTGAAGATAGACCCGGCGAAGTTGAAAAAGCTGCGTTTCGGGCTGGTGGGGCGCTCGCCGCCGACCGACTGGCTTCTGAAGAACAACCTGATCGAGCAGGCGGTGCCGTTCGCCACGCAGTCCGGAGACCCGGAGGCGTATCCCGGCGAGCTGATCGACAAGGAACTGGCGGCCGGCCATGTCGATGTCGCGTTCGCCTGGGGACCGATTGCCGGCTACTTCGTCAGGCACGCCAAGCCGCCGGGAATGCAGGTCCTGCCGTTTCCGCCCAGCCCGGACATCAAGTTCGACTACGAGATCTCGATGGGCGTACGCTTCGGCGAAAAGGAGGCCCGCAACAAGAAGGAAATCGACTCGATCCTTCTGTCCTATGGAGTCCCGCTGCTGGACGATCGGGGCAACCTGATCCAGGCGGGCAACTGAAGAAGCGGTTCGGGATGCCGTTTTATCGCCATCCAAGCGCCCGCGCGGCCCGGCGCGAGGACCGTCAACGCGCGGCGCGCCGCGTCGCGCCGGTTGCGGCCGCCGCGCTGAGCTTCGCGCTGCTTTTCGGGCCTGGCACTGCGCGTGCGGAATCGAGCGAGATCTCGCGGGCCGAGACGCTGCTGTTCATGTCGCCGCACCTGAAGGAGCTGCAGCCGCCGAGCCGGCTGCACTATGCATTCCACAAGAGCGGAACGCTGGAAAAGGGCTTTTCGGATACGGTCGACATCGACATCACCACCGGGTCGGACGGCAGCAGGAAGGGCGTGGTCAGATTTTTCTCCGGCAAGCGCCAGATCAAGTACCCGGAGGTCGAGCGTGCCGAGGGCAATCCGGTGCTGCTGTTCTATCTGGAGCGGGAAATCCGCGAAATGTCGCGCTTGACCGGCGGGCAACCGAATCACTTCCGGCAAAGGATCCGCACGGCGCTGGCCCAGTCGGCGCAGATCAAGGACATCGACATCCGTTTCGGCGGCCGCACGATGCGGGCGCAGCAGATCACCATCTCGCCGTACGATTCCGATCCGAACCGCGAACGCTTCGACCGCTTGGCCACCAAGCAGTACGTCTTCACGATCTGCGAAACGATCCCCGGTGTCGTGTACGAGATGCGAGGCGTCGTCGAGGCGCCCAGCGGATCGTCCGCGGACGAGACCGTGATCGACGAGACGCTGACGTTCGCCTCCGCCGGGGTGCCCAAGTAGGATCGGCTCGCCGATCCGCTCACGGAGCTTTACGGTATGTTGCGGTCATCCGGCCTCCTGCTCGCCTGCGCAGTCGCAGCGGCAGGGTCCTCGATCGCGCAGTCCCCGCAGATCAAGCTGCCCGGCAGCGGCCTTTTCATATTGCCGGTCGATGCCGGCCAATCGCTGCTGAGGCAATGCTCCCGCGCTGCGCCGGCGAATGTTTCCCAGTTTTGGAATCCGTCACCCGAACAAATCCAAAAACTCGAATTGCTGCTGCCCAAATACGTTCGCTATGGCGCCGGTCGGAAGCCCGGCATCCCGGACGACGTGGAATATCACCGCCAATATGTCGGCATTGTTGTCAACGGGAAACGGCTGATATATGGAAACTTCTATCCGGTGAGCGTTTCTGGTTACTTCGACGAGAAATCGACGCCGGTGATCATCTGCGATGGCGGCGCGGCCTTCTGGGGAATCGTGTTCGAGCCGGAATCGAATGTATTCCTCGATCTGCAGGTCAACGGGTCGGTTTGAATTCGAAGCGGGTCCGGCTGGCCGGCCGGGAAATCACTTGATGTCGGCAGAACCTTTGAGCTGCTGGGTCGGTTCGTAGCCGGCTAACCCGGCCAGTGGATCAATTCACCCTGTCCCGCGAACGCCAGGTCCCCGACCCAACGTCGGACACGGATCGACGGCCGGCTCAACGACGCGAACCGCGATGGCAGTTCCTTCCACGAGCGCGCCAGCAGCACCAGGAACCCGAGCGGTAGCTCCCCGGCGTCGTTGAAGGTCGGCCCCGGCGTCGGCGGGGGCCCGGCAAACACGAGCGAGCCACGCCGCATCGCGAAGCCCGGCCGCGCGCCGCACGCGCCCAGCGTGGCGATCGTGCCGCCCTGCATCCGCGATCCGCAGTAATCGCCGCACGCGCCCTCGGCCAGGATCAAACCGCGCCGCATGTGATCGCCGGCACGGTCGCCCACCCGGCCGCCGACGATCACGACTCCGCCGCGCATTCCGCGGTGCTCGCCGGGCAGCGCCGCGCCCAGGTAATCGCCGGCGTCTCCGCCGATCCGCATTAAGCCCCCCACCTGCCCGCTCGCGGCGTACGCATCGACGCTTCCGCTCACGTCGATGCGGCCGCCGCGCATCCCGATGCCGAGGTAGGCGCCGGCGCCACCCTCGACGCGTATCTGACCGTCCTGCATGCCGGCGCCGATCCGGTCCAGGCGCACGCCGTCGCCCACGATCAGGATCCGGGGACCGGCCGTGCCGCGCACGTCGAACCACTCGCCCACCGGCACGCTGCGGCGCCCGTAGGCGAGCGGCAGCCGCGCGACCGCGTCGGCGGTCTGCCCCGCCAGCCGCTCCGGCGTCAGCAGCGAAAGATCCAGCCGGAACGCTGGCGCCGCGCGCAGCCGCAACACCAATTCTGTCACGGCAGCAGCGCCCGCAGCGGGAAGTGGAACTTGCCGAGCTTGCCGCCGTAATTGCCTGCGCTCAGCCGCAGGATTCCGCCGGCAGCGCCCACAGCGCACACCGCCCGCAGTCCGGCCTGCATCGAATGGCGCACCGCCTCCTCGGTCAGGCCGTCGATCACGATTTCCAGCACGCATTCGACATCCGGCCCCAGCTCGGAGTCGACGCTGGCGCGCAGCGTTGGGCAGAACGCGTGATTGGTCGATGCGATCAGCGCTTTGTACTTGGAGCCGACCTTGGAGCCGGAACGGGCGATGCCGCCCGGAAACGGCATGATCGCGCCGCTCACCCGTCGCATCGCCTCGATCGCGGCTTCCGCGGCCGCCAGTGCCTGCGAGGCGCCGGACGCGAGGATCAGGAAGTTGCCGCCCCCGATCGCGTCGCTCATCGCCGCCGTGTCCTCGGCGATGAACTCGCCGTCCATCACCGGAACGCGCCAGTAGTGGCGCCCCCCGATCACTTTCGAGATCTGGTGACCGTCGCCGAAGTAGCGCAAGGTCTTGCCCAGCGGCAGCGGCCGGCCGCTGGCGATCCCGGAGAACACCGCGCTGGTCGGCGAGGTCAGGACGCATTGACCGACGCGCCGCTCCAGCTGCTTGGCAAGCTCGCTGCTGGAGGTTGCGAACAGCAGCACCGCAATGCCCGGCCGTCCGTCGGGCGTCCGCGCGCCGTCGAGCTCGCACTCGATGCCGGCCTCGAGGCCGCATCCGATCACCGAGGTCGCGAACCCCGTCATTGAGACGGCGGCCGTCCGGGCCCACCCCAGCGTTTGAGCCGTGATGATCAGGCGCGTGCCGCGCATCGCGAAGGCCTCCGCGAAGGTGTCGTCCACCGAGACGCCGTTCACGATCACCTGCGGGCCTCGCGACATGCGTGCACGATCAGCTCGGAACCGCACTCGCACAGTTCGTCGCGATCGATCCGGAAACCATCCGCCGAGGTGGTCTGGTAGCGCTCGAAGTATTCGGCCACCTCGGCCTCGATCGAGCGGTCGTATTCCGGCTTGACCGCGTGCACGCTGCCGCGGGTGACTGCTACCAGGCGCCCGTCGCGCAGGATCATCTGGCCGTCCTTGAATACGTATTCGGGCGTCCTGAACATCCGCTCGCGGTCGGGATCGTCGCGGTACACGACGATGTCGGCCGCGGCGCCGGCGCCCAGATGTCCGCGGTCGGCCAGGCCGAGAGTGCGCGCAGGCCCCGCGCGCGTCATGATCGCGATCTCGTACAGCGAGTACTCGCGCGTCAGGCTGCCGAGGATCGAGGCGGCGCGCGCGTCCGGATTGATCTTCTCGAACATCTCGTTGCGAAACGCGCGGTCCGCAAGGAGCCGGATCAGGTGCGGGTAGGTGGTGAATGGGGCGCCGTTCGGATGGTCGGTCGTCAGGAAGATCCGCCAGGGATCGCGCACCGACAGGAAGATTTCCAGCCCGATAGCCCACTGCAGCGCATTGACGAAGCTCTGGTCGCGGTAGCGGAACGGCACGACGCCGCAGCCGGCGTCGCACTCGATATCCATGATCACCGATTTGCGCGGTGAGCCGACGTCCGCGTTGCGAAACTGCGCCATGCTGTCGCCGGAGGCGGTCACGGTCTGGCCGAACATGATCTGCCCGACGTCGGCGCTCACGTTCGGATTCGCGTTGATCGCCTCGGCGATGCGGCCCGCCGCCGAGGAGAACTTGCGATCGCCCTCGGTGCCATAGCTGTGAAACTGGACATGCGTCAGGTGGATCGGCAAGCCTTCGGCCGCCCCGATCGTGGCCAGCGTCGTATCGACGTTGCCCGGCACGCCCAGATTGCAGCCGTGCACGTGCAGGCCGTGCGGCACGCCCAGTTCGTGCACGGCCCGTGTGAGCGCGTGCAGCACCCGGCGCGGAGTGACGCGGTAATAGGCGTGCTCCTCATCGACGTCAAGGCTGCGCTGGTTGAACTTGAACGCGCTGATTCCGCCCGGATTGACCACCTTGATCGCGATCGAATGCGTGCAGTCCAGCACCCAGGCCACGTAGTCGTTGATCCGTGACTGCGGCTGTCCCGCGGCCAGCATCCGCAGGAAGAAGTCGTCGTTGCCCAGCAGCGCATAGCACCCTTTGTCGACGATGGGAGTGTCGCCCAGCTCCAGGTGCGTCTGGCGCGCGTTGATCGGCAGCATGGCCGGCTCGAAGCAGGCGGTGTATCCCATTTCGGCGTAGCGATAGCCGGTTGCCAGCGTGCCGGGCGTCGCGTGGCCGCAGCTGGATCGGGTCAGCGCGGTTCGCGGATCGCAAGCCTGCCGGTGGTCCTCGGGCAGCAGCAGCCGCGCGAGGTTCACCTTGCCGCCGCCGATGTGCGTATGCAGGTCGATCGCACCCGCCATCACGATGCGGCCAGACACGTCGAGCGTCTGTGCGGCCGCCGCATCGGCCGGCGGGTCGATGATGCGTCCGTCGCGCACGTAGACGTCGCGCACTTGCCCGTCGATTCCATGCGCCGGATCCATCATCCGGCCGCCGGCCAGCCGCATCAGCATCAGGGCAATTCCTGACAGATGGCGCGCAAGACGCGCGCGCAGGAGGCCCGCTCGCTCGGGCGCGTCGCCACCAGGCGCATCGTCAGCACCTTGTCGGTTCTTACCAGGTGGCCGGCATGGTCGAGGCCGGGGGTCGCGACCGGAAAATACACGTCGGCGCGGTCGGCGGCGGCCGCATTCGGGCCCGCGAGAAGGATCAGCGGCGCTTCAAGATCCTCTGGCGGCGGCAGATCCGACAGCGTCGAGATCCACGTCAGCGCGTCCGCCTCGCGGCGGGCCAGCAGCCGGCGCGCGTCGAACAGGTAAGGATCGTATTCGGGGCGGCCGGTCGCGAAGCTGGTCCGAAACGGACAGCCGACCTGCCACAGCAGCACGGCGTCGGCCGTCAGGTCGGCTTCGCTGCCGCCCAGCGGAACTCCCGAAAAGCGCGTTGTGCGGCTCAGCGCCGCCAGCGTGCGCTGGATCGCTTGCACGCTCAGTTCGGCGTGCGGGAAATTCAGGTCGGCTGCGGCCCAGACGAGCACGCCGTAGCGGGCCGCCTGCATCGCGTTCGACAGCTCGCGCAACCGCTCGAGCGGCACCGAACCGGCGTGCTGTGCATCCAGCCGGACGCCGGCCACCAAGGCGCCCAGTGCGCCGAGCACATCGGGCAGCTCCGGCTGCCCGCATGCGATCCAATCGGTGCGCCCCGGGGCGTCCGGCGGCGGCCGCGCACCGAGGAAGATCGAGCGGCGATCCTTGTCCTTCAGGCCGAACAGGGTTCCTCCCGGCGCGGCGATCCGCTCGAAAAAGCGGGGAAAGCGGCTGATCACGTCGGTTCCGACGACCACCAGCAGGTCGGCCCGATTGCGCACTTCCGCCAGCGTGGTCGTGATCGCGCCGCGATCCTGGAACGCCAGCAGATTGCGGAACTTGGCCGTGGATCCTGCGTGATCGAGCACGGCGCCGCAACGGTCGGCCAGCTCGACAGCGGCGCGCATGCCGGCTACGTCGGTAGCGAGTCCTCCGATCAGCGGTTGCACGGCCTCGCGCAGGATCTTGGCCGCAGCATCGACAGCCTGCTCGAACGTCGCGGCAGATCCGCCCACGCGCGCCGAATCCTGCCCCGCGGCCGACTGGCGCGCGAAGCCTGCCCGGCTCAATTCGCAGCCGCGCGCCGAGACGCTGACGGTCCCACCGTCGGACGCGCTGACGCCCACGTCATCGCATAGCAGACCGCAGAACGGGCAAGTGCAGACTATGGCCGCGGCAGAGCGCTGTTGACTTCCGGTTTGGCTCGCGAGCATGCGGCGATTGTAGCCACGAGGACGTTGAGCCTGGCAGGCACATCCAGGGTAGTATCCTTCGCGCGGGGAGGATCGGCTTCGAGTAGGCTGCGAGCCCCTGAAGCTTCCTCCGCGGCCTTCATGGGACCGCGCTTGCTGCCACGCGGCCGACCCGGATAGAACCATGCAAAGCCCGGCTGGTGCATCCCGTCACGCAGTGCCGACCCCTGCTCATATCCGGGTCACGGCGCCGGCACGGCTGCACTTCGGTTTCGTCGACCTGCATGGCGGACTCGGTCGTCGCTTTGGCAGCCTCGGACTGGCGATCGACCGCCC
>WNFL01015722.1_pt2 | contig 10167 bp, 8 predicted proteins | sample 5400361 | NCBI WGS metagenome assembly WNFL01 (sample SAMN13153351, study PRJNA577476) | soil metagenome | isolation source: 40 cm soil on Douglas fir-dominated hillslope | place: USA:California | collected 2013-09-17
AACTGCTGGATTGTCAGGTCCGCACGAGCGAGATCGAGCTCGCGCGCAAGGGTCGAGGACGCAAGCCGCATTGACGGCAGCGCCGAGCGCAAATAGCCGACCAGGTGATGCAACATCAGCCGCCCACGCTGGCCGTCGACCTCATAGAGGCGACGCACATTGGCGAGCGTGTTGAACAGAAAATGCGGCTCGATCTGCGCCTGCAGCGCGGAAAGGTGCGCTTCGATCACCTGTGTCGACAAGCGCTCCTCGTCGCAGCGTGCATCGGCGAGCGCCGCTCGGGTCGCATCGTCGTCGCGTAGTGACGACAGAATCAGGTAGGCCACGGCGCCGATTGCGGTCCAGATCAGGCCCACAAATAGAACCCAGCTCAGGTGCTCAGCCGAATTCATCGTCGCTATTCGCGCGAGCGCGATACAACCGAACGTCGACGTGAAGGCGCCAGCGGCGATGCCGGCGACGACCAGCGCCGTGCGCGCGACGCGCGGCAGTTGGCGCGGAAGAAATGCTTCGGCCAGCGCCATCGCCAGCAGCACCGAAACTGCGCTGACCAAGGTCTGCCGTGTCATGTAGCCGACGAAAAAAAATGTCTGTTCGGCCGTGTCCCCAATTCCCATCGGCAGAAAGCTCCAGACACCGACGAAGAACGATAGATAAAACATGGCCGCGATCGTCTTCAGATTGAAGATGCGTAGGAAATCTGAACGGCGATCGAAGAATGTCACCGCTGCCGGCGGCAGCCGCACGGTGTTGCTATTGGCGGCGGGCAGCGCAATGGCCATGTTGACGCGTTCCGTTCAGAGTTGACTTCAATACAGGTCCGCGGCGCGAGCAGTGATCGACCGCCCCGGCTGACACTTCCGTTTTCGGATCGCGCCAATGGCGACCTGCCATTGGTCAGCATTGTCCGCGTGTCACCGGTTCGGTTCAAGCCGGCGCGACGAAACGACCGCCGATGAGGACGAGATCCAGTTGCGCAGGATCAGTTCGGCGAGTGCGGGGCATATACGCCGCGATTTCGGCGGCACCGCTGCGGCCGGCCGCCGCCAACAACGTAGGCTTGCCGATTGGATTGTGCCGACAACAGCCGGCATTGAACTTCGCGAGACATGATATCGAGCCAGCGGACCGCGCGCGCAGCGCAGCAGCTTTGCAACGGATTCGCGATAATGAGGGCATGGCAGGCCAACTCGATCAGCCTTTCGACCGCGACGCGGGCCCGGATCCGGGGCCATCGGCGCCCGACGCATTGCTGCGGCCGCGCCGGCGCGTTGCGGCGGCGAAGAAAAGCCCGTCCACACGCGGCGCGCGCTTGCTGCTCGAAGCAATGTGGATCGTCGGTGCGGTGGTGGTTATGGCGCTCGCGATCGTGCTGGCGACGTTCAGCCCGGCTGATCCGGGATTCACGCATTCGGCAACTCTGGCACCGATCTATAACGCCGGCGGACGTATTGGTGCCTGGCTTGCGGACATGCTGCTGTTGCTGTTCGGCCTGTCGGCGTGGATCTGGGTTGCCGCAGGCCTGGCGTGGGTCAGTCGCGGCCTGCGTCGGCTCTTCGCGCCGTACGAAGACCGGGGCTTGCCTGATTGGCTGCAGGCGATCGGCTTGGCGATATTGCTGGCGGGCGCCACCGGACTCGAGGCATTGCGCCTGCATGGTCTCAGCGGCCCGCTGCCCGGCGCGCCGGGCGGGGTCGCCGGCGCGCTGATCGCGCCGCTGGTGCTCGCGGGCCTGGGCTTTACCGGCGCGACCGTTGCGCTGATCGTCGCTGCGGCGATCGGGGCCAGCTTGTTCTTCGGCTTTTCGTGGCTGACCGTGGCCGAGCGCATCGGTATGGTGTTCGAGCACTTCGTGCTGCGCGCCCGCGCCGCACGCGAGGCGAAGGAAGATCGCGCCATCGGCGAACAGGCGGCGCGGGCGCGCGAAACCGCGCTCGAAAGGGAGCGCGAGCGGATCGACGAGGCGCCGCCGGTGCACATTGAGCGGCCAGCGGCGCGCGTCGCGCCGTCAGAACGCCGGCAAAAAGAGAAACAGGTGCCGCTCTTCGCCGAGCTCGTAAGCGCGCGTCTGCCGGCGCTCGATCTGCTCGACGAACCGGCCGCGGCGCTGGAATCGATTGCGACCGATACGCTCGAATTCACCTCGCGCCTGATCGAAAAGAAACTGAAGGACTTCGGCGTCGAAGCGGCGGTCGTGGCCGCGTATCCGGGGCCGGTCATCACGCGCTATGAAATCGAGCCCGCGGTGGGTGTCAAGGGCAGTCAGATCGTCAATCTGGCCAAGGATCTGGCGCGCGCGTTGTCACTGGTATCGATCCGGGTGGTCGAAACCATCCCCGGCAAAAACCTGATGGGATTGGAACTGCCCAATCCGAAGCGCCAGGTGGTGCGGCTGTCGGAGATTCTGGGCTCCGCCGTATACAACGAAAGTCACTCGCTGCTGACTCTGGGATTGGGCAAAGAGATCGGCGGCAAACCCGTGGTCGTTGATCTCGCCAAGATGCCGCACTTGCTGGTGGCCGGCACGACCGGTTCGGGCAAGTCGGTGGGCATCAACGCGATGATCCTGTCGCTTCTGTACAAAGCCGAGGCGTCGCAGGTGCGATTGATCCTGATCGATCCGAAGATGCTCGAGCTGTCCGTCTACGAACGCATTCCGCATCTGCTGGCACCGGTCGTGACGGACATGCGCGAAGCAGGGCACGCGTTGAACTGGTGCGTGCAGGAGATGGACCGACGTTATCGGGTAATGAGCAAGCTCGGGGTGCGCAGCCTTGCCAGCTACAACCAGAAAATCGTCGAAGCGCGAAGCAAAGGCGAGCCGCTCGCGAATCCCTTCACGCTGACGCCGGATGCGCCGGAGCCGCTCGATACCTTGCCGCTGATCGTGGTCGTGATCGATGAGTTGGCGGATCTGTTGATGGGCGCCGAAAGGAGCAAGAAGATCGAGGAACTGATTACACGGGTCGCGCAGAAGGCGCGCGCGGCCGGCATGCACATGCTGCTCGCGACACAGCGCCCCTCGGTTGATGTGATCACGGGTCTGATCAAGGCCAACATCCCAGCGCGGATCAGCTATCAGGTGAGTAGCCGCGTCGACTCGCGCACGATCCTCGACCAGATGGGTGCGGAGACGCTGCTCGGACAGGGCGACATGCTCTACCTTCCGCCCGGCACGGGTCACCCCCAGCGTGTGCACGGCGCGTTCGTGTCCGACGGCGAAGTCCACCGGGTCGTGGAGCATTTGAAGGCGCAGGGCGGCCGGTGTGCTCGACGCTCCCGATCTTGCGGCCAACGGCGACGGCGGTGAGGACGGCGCCGCGGGCGGTTATGCCGCCGAATCCGATCCGCTCTACGACCAGGCGGTGGAGATCGTGCTCAAGAACAAGCGCGCCTCGATTTCGCTGGTGCAGCGGCACCTGCGCATCGGCTACAACCGCGCGGCGCGAATACTCGAAGACATGGAGAAGGCCGGGCTCGTGTCGGCGATGCAAGGTAATGGCAACCGCGAAATCCTGGTGCCAAACCGCGAGCCGAGCTGAGGGCGGCGACATGGACCGTGCGGCGCAGCCGACGTGACTCGATTCCCGCGACTGCTTTGCGCGTGCGCGCTGCTGGCGCTGACCTTGCAGGCTCGCGCGGAAGCGGATTCGATCGCGCAATTGCGGGCGTTCCTGACCCACACCCCAACGGCGCGCGGCGAGTTCACGCAATTCGTAGCGTCCGCCGGTGATTCGGCCAAGGGGCGAGGCGATCGGACCGCACGCGAATCGAGCGGCACCTTTGTGTTCCAGCGGCCAGGCCGTTTTCGGTGGGTGTACGCGCGGCCCTATGAGCAGATCATCGTGTCCGATGGCGCGACCCTGACGTTATTCGACAAGGATCTAAATCAAGTCACCATCAAGAAGGTCGCGGCGGCATTGCCTTCGAGTCCGGCGGCGATCCTCTTCGGCTCCAACGAATTCGAGCGCGACTTCACGGTGAGCGACGACGGCGTGCGCGATGGCCTCGCTTGGATCGTGGCGCGGCCACGCAGCCAGGACACGACGTTCGACCGGATCGAAATCGGACTGAAAGACAACCTGCCCGGCGCGATGGTATTGCATGACAACTTTGGCCAGATCACGCGCCTGACCTTTGCCAAAGTGGCGTCGGCCGCTTCCCTGCCGGCGGAAACGTTTCGCTTCGCGCCGCCCAAAGGCGCCGACATCTTGCGCGCTGATCAGTAGCGCTACGAACGCTGCGGTGCGACTGTGACGGCGACCGTGCGGCTGCCCGTTAGGTGGCACCGTGTCGGCCGATTTGGCAGAGCGATCGCGGCCACTTCACATTTTGCCCGCACAACGCGATCTATTTCTTGGTCGCGCCGCTGACGATCGCCAGCAGTTCGACTTCAAACACCAAGGTTGCATTGGGAGGGATTACGCCGCCCGCGCCGCGCGCCCCGTACGCAATTTGCGGCGGGCAAGTGAGTTTGGCTTTGCCGCCCACCCTCATCTTGGCAACGCCCTCGGTCCAGCACTTGATCACGTGATTCAACGGAAACTCCGTCGGCTGGCCGCGTTGGTAGGAGCTGTCGAATTCCTTGCCGCCGGGAAACATGCCGCGATAATGCACACGCACGACGTCGGTCTCGACCGGGCTCGCGCCTTTGCCATCGACCAGCGGGCGGTACACGAGACCCGAGTCGGTCCTCACCGCGCCGGCTTCCTTGGCCGCAGTTTCGAGCGCGTCACCCTGTGCAAGCACCGAGCTGTTGATTGCAATGGCGCACACGATGAACAGAAAAAGTGCAGTGCAGCGAGGCATTGTCATTCTCTCCAATGAGACGAAGGCAGCGCGGACCAGACCGCACCGGTAAGTCGTAAGCCAGGTCCCGGTGTTGCATTTGGACCCGGTGCGGGACGGAGCTAGCGTACTTGCGTTTGCTTTCTGGATCGAATGCTAGCCTGTCGCGACCGCGAAAGACGGCGGGCGATGCGACCCAGTGGTTACACTTTTATTTCGGTTGTGGACGTGCTCGGTTGCGATGGTGCGCAGTTATCGCCGTCACTGCCACTGACTCGCTCGCCGCGAACCCGGCGAGCGCCCCGCGCGACGATTGCCTTGAACGACCTTCTAGCCGCCGCTCCAAATCGCGACACACCGCTCGCCGAGCGGATGCGGCCGCAGATACTTGCCGACGTCATCGGGCAGGCGCATCTGCTGGCGCCGGGACGGCCGCTGCGCGTCGCGTTCGAAACCGGTCATCCGCACTCGATGATCCTGTGGGGTCCGCCCGGATCGGGCAAAACGACCCTGGCGCGGCTGATGGCCCATGCGTTCGCGCTGGACTTCATCGCCATCTCGGCCGTGTTGGGTGGCGTAAAGGACATTCGCGACGCGGTTGAGCGGGCGCAGGCAACGCGGGCGCGTTCGCTGCGCGCGACGCTGGTGTTCGTCGACGAAGTGCATCGCTTCAACAAAGGACAGCAGGACGCGTTTCTGCCGCACGTGGAATCGGGGCTCTTTGTTTTCGTCGGCGCGACCACGGAGAATCCGTCGTTCGAAGTGGTGGGCGCGCTGCTGTCGCGCGCGGTCGTCTATGTTCTGGAACCGTTGGCGCGCCCCGATCTGGAACAGCTGATCGAGCGCGCCCTGGCGCACGAACGCAACGACGTTGCCGTCACCGCTGACGCGCGTTCGCTGCTGATCGATCTCGCCGATGGCGATGCGCGGCGCTTGTTGAACGCGCTGGAAGTCGCGGCGCAGGGCGCGCGCGAGCGGGGCATCGCGCAGATCGATGCCTCCTATCTGCGCGCAACGTTGCCGGCGACGCTGCGCCGCTTTGACAAAGGCGGTGAAAATTTTTATGACCAGATTTCAGCCTTGCACAAGTCAGTGCGTGGTTCCGATCCTGATGCGGCGTTGTATTGGATGGTGCGCATGCTCGATGGCGGTACCGACCCACTGTACGTCGCGCGACGCATGATCCGTATGGCGAGCGAAGACATCGGGCTCGCCGACCCGCGCGCGCTCCGCCTGACCCTCGACGCCGCCGAATCCTACGAGCGGCTGGGTTCGCCGGAGGGCGAGCTTGCGCTCGCGCAGGCGGTTGTCTATCTCGCGCTCGCGCCAAAATCGAACGCGATTTACAGCGCGTTTGGCGCCGCCCGCGCGTTCGTCAAGGAAGACAGTTCGCGACCGGTGCCGCTGCGCCTGCGCAACGCGCCGACGCGCTTGATGAAGGATCTGGGTTACGGCCAAGGCTACCGTTACGCGCACGACGAAGACAATGCGTACGCGGCCGGGGAAACGTATCTGCCGGACGGCATGATCGCACCGGACTGGTACAAGCCGGGCGAGCAGGGCCTTGAGCTGCGGATTCGCGAGCGGATGCGCCAGTTGCGCGAACTCGATCAGCAGGCCCGGGCGTCGGCTGCGGCCGCACCCGAAAAAAATAGCTAGCTTGTGCAAAATCGTCGCCGGCAAATTTTGCGCGCAACCGGACTCGACCAAGTCGATTTACGATCGAGGATTCAAGACGGGATTCACGATGCTGGATGTTCAATTGCTGCGCAAGGATATTTCGCTTGTTGCCGCGCAGCTGCGGCGGCGCGGCTACGTGCTCGACGTCGCCGCGTTCAATGCGCTCGAATCCGAACGCAAGTCGGTGCAGATGCGGTCCGAGGCGCTGCAGGCGCAACGCAATACGCTGTCCAAGCAGGTCGGCGATCTGAAGGCGCGCGGTGCCGACGCCAGCACCGTGTTGGCCGAAGTCGCCGCGATCCCCGGGCAGATCAAGGCGTTTGAGCCGGCGCTCGCCGACATCCAGGCGCGCCAGCAGGACTTTCTACTTGCCACACCAAACGTTGCCCACGAGTCGGTGCCGACGGGTTCGTCGGCCGATGACAATGTCGAGGTGCGGCGCTGGGGTGAGCCGCGCCGCTTTGATTTTCCGGTGCGCGACCACGTTGACATCGGCGCTCCGCTCGGTCTGGATTTTGAAACGGCCACCAAGATCGCCGGCGCCCGCTTCGCGATGATGCGAGGCGCGATTGCGCGTCTGCACCGGGCGCTTGCGCAATTCATGCTCGATGTGCAGACCGGTGAGCATGGCTATGTCGAGCACTACACGCCTTACATCGTCAACGCCCAGACCTTGACGGCAACGGGCCAGTTGCCGAAGTTCGAACACGATCTCTTTGCCGTGAAGAAGGGCGGCCAGGAAGGCCTGGGCGATACGCTGTATCTGATTCCAACGTCGGAAGTGACGCTCACCAACATCGTGCGCGACGCGATCGTGAAGGAATCCGATCTGCCGTTGAAATTCACCGCACACACGCCATGTTTTCGCTCGGAAGCGGGCAGCTACGGCAAGGACACGCGCGGCATGATCCGGCAACATCAGTTCGACAAGGTCGAGATGGTGCGGATCGAGCATCCGCAACGCTCCTACGCTGCGCTCGAAGAAATGGTCGGCCACGCCGAGGCGATCCTGCGCAAACTCGAATTGCCCTATCGCGTCCTGCTGCTGTGTACCGGCGACATGGGGCCGTCGTCGGCCAAGACGTACGACCTTGAGGTGTGGTTGCCGGGTCAGAGCGCATATCGCGAAATCTCGTCGTGCTCGAATTGCGAGGCGTTCCAGGCGCGCCGCATGCAGGCGCGCTTTCGGAATGCGCAAGGCAAGACCGAGCTCGTGCATACGCTCAACGGGTCGGGACTTGCGGTGGGCCGCACGCTGGTTGCGGTCCTCGAGAACTGCCAGCAGGCTGATGGGTCGGTCGATTTACCCGCGGTGCTGCAACCGTATTTCGGCGGCGCGACCTGCATCAGCGCGTGAGCACGGTACGGTCAAGTTCCTGCTTGCTTTGCGCTGGCGCGCCATTGCTGCCACGGCCCGACGCAACGTAGCACGAGCGCGCGGCGCGCCGACGCTGGGCCACTGATTCGGCCGATATACTTCTTCACTTCGCAACGCGTTGTGCGCTGGAGTCCGCGCGCACGAGATGCAGAAAAGTGACGGCGGGCCTCGAATGCGCGGGATTCGAGAGGCGCAGCGTCTGTTGGAGAAAGCAGGAGAGGTGGCAGAGTGGTCGAATGCGCCGGACTCGAAATCCGGTGTACGGTTTTACCGTACCGTGGGTTCGAATCCCACCCTCTCCGCCAGCGTGATCGCTTGGGCCGCTCGTTCGGGCCAAGACCTTTAAGCCGCCCGATCGGAGCCGCGCGCCGCGCTACAGCGGCACCAGCTGATGCTTGATTGCATAGCGCACCAGCTCGGTGTGATTGTTCAAGTTCATCTTCTTGAGTACGTGGGCCTTGTGCGTGCTGACCGTTTTTTCGCTTAGTGAAAGTTCCTGAGCAATTTCCGAGCCGCGCTTGCCGGCGATCAGCAACTCAAAGATCCGATACTCCTGTCGCGACAGGCGCGTGTGCATCGGCTGCTCGGAATGTTGCTCGCCGATGCCAAGCGTGAGTCGTTCGGCGATCTCCGGACTCACGTATTTGCCGCCGGCGCCAAGGCGCCGGATCGCGACCACCATTTCTTCGGACGCGTTTTCTTTCGTCATATAGCCATCGGTGCCGGCGCGTAGCGCCTGCATCACGTAAGTGTCCTCGCCGTGCATGGTCATTATCAGCGTACGCAAGGCCGGGCGCAGTGACTTGACGTGGCCGATCAGCGGAATGCCGCCGCGGCCCGGCATCGACAGATCGAGAATCGCGACGTCGATGGGCTGTGCCTGAACGGCGGCGACGACTTCGTCGTAGTTCGAGGCTTCTGCCACGACCGAAAGATCGGCGTGTTCAGAAAGAAGACGGCGCAATCCTTGGCGAAAGAGCTGATGATCATCAGCAATCAGCAGGCGAATCATTCTCGGGTTTCCAATTCGTCGAGAGGGCTCTTGTGACCGGTCCTGAGGGCGTGCCGGATCGACGGGCTACGCGCACAACCGCCGACAAAATCTTACTTGCTTACGAAGCCGAACAAGTCACAAATCTTAGACGCTAATCACAATCGTCCGACGCGTGCGATCGGTAGTTACGGAACCTAGCCAACAGGGGAAATGCTACTTCCACTGGGGCTGACCTCGTAGAACCTCACACTTTATGATTAATTGATGTACTCCAGAGGTAGTGCTTTGTTGTTTTGACGTAGGAAAATTCCTATTTATAGGTAATAAGTCTTATGTTCTTTTTATGGTTGCTCCCAGTATCGGTGGCCGGTTGGTCAAACTACCTTTGCCAAGCGCTTAACCGATCACTTCCTCTTCAAATTTGGGTGCCCATCCATCGGTTCACTAAAGCAAAGCGCAGGGCGCGTACACGGCTTAGTGAGGGGTTGGGATCTGCTGCGGTCAAGTGCTCGTCGGGGCCGCCGTTACGGGCCGGCTTTTGACTGTCCCGAGTAGTGTTTTCCAAGGTCAATGCGCAGAAACGACGAAATGGGATCAAAAATCGAGACTCGAACCAGAGCGCGGACCGCCCAGGATTTCAGTTGGGTCCAGGCGTTGACCGGCGGACGTGCCCCCAACCCGGAGCCGAAGGAAGGCGGCAAGGCCGCGCGATCGGACCGGCCCGAGGCGGAAGCCGTGGAGCGAAAATGGACGAATGCGGACATCGCGTCGCCTCGGCCACAACGTCGGCGTGGGGCGCCGCAGTTCGATGAGCTGCTCGGCGAAATCGACCGGCAGCATCGACATATCTTTACGTTGATCTGGGAGTTTTACGCCCTGGTCGAGGGGCGCACCGATCGCCTGCAATTACTCGATTTCCTCGACACAATCATTCGTCAGGTTCGCTCCAATTTTGCGACCAAGGGACTGGCATGGATGATGAACAGTGGGCCGAGCGGCACCACGCAGAAGCGTGCCGACCAGGCGATCATGGATCATCTGGCGCAAGCGCGCAGCACGTTGCGCGACGGGCCTGCACTTTCCAAGGCGGAGCTGATTCACGCGATGGATTCCCTGATCGTGCATTACTACGCCACCGACGATCTGCTCGCCGCGCGGCGCGTCTCGCATGCGCACCATGAGGCGGAGGCTTCAAAGGCGTAGGAAATTCGCGGATCTGTTGCAAAACTACTGCGCGGGCCAATTTGCCAATTGGCCGTCTGCCCGCTATTTTTTTCAACCGCCTGCTAAGCGGCACGCGATGGCAATGCCGCGCGCGGCGCGAGGT
>WNFL01149835.1_pt2 | contig 10166 bp, 4 predicted proteins | sample 5400361 | NCBI WGS metagenome assembly WNFL01 (sample SAMN13153351, study PRJNA577476) | soil metagenome | isolation source: 40 cm soil on Douglas fir-dominated hillslope | place: USA:California | collected 2013-09-17
ACCATAAAAAGTCGTTTGCGAATTGCCACTGAGAATGATTTTGCCGCCGCTAAAATTGGAAATTGAGCCAAACACATCAGACGTGCCAAAGGAGACGCCCAGGGTGGCATTGTTGTTTAATCCACCGTCGAAGAACATCGTTGAGTCGCGCGCGGTGATGGAATTTCCGTTGACGACCGTCCCTCCAGCCCGCAGCGTCCCGCCGACCAGGTCGATCTGCCCGGCGTTGTTGAGTTGGCCATCCACCTCCAGCTCGCCGCCCAGAATGTCAAACTGGCCGGAGTTGGCGATGTTGCTCCCGCCAGTTGGCAGCAGCAGCAATCGCTGCCCGGTGGAAAGCCTTAACTGGCCATCGGCGGCATTGTTGATCGCCGAGTTGATCCGCCCCGAGCCGGTGATCACGCCATGATTGGTCAACTGACCGGTGATGGTGAGATTGGTTGGGGAAGTGATCGTGCCATTGTTGGTCACCGCTGCGTCGATCGACCCATCGCCGGTGAGATTTCCGGTCGCGGCGACCACCACCGGTTGTGACACGCTCAGCACAGCGCCGGCCTGAAGCGCCAGCGTCGCCAGCCCCGACCCTCCGCCAATTTGCAGCGAGTTGATGCTGGTATCGGTGGCCGGGCCCGTCACCGTCAATGACGCGACGGGGTCAATGAAGACAGAGTGGACGGCGGCCGGGTTGATTGAGAGCGTCCAGTTGGTTTTTGTCGCCCAACTGCCGTTGATGGTGCGGCGATAATGCACCTCGGGCGTGAACAGGAACAGCCCGTGCGTGCCATCGGTGAAATCGGCGTCGTAGACCAGTTGGCCAAAGTCATTGAGAGAGGTGCCGCGGCCGTCCTGTCCGCCGGCAGGAATGATGGCCACGTCGTTGATGATCTTGCCAGCCAGGCCGTCCCCCTTACGAGCGACGAGCACTTGCTCGCCGGTGGTGTCGGCGAGGTAGAGGACGGTCTGGTTGTTGGCCGTGACGCCACCGGCCCCAATGGCGAGGTCGGCAGAAAACGCGAGTTGGCCATTGGCATTGAACGCCGGCGCTCCGATGAATTGGAAGACCACGCCAACCGGCAGGCCGCCGGCCTGCGAGCCTGTGCGGGCGACGAGTTGGACCGATGAGGGCGAGCCGGCCCAAAGGCCCGAAGAATTGCCACTGATTACCCCACCGGATCCTTGCACCAGCGAGGCGACGAAGGCGACCTGACCGGCGGCATTGATGACCGGTTGACCGAAATCATGGAAATGCGCTCCGGAGGGTGTGCCAGGGGCTTGGCTGCCTTCGCGGGCTGCCAGGATCAGCGAGCCGGGGGTTCCCGCCCAGATACCCCTATCGTTGTCTGTGGTCACTGAACCCGCCAGTTTGAGCGCTGCGGCAACGGCAATCTGTCCGTTCGCGTTCACCAGCGGAGCATCGAAGTTGTCGAAGGTGACCCCCGATGAAGTCCCCGGCGCCTGATCGCCCTCGCGCTGGATGAGTTGAACGCCGCCGGGCACCCCGGCCCAGATCCCCTCGTTGTTGTCGATCGTCACCCCACCCGAACCCGTGAGCAGGCTGGCATTGAAAGCGACAAACGACCCGGCGCTTGCCGAGATGGGTGTAAAGATACTGACGAAGACCGCGCCGGCCGGCGTGTCCGGCGCCGCGTCGCCTTCGCGCGCGGCGATCTGGAGCAAGGCGGGCGGGCCGACCCAGATCCCGATGTCGTTGGCGAGAGTGATGCTTCCGCCCGTATTCATAACGCCGATGTATCCAACCTCGCCGGTATCCGTGATGAACGGCTCCGAGAAGTTGGGGTTGAAAGTTGCGCCGGCAACGCCGGGGGCGGGCGAGCCTTCACGGGCGGCGATCTGCACACCGCCGGGCGCGCCCATCCAGATTCCCCTATCGTTGGAGGTCGTGACTCCGCCGGTGCCGGCCAGAAGAAAGCCGGTAAAGGCGAGCTGGCCCAAGCCGTTGAAGCGTACGTCGGCGAAGCTGTTGAAAACCGCGCCAGCACCAGCGCCGGGTGCGGCGCTGCCTTCGCGGGCGGCGACCTGAAGGGCCGCCGGTGCGCCGGCAAAGAGCGCAGTGTCGCTGGCGCTCGTCACCCCCCCCAAGCCGGTCTGAAGCGTCCCGAGGAACCCGATTTGTCCCGCGTTGTTGAGCAGGGGCACGCCGAAGGTGGAGAATTTGGCGCCCGCCGGGAAGCCTGGCGCCGTCGAGCCGGTGACGGCGATGGTGGTGGTCTGGGCGCACGCCGTCGGCGCCGTTTTGCCAAAATAAAGTGCTGCCGTCGCGGCGGCAGAAAGCAGCGCCAATCGGCGCAGATCATGACATCGTCTGGGCATGAGAATTAACCCTCCTTCAAACCGGATTTTTCATTGATTTGCTGACTCGGCGCCGCATCAAAAATGAACCACACAAAATCAGCGGCAAAAAAGCCGGCTCGGGTACATTGGCCGAGGCGAAGGAAGACAACATCGCCGCATCGCTCTGACTGACCGGAAGCGCTTCTCCGCTCACACTCTGCCCAAAATTACTGGCCAGATCAATGAAGTCGGAAATCGTCACCGAGCCATCGTAGTTCACATCACCCATCTGCCAGGTTGCTCCGCCGAGCGTGTTGAAATGTGACGCGAGGTCGATGAAGTCGGAGATGGTGACACTGCCGTCGAGATTGAGATCGCCGATGCGCGTGTAACGAATTAAAACCTCATCGCCCGTAAGGCCGCTGATCCCCTGAAAGCTGCCGTAAATCGCCCCGCCGCCGTTCTTGTTGCTCATCGAACCCAGGCGAAACGGATTGCCCGGCGCGGAGGAAGTGATGCCGGTGCCTTGATATAGCCCGCTTTTGATCTGGTTGGTGATCAGGGCCAGATTGCCGGCTTCAAGGACCAGGCTGTTGTTTTTCAGATCGAGCACGCCATCCCAATTGTCGGTGCTGCCGGAGATGTTCAGCGCATTCAAATGGCTCATCCCGCCGCTGGTGTTGATGGTGACCTGGCCGTTCACGGTGAGTGAATCTTCGCGAATTAAACTGGCCGACAGGCTCGCGGCCGCTTCGACGATGGTGCTGCCGGGAGTAATCACCGGCGTGCCCGAGCCGCTGAAAATTCCCACGCCATTTACCGGCCCGAGAAATACGGCGCTGCTTCCGGCGCTGACGCGAATTTCCGCTCCGCCGTTGTGCGTGATCGTGTCATAGAACGTCGCCATTCCATTTCCGGTGACGATGATTTTCCCGCCGCTGTTGTTGGTGATTGGGCCAAAGAAATCAGAGAGTTCACCAGAGAAGGCAATCTGGCCGTTGTTGATCACGCCGGCACGGGCATCGACCACGCCGCGCCCGGTGATTCGGCCGGTGGCGGCGTTGGTCATCGCGGCGCTAAACTGCACGGTGCCGCCGTTGAGCAGGCTGATGAGCCCGGAGTTGTTGGTGGTTCCCGTCACGACAAGTCGATCGGTGCCCGAGGCGCGCAAGACGCCGCTGGATTGATTCACCAGAGCGGCCGAAATTTGCCCGCTTCCGTTGATCAGTCCGGTGTTATTCAGGTTATTGGCGGCCAAAAGAAGGGAGGTCCCGCCGTGCAACTGAATCTCGCCGGCGTTGTTGATGTCAAAGTCTGACAAAACACCGCCGCCTTCAATCGAGACCACGCCACCGGCCTGGGTCGTGAAACTGTTGGCGGCCTTTGCGTTTCCCTGCGCGACCGTGAGAAACGTATTTGCGGAGACGATCAGATCGTTGAACGCCTGTAGCGTTCCGCCATCCACTTTCAGATTGCTCGCGAGGGTCAGATCATTGTTGGAGTAAAGCGCCTGCCCCCCGCGCAGCGTGTGCGTGGGGCCAAGCAGGCCATCCAGGTGAAATCCTTCAAGAGTAAAATCGTCGAACGTCACCGAGCCTGAAATAAAATCCAGCACACCGCCCTGCGGGGTGAAATTGCCGAGGACCAGCCGGCCATTGTCCAGTCGAACGGTTCCCTGCGGGTAGATGAACAACGTCGTCCCCACCACCACCTCGCCGTTGTGCTGAACCAGCAACGTGCCTGGTCCGCCCACGTTAAGACCGCCGCCGACGCGAAAGGCGCCGGTGTTCTGAAAGATGCCATCCACGGTCATGGTTCCATTGGCGCTGGTCTGGTCGGCGATGACGACGTTTCCGATGGCTACCACATTCGATCCGGACTCGATGAAAAGCGAGCCGCCATGAGTTTGTCCAACCGTAAGATCACTCACGGCCAGCGTGTGAGAGCCGCCGGTGAGGCGCAGGGCGGCGATTTTGCCGGGGGCCGAGCCGTTGATCACCAGTGGCGAGGCTACGGCGGCATTATCGAACGTTCCGCCGTTGACCGTCAGCGTGCCGTCGCGGAAATCGAGCGTACCGCGCCTGCTGAAGACACCGTTGACCGTGAGATTGCCGCCATCGATCAGCAATGTGCCAATCGGCGCGCCGGCCGGGTCGTTGAGCGTCAGAGTATTGGTCGTAACTGAACCACCGGCCAGAACATTCAGTGTCCCGGAGCCCCCGCTGGCCGAGGCGAGCTGAATCGCGCTGGCCGCCCAGGAGGAGCCAATGCCGGTGACGGTGGCCGTTCCGTTGGCCGAACCATTGCCAATGAAAGTAGTGGAAGACGTGTTGACCCTTCCGCCGCTTTCTACGTTCATCGTGCCAGTGCCGCCTATTCCAATCGTCAGCGCAGACGAGGTTAAGGAGCCGCCAGTTCTCACATTCAAGGTGGCAGCGCTGGAGAAACCCAGATCGATCGCACTGGAAACACTCGCCCCATCGGCAATGGTCAAGTTTGCAGCTCCGCCACTGCCCATGGTGATTTTCGTAACGCTGGTCCACGACGAGCCCGCTCCGGTTGCGGTGACGTTGCCGGTGGTCCCGGCCGCGACTCCCAGTACTCCGCCCACGCTGTTGACCATACCGCCGTTGGAAATGGTCATGCTTCCAACGCTGCCGCCGGAAACACCGAACTGAAGCGCTGCCGCGGACCAATTGGAACCTGCGCCATCCACAAGCACGCTGCCGCTGCCGCCAGTGAGTCCGAGGCTTGCATTTCCCGACATCGTCAAGCGCGCGCCACCGACGACTTCCACCGCGCCGGAAGTGGTTGCGCCGACTGTCATATCAGAGACGTTGGACGTGGTGGCAGTGCCTGAGAGATGAAAGACCGGCAGATCGCTGGCCGTCAGCCCGCTGATCACCAGTGGCGCTGGCGCGAGCGCATTGAGAAATATGCCGCCGCTAATATTGAACTGGCCGCCGTTGAAATTGAACGTGCCGCGGCGGCTGAATCCGTTGGTGACGTTGACCGTGCCCCCGGTGTTCAGCGTGAGCGTGCCGCTTGGAGCGCCGGTGGGATCGCTGAGGAAAAGCAAGCCGTTGATGTTTACAGTGCCGCCGCTTCCCACCGATAGCGAGCCGTTGCCGCTGTTGGTCGAAGCGATGAGGAGGCCGGCGTTATTCCACGTCGATCCAGCACCACTGACGGTTGCCGTTCCGACGCCATTGGTGCTGGAGGCGATCGTTGAGCCAGTTCCAGGCGAATTGACGATTCCGCCGTCGAGGATGTTGAGGGTGCCTGTACCTTGACTGCCGACGGTGATGCTGGGAGCGGTGAAAGTTGATCCAGCGCCGCTTACGGTAAGTGTGCCGTTGGCGCCGGTCTGATTGCCCAGCGTCGTGACCAGGCCGCTGGTGACGGAGCCTCCGCTGGAAACGGCTACCGTCCCCGTCCCCAATCCTCCTACAAGCAGGCTGCCGGTGATGTTCCAGGCCGATCCCGCGCCGTCGATCAAAACTGTTCCTTGCGATGCGGAGCCCAATGCTACCGTCCCGCTGAGACTCGTCAGTAACCCGCCGGAGGTGACGTTTGCTATGCCACTGCCGAGATTCCCGACGGTAACCACGTTCAAGCTCGTCACTGTCGCGTCAGCTCCGGTAATCGTGAGCGTGCCACTGCTTGCCGCGTTGTTTGCGAGAGTCACCCAACCAGCAAGCACCGTTCCTCCCGCCGAGACTGTGACCGAGCCTTTGCCAGAATTGCCCACAGTCAGCGTGGCCGGGGTTGCGGAAAAGCGCGAGCCAATGCCGCTGACACTGAGCGATCCTTCGGAGCCAGCGAAATTTCCGATTAGTGGGCTCAATCCTGACGCTGCGGTGACCACGCCGCCATTGGTGACGGAAAGAGATCCGGTGCCGCCATCAGCGATGATGAATTGTCCGTTGTTGGTCCAGGTCGAGCCAGCGCCACTCACCGTTGCGGTGCCAAAAGCGGTCGCAACGCTGCCGATCGAGCTGCCTCCACTGATTACATCTCCCCCATTCTGTACCGTTAAGGTCCCGGTACCCTGATAACCTATCAACATGTTGTTGTTTACAGTTAGCGCCGAATTAGTCGAAATGGTCAGAAATCCGGTGTCGGCAGGATTTATGCCAACATTGGTAAAACCGCTGATAATTGTCCCGTTCGAAAGAGTCAATCGTCCTGTTTGCCCATCCGTGTCCCCGATGCTCAATGAAGTCAATGAGTACGTCTGACCGCTCAGCGCGAATGTGACATTACCATTGCCAACAGTAACGACATTGTTGGCTCTGCTGGTTTGGAAAGTGACGGTGTAAGTCCCCGTCTGGTCGAAGTTGGCTACATCGGCACTTGTGCCAGGAGGCCCCGCAGGGGACCAGTTTGCGGCCGTGTCAAACAACCCGCTGGCATTGATATTCCAACTATAACTGACGGCCCGCGCGGCCGTCGGCGTGATCCAAAGCGCCCCCACCGCCGCCATTAGCATCGCCCGCGCGCGCATCCTCTTCCACAACGCTTTGGCGCAATTATTTCCAGCCAAGAAATCCTCCTTCAAGGCATTTTCTCAAACGGGTTGTTGATATGTGGCAGAACGATGTGACCGAGAAACGCCCTCAACCCACACAGCCCTTGCCCTCGTTGCCCGCAAACCCGTGAGGCACAAACTAACCCCCCACCTGCGGCAAAGCAATAAATTAATGAATTGCGGGGGCTGAAGAGCGTCAGTGCGCCCCACGGATGACGTCCACCGGATCAAATTTCGCCGCCCGACGCGCTGGATACATCGCGGCCAGAGTCACCACGATCATCGATGCGATGAACGCGGTTATATATTGCTTCGGGTTCTCGCTCATCAGCAGCCCCTCGGCCTTGATCAGGCCCTCCACCTGCACCGGAATCCGCCGCAAACCTTCAATGGCCAGCTTCCCGCCAATCAACCCGACCACCGCGCCGATCAATCCGATCACGGCGCCCTGGATAAGGTATATGGTCGTGATATCGCCGCGCGAGAAGCCAAAGCTCTTGAGAATGGCGATGTCGTTCACGCGCTCCAGCACGGCCATCACCAGGATGTTCAGCACCCCAAAGGCGGCCACCACCAGCAGCGCGCCGGTGATGATGTACGTGATCATGTCCTGGATAAGTAATCATGTCCTGAATTTTGAAAATCTTCAAAAAGTTTTCGTTGGTCTCCTGCCAGCTTTCGGTCTTGTATCCGGCGATCGACTCGATCTGCTGCGCATAGGCCTGCGCCTGCTCATAATCGTCGAGGCGAATCGTCAGACGATTGATCAGGTTCTTCTTGTCCAGCAGCGTCTGCGCGTTGTTGAGCAGCATGTAAACGCGGGAATAATCCACCGGCGTGACGCCGGTGTTGAAGATGCCCACCACCCGCGCGGTGCTCTTGCCGCCGGTGGAGCTGGCCAGGATGACGATGTCGCCCATCTTTGCCCCCGTCACCAGCGCCACGCCGCGGCCGATGATGATGCCGTCGGCCGTCGAGCGAAGCTTGTTGAAATCGCCTTGCACCAGGTCCTTGCCGATCGTCGTCACCCTCACCTGCTGCTCCGGCTCGACGCCGAGAATGGCCACGTTCATGTGCTTGGTGCCGTAGGTCATGATCGCTTCGCCGGTGACCTCCGGGGCAACGCCGAGCACGCCGGGCAGCGCGCGGATCTTGCGCATCAGTCCTTCGGGGTTTTTGATCTTCTTGACCACATCGCGCGGCTTGGGCCGCTCGAGCTTCAGCAGGGCATTCTTGTTTGTGTAGACACTTTCCAGGATCGGCGTCTGCGTTTCGCGCGGCTCGTCGTTGACCTGCACGTGCCCGGAAGATTCGACGGTTTCGATGATGAATTTGTCCTTGAACCCATTCATCATCGCGTCCATGGCGATGAACATCATGACGCTGATGGTCACGCCGGCGATGCACACCAGCGATTGCCGCTTGTGCGACATGAAATATCGCATGGCCACCATCCAGCGCATCGGTTCACCTCAATTGAAATTCTGAAAAGCCTTTTCCACCTTCGGCCTATTTAGATTCGCCGCGGCCGTGGGATCCATAAACTGCGTCCGCACCCGCTGGCCTTCGATGGGCGAATCGAGCGCGCTGATCACCACTTCATCCTGCGCTGACAGACCCGACACCACTTCGATCCGTTCAATGCTCTTGAGCCCGAACTTCAGATCCGGCTTGGCCAGCGCGCCGTTCTTCACCGTCCAGACAACACCGCTCTGCATCGCCTGGCTCGGAATCACCCACGCACTTGCCTTCTCGGCCATCACAAATGCGAGTTCGCCAGTCATCCCAGCCGAAAACGTGGGCTCTTTCTCCACCATCTCCACATCCACCTCGAACGTGCGACGGTCGGCATCGGCCTTGTCGTAAACCTTGTCCTCTTCATCCACCGCGGCCCGCATGATCAACTTCTCGGGGCGAACGTCGGCCACCCACATGATGTGATCGTTGACGGCCAGCCGCGTCCCCACCGTCACCGGCCGATCCAGCACCACGGCATTCTCAATCGGACAGCGAATCGTCTGGCGATCCAGATTCCACTGCGCGATCTTCAGCGCCGCTTCGGCCACCTGAAGATCCTTCTGCAAATCGATTTTTTTCGTCGCCTTCTGCGCCTTGATCTGCTCGACCTCGGCCCAGATTCTCTTGGCCCGGTCAATGGCGGCATCCAGATCGAATTGAGTGGCCGAACTCTTCTCGATCAGATCCGTCATCCGCTTCTGCTCGCGCTGGGCGACGTTGAGAATATCCGTGAAGGCGGAGATTCGCGCATCGTATTCCTGCAAAACCGGCGAGCTCTTTTCATCCGCGAGCTTGGCCTTCTGCTGGTGTTCCGCCCTGGCCTGATCAAACTTCTGCTGCACGCCATCTTCGACGACAAACGCCAGCGGCTGGTCTTTCTTGATGCGATCGCCCTTGTCAACGAACACCTCAGAGACATAGCCCGGCGCATTGCTCTTGATGGCATACTCGCGCTCGGCCATGAGCGTGCCGGTCGCATAAAACGCCTGCACGACGGGGGCATCGACGGGATGAGTGACGGTGAGTTTGGGCCGAAGCACCGTGTAAAGGATCTGGGTTGCGACGACGCCGACGGCGGCGATGATAGCGATCAGGATGATCCAGCGAAGGAAAGCTGCCGCGCGTCGCTTCATGGTTCCGCCATGGTAGGAGGCCGGTGGAAACCCGCACTTGTGAAATTCTTCACAAAGTCTAGCCCGCTATATGTACATCGTCAACTTTTACTAAGGTTATGCAGCCATGGGTCGGATTTTCTTGATTCGGTGGCGCCGCGCCTGGCTCAATTCCCAGTCTTAATTCCCAGTTCTTTTGGAGGTTCATCCAAAACTCTGGACTGGCACCCAATGCCATCGAAAACTTCACCGCCATTTCCGCACTGATCCCCCGTTTGCCGCGGCAAATTTCATTGATGCTTTTGCTCAAGACTCCAATATGTGTTGCCAGAGCAGTCTGAGTGATGCCGCGCTCCTCCAGCTCGTCCAGCAGAACTTTTCCGGGATGTACAGAAATGGAATGAGCCATATTGCCTCCAATCTCAACGTTCCTCGCACCATCGTCGGTCCAATGGAAACATATTCTGAACTACTGGTTAATGCGGATGCTGTATTCAAGGCAAGCTTCGTACGAAGGCGATAGTTGATATCTTCAGTGCCGCGGTCGGCAAAGTTCTGAATTGCCACAATACCATTATACCGGAATGTGGTATAAGTGCCACCGGCTCAGAAACAATCTCAGTTGAACTGGCGTTGCCCGAATTCGATCCTGTAAATCGTCCCCTCATACCCGACGACATACAGCTCCCCCGCTTCATCCCGGCCGAAGGAGA
>WNFL01316795.1_pt1 | contig 10166 bp, 10 predicted proteins | sample 5400361 | NCBI WGS metagenome assembly WNFL01 (sample SAMN13153351, study PRJNA577476) | soil metagenome | isolation source: 40 cm soil on Douglas fir-dominated hillslope | place: USA:California | collected 2013-09-17
TTCATGGATGTTTCGAACGAGGCGACCCCCGCCTTGGTTTCTTTCGCGTTCATGATGTCTCCTTCACTTCGGTGACACGGGCACCCGCCCGCGCGTCGAAGAACTGCAGCTCCACCGAGTCCCCCGCGTGAAGCTCCGTCCCCCGCTTCCGGACCTTGGTCCCGTCCTCATTCCACACCAGCGCGTATCCGCGTCGGAGGACGGTGACGTGGTCGACGGATTCGAGGAGGCGTCGTTCGCGGAGGAGCTGCTCCCGGCGGCTTGTCAGAGCCGTGGTCACGGAGCGATGCGCGCTCCGCCGGCACGCTTCGATCCGGTCGCGCGCGCGGGCGAAGGACCGGCTGGGCGTGTGGGAGCGGAGGCGGGTCCAGAGCTGCCGCAGCGTTCCCCGGCGCGGGGTCACCCAATCGCGAAGTCCTCGCGTCAGGCGCGTGTGGAGGAGATCCACGTTCTGGATCTGTTGCCGAATTTGCGAGACCGGTTCCCTCAGGGCGCGATGATGCTCCAATCCGCGCAGCCTCGACCGCTCATGGTCCAGCTCGGCGAGGATGCGCTTCCGCGCCACCTGGCTCAGCTGGGCGATGGTTCTCCGGATCTCCTCGATGTCCTTCACCACGAGATGCGCCGCGTGGGTGGGCGTGGCGGCCCGCTGGTCCGCGGCGAGGTCCGCCAGCGGGACGTCGGCCTCGTGGCCCACCGCTGCAACGACCGGCATCGTGCACTCCACGATCGCTCGTACCACGATCTCCTCGTTGAAGGCCCAGAGATCCTGGGGCGATCCCCCGCCCCGGCCCGCGATCAGGACGTCGACCTGGCCCCAGCGGTTCATACGCCGGATCGCCGCGGCGATGTCCCGTGCGGCACCGTCACCCTGGACGCGGGTGTCGGCCACCGTGATCCGGACGTAGGGTGCGTGTCCTCGTACGATTCGAACCATGTCCTGGATGGCCGCGCCGGTCGCCGAGGTCACAATCCCGATATGGGTGGGATAGATCTTCCTCTTGAGCGCGTCGAAGCGCGCCTGGAGGGCGCCGTAGCCCACCGCGTGGATGCGGAGCGCGCGGAGCTGGTACTTGCCCTGCCGCTCGAAGACCGTGATCTCGCCTTCCACCTGGACCGTGATGCCGTCGGCGAGGGAATCCACGATCGAGCGCGTGACCCGGTCCTCGAACAGGACGACCGCGATCTCGGCCCCCGGATCCTTGAGCGAGAAATAGACGTTCCCGTTCGAGTGCCGGCCCTTGAAGGCCGCCACCTCTCCCTGGACGATCACGACGTCGAAGGCGTTCTCGAGCGCGGTCCGGATTCCCCTCGCGATCTGGGAGACGGTGTAGACGAGGCTCGAGGACGGAAGCGGCAAGGGCGCCGGACGCCCGCGTGAATTCATCTCGCCTGCGCCTCGGCCGCGTCGGCCAGGTTCCGGAGCAGGAGCGCCACGGTCATCGGACCGACACCGCCGGGAACCGGGGTGATCGCCGAAGCCACGCCGCGCACCGATTCGAAATCCACGTCGCCTTCGTACTTCGGGCCGCCCGGACCAGGATTCGCGATCGCGTGGATGCCCACGTCCACCACCACCGCGCCCGGGGCCACGTGGCGCGCGGTGACGGCGCGCGGGCGCCCCATCGCCACGATCAGGATCTCCGCTTCCCGGGTGATGGACTCCAGATTCCGGGTCGCGGCGTGGCAGAGGGTCACCGTGGCGTTCATGCCGGGAGCCTTCTGCGAGAGGAACACCGAGAGCGGCCGGCCCACGATGCGGCTCCGGCCCACGATCACCACGCGCTTTCCGCCGAGGTCGCCCACCTGCCGACGGAGGAGCTCGATCACGCCCAGCGGCGTGGCGGGCCGGTGCGCAGGCAGCCCCTGCACCCAGCGTCCCACGTTCAGCGGATGGACTCCGTCCACGTCCTTCTCGGGCGCGATGTCTTCCAGATGCCGGTCCTCGGAGAGGTGGCCGGGAAGCGGCAGCTGCAAGATGATCCCATGGATCGAGCGGTCGTCGCTCAGCCCGCGGAGCGTGGCGCGCACAGCCTCGGCCTTCGAGGATTCCGGCAAGCGCGTGACGAGCGCCCGGACCCCCAGCTCCTCGGCGGCGCGGCACTTCGCGCGCACGTAGGGATTCCCGCCCGGCGGCTCCCCCACGGTGACGATGGCGAGCCGGGGGGTGATGTTCAGCGCCGCGAGCCGTTCCTTCACCGCGGCGCGGATCTCGGACGCGGGCTCCTTCCCGGAGAGTACGGTCAAGGTATGGGCTTCGGTCACGAGACTTCGGGGACGGGCGTCCGGGCGTCGAGGCTCATCGCGACGCGGCCGACGTGGAGGCAGCGGCCGGTGTTCTCGTCGAACTCCAGATGCACACCGTGGAGCCTCACGTTCCCCACGGCAGGCTCGAAGCGGGTCGGAAGCTGCGTGAGGAATTTCCGGATGGCCAGCTCCTTCTGCACCCCGATCACGGAATCGTGCGGCCCCGTCATGCCCGCGTCGGTGAGGTAGCCGGTGCCCTTCGGGAAGATCTGCTCGTCCGCGGTCTGGACGTGCGTGTGGGTGCCGATCACCGCCGAGACCCGGCCGTCGAGATACCAGCAGAGCGCGATCTTCTCCGCGGTGGCTTCGGCATGAAAATCCACGAAGATGACCTTGGCGCCCAGCTCCCGCAGCCGCTCGACCTCCTTGTCGGCGACGCGGAACGGGCACTCGATGTCGTTCAGGAACACCCGCCCCATGAGGTTCAGGACGCCCACGGGAACGCCGGCCTTGGTGTGAAAGATCTTCGAGCCGGTGCCGGGGACGCCGGGCGGATAGTTGTGCGGGCGGAGGAGGAGCGGCTCCTCGTCCAGGACCGGCAGCACCTCGCGGCGGTCCCAGATGTGGTTCCCGCTGGTCATGCACTCGATGCCGAGACCCTTGAGCTCGGTCAGGATGTCCCGCGTGACGCCGAATCCGGCCGCCGCGTTCTCCACGTTCGCGATCAGGAAATCGATCCCCATGGAGGAGACGAGCTCGGGCACCAGGTCGCGCACGGCGCGGCGCCCCGGCGAGCCGAAGATGTCGGCGATGAAGAGGACGTTCACGTCGTGCCCTAGCGGGCGTACTCCATGGCGCGGGTCTCACGGATCACCACGACCTTGATCTGCCCGGGATACTGAAGCTCCTTCTCCACCTTGCGCGCGACGTCGGACGCGAGCTGCAGCGCCCGCGAATCGTCCACGTGCTTGGGCTCGACCAGGATCCGGATCTCACGGCCGGCCTGGATGGCGAAGGACTTCTCCACGCCCGGGAAGCTGTCGGCGATTCTCTCCAGGGCCTCGAGGCGCTTCACGTAGTTCTCGATCGACTCGCGGCGCGCGCCGGGACGGGCGCCGGAGATTGCGTCGGCCGCCATGACGAGCGCGGCGTAGAGGTTCTCCGCGGTGGGATCGTGGTGGTGGTAGCCCACCGCCTTCACCACGTCCGGCGGCTCGCCGTATTTCTGCGCCATGTCCATGGAGATCTGCGCGTGCGCCCCCTCCACCTCGTGCGTGACCGCCTTGCCGAGGTCGTGCAGGAGCCCGCACCGCTTCGCGATCTGGATGTCGAAACCCAGCTGTCCCGCGATCATGCCGCAGATCCAGGCGACTTCCTTCGAGTGCTGGAGGATGTTCTGGCCGTACGACGTCCGGTATTGAAGCCGGCCCAGGAGCTTCACGATCTCGGGGTGCACGCCGTGGAGCCCGACTTCCAGGACGGCCGCCTCGCCCAGCTGCACGATCTGCTCGTCCAGCTCCTTCTGCACCTTGGCCACCACTTCCTCGATCCGCCCGGGATGGATGCGGCCGTCCGTGATCAACCGCTCCAGCGCGCGCTTGGCCACCTCGCGCCGCACGGGGTCGAAGCCGGAGAGGATCACCGCCTCGGGCGTGTCGTCGATGATGACGTCGATGCCGGTCACCGTCTCGAAGGCGCGGATGTTCCGCCCCTCGCGCCCGATGATGCGGCCTTTCATCTCGTCGCTCGGAAGATGCACCACCGACACCGTGGACTCGGCCGAGTGATCGGCGGCGCAGCGCTGGATCGCGAGGGTGATGATCTCGCGCGCCTCGCGCTCCGCGTTCCGGTTCAGGTCCTCACGGATCTCCTGGAGCCGTTTCGCCGCCTCCGACCGCGCCTCGTTCTCGAGGTTCGTGATGAGCTGCTGCTTGGCCTCCTCCGCGGTCATGCCGCTGATCCGCTGGAGCCGTGCGTTCTGCTCGAGGAGGACCCGCGCCAGCTCCTTGTCGCGCTCCTCCAGCTGGCCGCCCTTCACCTCCTGCTCGCGCTCCAGGCGCTTCTGGTCGCGGTCCTTCTTGTCCAGGACCTCGGCGCGCCGGTTCAGGTTCCCTTCCTGTTCTTGTAACTTTCGCTCCGTCTGCATCAGTTCCGTCTTTTGCGCCTGGGTCTCGCGGTCCAGCTTGGCCTTCTCGCGGAACCACTCGTCCTTGGCTTCCAGGAGGGCGCTCTTCTTCTGCGTCTCGGCCTCGCGCTCGGCCTCGCGCACGATTTTCTCGGCCAGCTGCTCGGCGCCCAGCACCTTGGCCTCGCCGATGCGCCTGCGCGCGATCCAGCCGAGGAAGAATGCCGTCAGGGCCGCGCCCAGGGCGATCAGGATTGTCACCAGCGGGGATAGCATCATGTGGGGTCGACCTCCGAATAAAAAAAGGCCCCGCCCATGCCGTTCACACAAGACTTTTGAACCTGGATACTCCAGGTGGGCGCCTCAGCTCCGGGTTTGCGTGGCCCGCGTGTGGCCGAGCTGTCGCTACGCCGGAGATTCGGGCTCCCCGATTTTGAGTCGTGGCTCAAAAACGCCTGGTGTGTGACGTACATGGCAGGGCGCCGTTGATGTTTTGTTTGGGTTTAGCTCAGCTGCTCGTTCCTCCGGTCGTGGGACGCGTCGCCATGGGCCGTCACTCCTCGCGCAGAGAGGCGTCGAGGGCTGCGCCCAAGCTCCGGGCCTTGCCCTTGAGTTCCGTCAGCAGCCGCTCGCGCTCGTTCCGTTCCCGGAAGAGCTCGTCGGCGATGTTCAGCGAGGTGAGGATCGCGATCTTGGCCGGGGCGCCGGACGAGAGGCGCCGTTCCAGCTCGCGCATCTTCGAGTCGACGTACGCCGCCACCTCCCCGATGTAGTCGGGGTCGGCTCCCTTGATCTTGTATTCACTTCCGAAGATCGTCACGCTGAGCGTGTCGGGCTCTGTGGCCATCGCGAATCCCTCGGATCGTTCCTTTGGCGACGGCCCGGGCCGGAGGCGCCGAACCGCCGGGGCACGACGTTAGGCGTGCACCGCTTTTTCCAGCACGGAAAGCTTCACCAGCATCTCTTCCACGCGTCGCGCGATGGCGCGGCGCTCGTCCAGGAGCGACCTCTGCTCCTGCTCCAGGGCGTGGACCTTGGGTTTCCAGTCCGACGCCTTCTCCTTGCCGACGGAATTCTCCAGCGACCGCACCCTTTCTCGAAGCTCTTTGTTCTCGAGGCTCAGGGCGTGCTTCTCCTCGCGGATACGCTCCAGCACCTTGGCGGCGTGTTGAATCTTGCGCTCCAGCTGATCCAGCTCGGCAATCATCGTCATGTCAGGGTCGTCCCGCGGCGGATTCCACGCCGCCTCTGAGGGTCGCTCCGTGAGCCTTGGCCAGCGCCTGGACCAGCTCCTGGACCGCCTGATCCACCTCGTGATCTTGAAGCGTGCGGTCCGTGGAACGGAATTCCAGCGCGTACGCCAGGCTCTTCTTGCCCGATCCGAGCTGCTCTCCCTCGAAGACGTCGAAGAGACGGACGCTCTCGAGGAGCCTTCCACCGCCGCGTCGGATCGTTTGCTCCACCTCGCCCTGCGGCACCCCGCGATCGACCACGATCGCAAGGTCCCGCTTCACGGCGGGGTACTTCGGCAGCGGCGTGAACCGCCTCCGCGCCGGTACGGCTGCGGCGATCGCGGAGAGATCGAGTACGGCCGCCCAAGCGGGCCGCTCCAGACCGGTTGCCTTGAGAAGCTGAGGCGCGACTTGCCCCAGCCGAGCGAGTGTCTTGCCGTCCGCGGAGATGGAGAGTCCGGCCCCGCCGGACCAGCAACGCTCATGGTATGGGCCGCTCTTCCGGGAGTCAATTCCCAAAGCCCCCAGGAGGGACTCCACCGCTCCCTTCACAACGAGATAGCGATCGGGCGTGGCGCCGGGCTCGATCCAGGGATCGGGTAAGCCTGCGATCACGAGCCCGATCTGGGTGCGCTCGGTGCCGAGCGGCGGCGGCGAAGCGTGGAACACCGTGCCCGCCTCCACCAGCCGGACCTCGCGCGCGCCGTGGTTCAGGTTGCGCGCCGCGGCCTGCAGCATCCCCGGGAGGATGCTGGAGCGAAGGTGCTTGAGCTCCCGGCTCTTCGGATTCTGGATTTCCCAGAGATCCTGCTCCTCGCCCTCGGCCAGCACGTCGCGTGGGATTTCGCCCACCAGCGCGTTGCTCAGAATCTCGTCGAAACCAAGCCCGCAAGCGATTCGAATCACGCGGGATCGGAGTGCTGAGGCCCTGCCTGACTCCGCCCTGTCCGGAGAACCCTCGAGCGCTCCCGTCACGCGCACGGGAATCCGGTCGTAGCCCACGACGCGCGCGACCTCCTCGATCAGGTCCTCCTCGATCTCGATGTCCTTCCGGTACGAGGGGGGAAGGAACGTGGCCTCGTCCGCGCCGCTCCATGCGCCGTTCGACGCGATCTCGAGGGTCGCGAGCGAGTCCACGATCGCGGCGCGATCGACCTCCATTCCGAGGAGGCGCGTGAGACGGGCGCGGCGAAGACGCACGGGCCGCGGCTCCTTCTTCCCCGGCCAGAGATCCGCGACGCCCTCGCCCACCTGGCCGGACGCGGTCTCCGCGAGAAGCCGCGCCGTCTCGTCCAGCGCCGTCGCGACGGCATCGGGGTCCACGCCCTGCGCGAACCGCTGCGAGGCGTCGGTGTCGAGGCCCAGGCTCCGCGCGGCGTCGCGGGTCAGCTCCGGCGAGAACTCGGCGGATTCCAGAATGACCCGCGTGGTCGCGTCCGTGACGCCGGACGGGAGCCCGCCCATGATGCCCGCGAGGGCCAGGGGCTTCTTCGCGTCCGCGATCAGGAGCACACCCGGGTGGAGCTTCACGTCGCGGCCGTCGAGGAGCGTCAGGGTCTCCCCCGCCCGCGCGCGCCGCACCTGGATCGCGCCGCCTTCCACCTTGGATGCGTCGAACGCGTGGATGGGCTGCCCGTGCGTGCGCAGCACGTAGTTGGTCACGTCCACGACGTTGTTGATGGAGCGGAACCCGGTGGCCTCGAGTCGCTCCTTGAGCCAGGAGGGCGAGGGCCCGATCCGGATCCCCTCCACCACCCGCGCCATGTAGCGGCGGCAATCCTCGCCGTTCTCGATCGTGACCCTGGGGGCCGGGGCCTTGCCCGTGGGGCTCAGCCGTGGCATGGGCTTCACGCGGGTGCGCTGGATCGAGGCGATCTCGCGCGCCAGACCGCGCGCCGACATGCAGTCCGTGCGGTTCGAGGTGACCTCGACGTCGAGGATGGCGTCCCCGCCCCGCAACAATTCTCGCACGGCGCTTCCAATCGCCGGGGACTCCGGAAGGACCCAGATGCCCTCCGATTCATCGGCGATGTTGAGCTCCCGCTCGGAGCAGATCATGCCCTCGGATTCCACGCCGCGGATCTTGCTCTTCCGGAGCTTGGTACCGTCGGGAAGCTTGGATCCAATCGGTGCCACCGCGACCGACTGACCGGCTGCCACGTTCGACGCGCCGCAGACGATGGACAGCGTAGCGCTCCCGATATCCACGCGGCATAGCCTCAGCCGGTCCGCGTTGGGATGCTGTGATACATCGAGCACGTGCCCCACGACGATCGTGGGATCGAGATCGAGCGCGGTCCCGTGATCGATCGAGGCGACCGGGAACCCGCGCATGGCGAGCGCCTGGGCCAGGGCCTCGGGCGTGGGCGGGAGCTCGGTCCAATCGCCGAGCCATCCCCACGTGACCTTCATCGGGACCTCCTAGAACTGGTGCAGGAAGCGGACATCGCTCTCGTAGAAGAGACGCAGATCGGGCACGCCGTGGCGGAGCATCGTCAGTCGCTCGATCCCCGCGCCGAACGCGAAGCCGGTCCAGCGCTCGGGATCGTATCCGACCGCCCGGAAGACATTGGGGTGAACCATGCCGGCGCCCAGCACCTCGAGCCAGCCCCCGGACAGGGGTCCGCACACGCCGCAGCCCTTCCCGCCGCAGAAGAAGCACCGGATCTCCACCTGCGCTCCCGGCTCCACGAACGGAAAGAAGGAAGGCGAGAAGCGGATCTCGGTGGACCGGCCGAAGAACGCTTTCAAAAACGTGTCGAGCGTTCCCTTGAGGTCGGACATCGCCACGTTCTCGTCCACGTAGAGTCCTTCGACCTGATGGAACTCGAAGTGGTGCGTCGCGTCGACGGCCTCGTTCCGGTACACCCGGCCCGGGCAGATGATCCGCACCGGCGGCTTCCGCGACTCCATGGTCCGGATCTGCACCGAGGAGGTGTGCGGGCGGAGCAGGATGTTCGAGCGGAGGTAGAACGTGTCGGTGGCCGCGCGGGCGGGATGTCCCGGCGGCATGTTCAGGGCGTCGAAGTTGTGCCGGTCGTCCTCGACCTCGGGACCTTCCGCCAGCGTGAAGCCGAGCCCGTGGAAGATCGTTTGGACCTCGTCGAGGACCTGGGAGATGAGGTGCTCGTGGCCCCGCGGCAGCGCCCGGCCGGGAAGGGTGAGGTCGCGTCCCGGCGAAGGGCCGTTCCCCGGGCCCTCGGATTCCAGGCGCGCGCGGATCTCGTCGTAGCGGCGCTCCAGGCTCTCGCGGAGCTGGTTCGCGCGCGCGCCGACGGTGGATCGCTCCGCGGGCGAGAGGTCTTTCAGTCCGCGGAGGATCTGCGTCAGCTCGCTCTTCCGGCCGAGCCAGCGGACGCGCGCCTCTTCCAGGGCCAGGGCGTCGCGCGCTACGTCCATCGTCCGCGCCGCTTCGACCTCCAGGGCGTCGAGGCGCTCGATCATCGGGAAATCCCTAGGCTGCTGCTTGTGCTTGCTTCGCGACCTCGGCCAGACGCGCGAAGGCCTGCTCGTCGCGCACGGCCAGATCGGCGAGGATCTTCCGGTCGATGTCGATTTGGGAAAGTTTCAGACCGCGGATGAAGGTGCTGTAGGAGAGGCCGTGGGCCCGCGCGGCGGCGTTGATCCGCACGATCCACAGCCGTCGAAAGTCCCGCTTCTTGGCCCTCCGGTCACGGTACGCGAACTGCAGACTGCGCATGAGCGTCTCGCGCGCAGTCTGGTACAGCTTGCGCCGTCCCCCGCGGTTGCCCTTCACCGCGATCATCACCTTGCGGCGGCGCTTCCGTCCCGGGACGACGGTCTTTGTGCGTGGCATGGCTTCGTTACCTCACTAAGGGATGATCCAGCTCCGGATCAGCCGCCGTAGGGGAGTAGTTTCTGCATCCGCCGAGCTTCGGTCGGCTCGACGAGAGCCGGGGCGTGCAGGCGGCGCTTTCTCTTGCGGGACTTGGATCCCAGGTTGTGACGGGCATAGGCCTTCGCCCGCTTCAGCTTTCCGGTGCCGGTCTTCTTGAAGCGCTTCGCGGCGGCCCGGTTGGTTCTCATCTTCGGCATGGTGTCTCCTAGCTTCGGGGCGCGGACGGCTTGGCGGCCGTGGCGCCGGTCGGCTGTTTGACGGCGGCCGGCGCCGGCTTCTTCTCCGGCGGCTTCGACTTCGCCGCGGGCTTCGTGTTGGCGCTCGGAGCCACCGGCTTCCCGGCGGCGGTGCGCGGCACCATCAGGAGGACGAGATTCCGTCCTTCGAGGCGGGCGGGATTCTCCACCTGCCCCACCTCTTCCAGATCCTTCACGACCTTTTCCAGGAGTCTGTAGCCCGAATCGGTGTGGGCCATCTCCCGGCCGCGGAACGTGACGGTGAATTTCACCTTGTCGTGCAGCTCGAGGAATTTGCGTCCGTTGTTCACCTTGAAGCGGTAGTCGTGCTCCTCGATCTTCGGGCGCAACTTGACTTCCTTGAGATGCGTGACGTGCTGCTTCTTCCGCGCCTTCTGCTGCTTCTTGTTCTGCTCGTACTTGTACTTCCCGAAGTCCATCACCCGGCAGACCGGCGGGCGCGCGGT
>WNFL01000698.1_pt1 | contig 10163 bp, 7 predicted proteins | sample 5400361 | NCBI WGS metagenome assembly WNFL01 (sample SAMN13153351, study PRJNA577476) | soil metagenome | isolation source: 40 cm soil on Douglas fir-dominated hillslope | place: USA:California | collected 2013-09-17
GCGACGGCCACGTCGAGGCCGCGCCGGATTCCGCCGTCGACCCAGACCTCGCATCGCCCGCCGACCGCCTCGACCACCGGTCCGAGCGCCACGGCCGAGGCGATCACCCGATCGAGCTGGCGAGCGCCGTGGGTCGACACGATGACTGCGGCAGCGCCGGCCTCGACCGCCAGTCGCGCGTCCGCCGGCGAGAGGACGCCCTTGAGGACCACCGGCAGGTCGCTCCAGCTCCGGATCTCCGCGAGCGTGTCCCAGGTGAGCCCGAGCTCTCGCTGCCGATCGAGCCCGCCGTAGCGGTCCTCGCGGGCCTCGGTCACGGTCGCCCTGGAACCGTCGACCATCGGCATCGCCGGGAGTCCGAACCCGGAGCGCCGATCGCGATCGCGGTAGCCGAGGACCGGCAGGTCGACGGTCAGCACGATCGCGCGGTAGCCCGCGGCGGCGGCCCGCTCGACCAGCGAGCGCGTATAGCCGAGATCCCCGACCAGATAGAGCTGGAACAGCCGATCCGTCGCCGGGCCCGCCTCGGCGACGGCCTCGAGCGACAGCGATGCGGAGGTGGAGAGGATCATCGGGATACCGGCCTCGCCCGCACCCCGCACGGTCCCAGCCTCGGCATCCGGGTGGGCCATCGCCTGCGCGGCCATCGGGGCGATGCCGACCGGGAGCGCCGCCTCGCGGCCGAGGAACCGTCCCCGGACGTCGATCCGCCGGACATCGACGAGAACACGAGGCACGAATCGGTGGCGACGCCACGCGTCGACCGCTTCCACCAGGGAGATCTCGTCGCCCGCGCCTCCGGCGACGAAGTCGAATGCACTCGACTCCATTCGCGCCCGCGCCAGGGCCTCGAACTCGAGGAGGTTGGCGATCGACGCGAGATCGCTCCCCGATTGGGTCGTCGCCACGGCGGGAGCCTAGCAGCCCCTAGCCGACGATCTCGAGCCCGGCGAGCGAGGCGAGCACCGTCTTGCGCCCGACCTGCGGGTCACGAAAGGCCACGGTGACCTCCTCGTCGCTGCGGGTGAGCTTCGACGTCACGACGATCCCATCACCCCAGCGGTCGTGGCGAACTCGGTCGCCGTCGCGGTAGCGCCGCTCGCCGGGGATGATCGGGCGCGCGACCACGGTCCGCCCGACCGTCGCCGGCCGCTCGGATGCCTCGAAGCCGTCATCGGCATGCGCCTGGCCAGCATCCCCGGCCTCGTCGTCCGGGCCTTGGAACCGTCGCCCGAACGTGCCAGATCGGGCGCCGCCTGCGAAGGCTTCGCGCTTTGCCGCCAGGTCGCGCGAGGGCCGGAATGGTTCGCCGGGGCGAGGGCCGCCGGGACGGCCGCTGCCCTCGCGAAATGCCCCGCCGCCGGGGCGGATCGGGCGCCCGAACCTGGTCGCCCCACGGCCGAAGACGAGGTTGAGGTCGTCGGGCGCCTCGGCGTCGCCATCGGCGGCGAGGCCACCCAGGCGCGGGCCGCTCATGAGCCCCGGCGGGATCTCCAGGAGAAACCGCGAGGGCTCCGCCATCCAGCTGCCGGTCCGCCGGGTCGCCCGCTGCCAGGCGTGCGACAGGTACAGCCGCTGCTTTGCCCGGGTCATCCCGACATAGGCGAGCCGGCGCTCCTCCTCCATCGGCCGCGGATCTGGGTTGAAGCCGGCCTCGGCCTCGATGGCCCGGCCCGTCGGGAACAGGCCTTCCTCGAGCCCGGCGATGAACACGACGTCGAACTCGAGGCCCTTCGCGGCGTGCAGCGTGATCAGCGAGAGCTTCTCGGCATCCGACTCGTAGCTGTCCTGATCAGCGACGAGGGCCGTCTCCTCGAGCAGCCGATCAAGGGCGTCCTCGGCCGAGAGGTCGTCGTAGCGGGTCGTGACCTCGCGCAGCTCGAGCAGGTTCGCCCAGCGGTCCTCGCCCTCTTCGGTCCCGTCGGCGAGCATCGCCCGGTAGCCCGATCGCTCGAAGATGTCGTCGAGGAGCTCGGGCAGCGGCAGGACACCGACGCGCGATCGGAGTCGGCGGACGAGTGCCACGAAGTCGCCGATCGACGCCCGGGCCCGCCCCGCGAGCTCGGCCCCATCGCCCTCCCCCGTCCGCTCGAGGGCCTGCCAGAACGTGATGCCGTCGCGGGCGACGATGGCCCTGAGCGCGCCGATGGTCTTGTCCCCGATCGATCGCGATGGGACGTTGATGATCCGCTCGAAGCTGACCGCGTCCGTATCGGATCGGAGGATCCGGAGATAGGCCAGCGCGTCTTTGACCTCGCGCCGGGCGTAGAACCGGGTCCCGCCGACGACCTGGTAGCGGATGCCATAGCGGAGGCACGATTCCTCGATCGCCCTCGACTGGGCGTTCGTCCGGTACAGGACCGCGATGTCGCGGAGGCTGAAGCGGGTCGCACCGTCGTCAGCGCGGCGCGTCAGTGCCGTCCCACCGCCGCCCGAGAGCTCCTCGACTCGCCGGGCGATCCACTCGGCCTCCTCCTCCTCGTTGTAGGCCTCGAACCGCTCGATCGGCCGGCCGCCGGCCTGATCGGTCCAGAGCTTCTTGTCGGTTCGGGCGACGTTCTTCGAGACGACGGCGTGGGCGGCGTCGAGGATGAGCTGGGTCGAGCGGTAGTTCTGCTCGAGCTTCACGACGGTCGCGTCGGGCCAGTCGCGCTCGAACTCGAGGATGTTCCGGATGTCGGCGCCCCGCCAGCCGTAGATCGACTGGTCGTCGTCGCCGACGACCGCGAGGTTCCGATGCTTCGAGGCGAGCGCCTTGACCCAGAGGTATTGGGGCCGGTTCGTGTCCTGGTACTCGTCGACGTGGAGGTAGCGCCAGCGCTCCTGGTATCGGGCCAGGGTCTCGGGCGACGCCTCGAAGAGCCGAACCGCATCGAGCAGGAGGTCGTCGAAGTCGAGTGCGTTCGCGTCGCGGAGGCCGGCCTGGTACAGCTTGGCGAGACGGGCGATCTGGAGCATCGCCCCCGTCGCGAGGCGGAGTGGCGGCAGCTCCGTCGGATCCTGCATGTCGTTCTTGGCCCGGCTGATCGCGCCGAGGATGCCCTGGGGCCGGGTCTCACCCTTCGCGTCGAGGCCCTCCTCGCGGAGGATCCGCTTCATGAGCGCGACCTGGTCCTCGGTGTCGTAGATGACGAACCGCCGATCGATCCCGATCGCGGTCCCGTCGCGCCGGAGAACCCGCGCGCACAGCGAGTGGAATGTGCCGGCCTCGACCTCTCGGCCCGGCTCACCGATGAGCTTGATGATCCGCTCACGGAGCTCCTGGGCGGCCCGGTTCGTGAACGTCACCGCCAGGATCCGGAACGGCGGGACGCCCGCTACGCCGACGAGATACGCGATCCGATGGGCCAGCACCCTGGTCTTGCCGGATCCCGCGCCCGCCAGGATGAGCACGGGCCCGTCGGTCGTGGTGACAGCCCGAGCCTGCTCCGGGTTCAGGCGGCCGAGAATCTCCTGCCGCCGCGAGTCACGAACCTCGGCCTGGTGGCGCGCCGCGTCCGCGACGGCTGCGGCGCTCGGTCGAGCTTCCGGATCCCGCGTGTCAGCCCCGCCGTCCCGCAGCCAGGCAGGCTCCTCAGGGACATCGACCGCCGTGTCCGCGACCACGTCAAACGTCGTGCCCTCGGACTCCGGCGCCGCTTCGGCAACGGGCTGGCGCGTGCGCCGACGGGGAGTGGGACTCACCTCGGAATTGTATTCGGCCACCCTTCCCCGCCGATCGCGTCGTCCGCCCCCGGAATCGAAGAGCCCGGGCCGTTGGCCCGGGCTCGATTGAAAGCCAAGTCGAGGTCGTCTCGAGCGAGACCGCAGCAAGGCGGAGCCGAGGACCCGACCTGAACGCACCTCGACGGTGCGTGGAGGGGAGGGCCCGCAGGCGACAACGCCGCTGCGGGCCGCTCCAGACGGCCGAGTGACTAGAAGTCCATGTCTCCGCCGCCGGGGCCACCGTGGCCCTGATGGCCCCCGGCGCCGTCCTTCTTCTCCGGGATGTCCGTCACGAGCGTCTCCGTCGTGAGGACCATCGCGGCGATCGAGGCGGCGTTCTGGAGGGCGGACCGAGTCACCTTTGCGGCGTCGACGATGCCCTTCTTGAACATGTCGCCGTACTCGCCCTTGAGGGCGTCATAGCCCTCGCCGGCCTTCAGGCCGCGAACCTTGGCCACGACGACCTCGCCGGACTGCCCGGCGTTGTCGGCGATCTGGCGAGCGGGCGCCTCGAGCGCCTTGCGGACGATGTCGACGCCGACCTGGGCATCGCCACCGAGCTTCAGCGAGTCGAGGGCGGGGATTGCCTGCAGGAGCGTCGTGCCCCCGCCGGCGACGAGGCCTTCCTCGACGGCCGCGCGGGTCGTCGAGAGGGCATCCTCGATGCGGTGCTTCTTCTCCTTGAGCTCGACCTCTGTGGCCGCGCCGACCTTGATGACGGCGACGCCGCCGGCAAGCTTGGCGAGACGCTCCTGGAGCTTCTCCTTGTCGTAGTCCGAGGTCGTGTCCTCGATCTGGGCCTTGATCTGGGTCATCCGGGCCTTGATGAGGTCCGGCGAGCCCTCGCCATCGACGATCGTCGTGTCGTCCTTCGTCGCAACGACGCGCCGAGCATGACCGAGGTCCTCGACCGCGACCGAGTCGAGCTTCCGCCCGATCTCCTCGCTGATGACGGTGCCGCCGGTCAGTGTCGCGATGTCGCGAAGCATCTCCTTGCGGCGATCACCGAAGCCCGGGGCCTTGACGGCCAGCACCGAGACGGTGCCGCGGAGCTTGTTCACGACGAGCGTCGCGAGGGCCTCGCCGTCGACGTCCTCGGCGATGATCAGCACGGGCTTGCCCTGCTGGACCGCCTTCTCGAGGGCCGGGAGCATGTCCTGGACGCTCGAGATCTTCTTGTCGGTGATGAGGATGACCGGGTTCTCGAGGACCGCTTCCATGCGATCCGGGTTGGTCACGAAGTACGCCGAGATATAGCCTCGGTCGAACTGCATGCCCTCGGTGTATTCCTTCTCGAGGCCCAGGCTCTGGCCCTCCTCGACGGTGATGACGCCGTCCTTGCCGACCTTGTCCATCACCTCGGCGATGATCTCGCCGACTTCCGGATCGGCGGCTGAGATCGCGGCCACAGCGGAGATCTGCGCGCGGTTGTCGACGGGGCGGGAAACCCGCTTGATCTCGTCGACGATCGCATCGACCGCCTTTTCGATGCCACCCTTGATCTGCATCGGGTTGGCGCCTGCGGTCACGTTGCGAAGGCCCTCCGCGACCATTGCCTGGGCGAGGACGACCGCGGTGGTCGTGCCGTCGCCGGCGACGTCGTCGGTCTTGGTCGCGACCTCCTTCACGAGCTGGGCGCCCATGTTCTCGAAGGGGTCGTCGAGCTCGATGTCACGAGCGATCGTGACGCCGTCGTTCGTGATCGTCGGTGATCCGAACTTCTTGTCGAGGACGACGTTGCGGCCCTTGGGGCCGATGGTGACGCGAACCGCGTCGGCGAGGCGATCGATGCCCCGCTTGAGAGACCGGCGGGCGGTCTCATCGAAGATCAACTGCTTGGCCAAGGTGAATGTTCCTCCAGTGGGTCGGGTGTCGGCTGTCGGTGGGCGGTCGGGGTCGAGGAGCTAGTCCTGAACGACCGCGAGGATGTCCTTCTGGGCGACGATGAGGAGCTCGTCATCGTCGACCTTGAACTCGGTCCCGGCGTACTTGCCGTACAGGACCTTCTGGCCGACCTTGACGTCCATCGTCTCGCGCTTGCCGTCGTCGAGGATGCGGCCCGGGCCGACCGCGAGGATCAGGCCCTCCTGGGGCTTCTCCTTCACCGTGTCGGGGAGCACGATCCCACTCTTCGTCATCTCTTCCCGAGCCGTCGGCTTGACGACCACGCGGTCGCCGAGCGGCTGCAGCTTCGAGGCGAGCTTGCCATCGGTCTTGGATGCGCTGGCCAAAGGTGGTTCCTCCTGGGACGACCGGGGTCGTCGAACGCTTGCTGTACGAGCACCGCATCGACGCTGGTGATCGGCGGCCGGGCGCGCCCGACGTGCTCCTCAGAGCGGCAGATCCGCGTCGATTAGCACTCTCGGTATGAGAGTGCCAGAAGTCTAGGTTCGGCTCGCGGGGGCTGTCAAGCGTGGGAAGGCCGCGTCGTAGGCCGCGACGAGGGCGTCTTCGCCAACGCCGGCGGAGGCTCCACGCTGCTCGGCGGCCCACGCGGTTGTGATCGCGACGGCTGCAGGCTCGTTGCGCCGTTTCGGGCCGCCCGGCGGGGTCAGATAGGGCGAGTCCGTCTCCACGATGAGCCGCTTGGCTGGCACGATCCGGACGACGTCGGCGGTCGCCTCCTCACCGGCTCGGAAGGCCAACCCGGAGATGGAGATGGCCAGCCCGAGGTCGAGCGCCCCGTGGGCATAGTCGAGCGGACCCGAGAACGAATGGATGACAGCCGGTGGGCGACCGCCGAACGTCGCCCGCGCGCCCGCCGCCCCGAGGCCGGCGCGGATCAGCTCCTCCAGCATCGCGTCCTGGGCGTCGCGCCGGCCGGCGGGCGACCGGACGTGGAGGATCGCCGGCTTGCCGGTCTCGAGTGCCAGCTCGAGGTGGCGCCGGAGGCTCTCCAGCTGGTCCGGTATCGGCGAGAAGACGCGGTCGTAGTCGAGGCCGGTCTCGCCGATGGCCAGGACGCGCGGATCGAGGGCCAGCCGCCGGATCGCGGCCCAGTCCCCTGCCCCTGCCCGGGCCGCGTCATGCGGATGGATCCCGACCGCCGCATCGAGCCACGAAATCCGCTCGACGCCAGATCCCAGCCGGGCACGGGCAGCCGCTCGACGCCGACGGCGGGGGCCGCCTCGAGGACCGCGTCGACATCGGCGTCGAACCGGTCCGATTGGAGATGGCAGTGGCTGTCGACGAGCCGCACGCCGGGCGTCAGGCCGGGCGGCTGCTCTGGAACAGGCCGACTTCGCTGCCCTCGGGGTCGATCACCACCGCAAACCAGCCCATGCCCGGGATCTCCTGCTTCGGCTCCTTGGTCGTGCCGCCGTTCGCGTCGGACGCAGCCAGGGCGGCGTCCATCGAGTCGACCTCGATGTAGATCCGGAGGATGTGGCCCGTCGAGACGTCGCGCTTGCCGATCGCGCCGCCGTAGCCCTCGGAGGTCCGGAACAGGGCGTACTCCGGGAACTCCTTCATCTCGCCGAATTCCCAGCCCGCGACCGCGCCGTAGAACGCCTTCGCTCGCTCGAGATCGTCGGCCGGAAACTCGATGTGGTTGATCTCACCGTGGGCCATTTGGTGTCTCCCTTTCCTGCGGGATTCGTCTATCGATCCCAGCCTATCGACGATCAGGCTGGGGCGGATTCGACAACCTCGGACTCCAGCCGCGGGAACAATGGCGTCGCCGCGCCGATCCGCCCGGGCTCGGATGCGTGGGCGCCCCACTCCAGCTCGGCGAGGAGCGGCGGTCCGCCGTTGCCGTCAGGCGCGTACGGGTACGCGTGACCAATCTGATCGAGCACCTTCGGGGCGCTCGTCGGCAGGAACGGCGCCGATGCGAGCCCGATGAGACGGGCCGCCTCCACGAGGTCCCCGAGGACGCCACGCAGACGCTCCGCGGCAGTCTCGTCGCCAGTCGACGCCGCCCTCGCGAGCACCCACGGCTGCTCGGCGTCGACCTGCTTGTTCGCCGCGGCGACGAACGCCCACAGCACCACGAGCGCCTCATGGAGCAGGCAGGCCTCGATCTTCGCGGCGTAGACGTCTCGTGTCGCCGCCCACGCGGTCGCCAGGGGCGACGAAGTCGCAGCTCGCGGTGCCGGCCGCTCGCCCTCGAGATACCGTCCGGCCATCGTGACGGTCCGGTTCACGAGGTTCCCGAAGTCGTTCGCGAGGTCGGCGTTGTAGCGCCGGACAAAGCTTTCCCAGGAGACGTCGCTGTCGCGATCGAACGCGATCTCCCGGAGCGCGACGTAGCGGACGCCGTCCGCGCCGAACGCCGCAACCATGTCGGCCGGCTCGAAGATGTTGCCGCGGCTCTTGCTCATCTTCTCGCCCTGGACGCTCAGGAAACCGTGGATCCAGACCTTCCGGGGTGCCTCGAGCCCGGCGCTCCAGAGCATTGCCGGCCAGAAGATCGTATGAAACCTGGCGATGTCCTTGCCGATGACGTGGAGGTCCGCCGGCCACCACCGGGCGAATGCCTCCGGATCGTCCGGAAAGCCGGCGCCGGTGATGTAGTTGATCAGCGCGTCGAACCAGACGTAGATCTTGGGCCCCTCGGGATCGAACCCGCCGCCCTCGAGCCGCGCGTCCGAGCCGTCCTCCCTGACCGGGAACGGGATGCCCCAGTTCGCCGGCGTCGATTCGCGGCTGATCGAGAAGTCCTCGAGGCCCTGCCGGATGAACGCCAGCATCTCGTTGCGGCGGTAGTCCGGTTGGACCGCCTCGGGGTTCTCGACGAACCAGCGCTCGAGCCGCTCCTGGTAGGCCGACAACCGGAAGAACCAGTTCCGCTCGGTAAGCCACTGGAGCTCGACGTTGGGATGATTCGGGCACTTCCAGCCATCGGCCGTCTCGAGCAGGTCGCTGCTCGCCTTGAAGCCCTCGTTCGGGCAGTACCAGCCCTCATACGTCCCGGGGTAGATGTCGCCGTTTGCGTACGCCCGCCGGACCATCTCCTGGGCCGACCGAACGTGATCCGGGTCGGTCGTTCGGATGAAGCGGTCGGGCGTGAGCTCGAGGAGGTCCTCGGCCGTCTTGAAGATCTCGACCATCTCGTCGACGAAGACCTTCACCGGCTTGCCCGCCGCGATCGCCTCGGTCGCGATGTTCACCGAGTGCTCGTCCGTTCCGGTCAGGAAGCGGGTGTCGTCGCCCTTCATCCGATGCCACCGGGCGATGACGTCCGAGCCGATGACCTCGTACAGCGTATGGAGGCCGGGTCGGCTGTTGGCGTAGGCGATCGCGGTCGTCAGGTAGTAGCGGGGACGGTCGGGCATGTCATGAACCTCGAATGGGAGGCCGGCGCTGCTGCGCGTGGCGTGTACGGCGACTAGGGTCGCCCGGGCATCGCCATGGGCCTCCGCGAGGGGTTCACGCGGGGATCATACCGGGCTGCGCTCGACCCACGGCGACCGCCATGTCGGGGCCTCGAACGGGCTCGCCCAGTACACGGTCTCGCGCCAGATCCGGCCGTCGCGCAGCTCCATGAGGTCGACGCACAGGTAGGTCGAGCCGTCGGGATACGTGACTCGCCACTCGGACCACCAGAAGTCGCCGCTGCCGGCAACCATCAGGGCCGTGTTCCCGGGGGTGACCACCCAGCGATCCTCGGCGCCGACGACACGGGTGACCTCGCTCCGCGCGGCCCCGCCCGGATAGTTCCGGACGATCTCGGCGAAGGCCTCGCTGCTGTGGACCTCCTCGCCGGACTGCGGCCAGACGACCTGCCAGTCCGGATGCCGGAGCGCGGCCAGCGCATCCGTGTCGAGACGGGCCGATGCCTCGGCATAGGCGGCGATCACCTGCTCGTTGGTGCGGCCCGGGGCCATCGGTCTCTCCTGGCTCGAGAAGTCGTCAGTGGCGGAAGTGGCGCGTGCCGGTCAGCAGCATAGTCGCGCCGGCGGCATTGACCGCGGCGATGATCTCGGCATCGCGAACGGATCCGCCGGGCTGCACGAACGCCGAGACGCCTGCCGCCAGGCAGGCCTCGACCGCGTCGGGGAACGGATAGAACGCGTCCGAGGCGCAGGCCGCGCCCTCCAGGGCCGCCTCCCCGGCGAAGCGGCGGGCCTTCTCGACCGCGCCGACCGCGGCATCGACCCGGGACGTCTGGCCACTGCCGAGACCGATCAGGGCCCGGTCCTTCACGAGCACGATCGCATTGCTCGTGACACCTCGAACCAGTCGCCAGGCGAGGTCGAGGTCCGCGGATTCGGCGGCCGACGGCGGACGGGACGTGGCGCAGGTCCAGGTCGTTGGGTCGTCGGGCTCATCATCCGCCGAGGCCACGAGGATCGCGCCGCCGGCGGTGCGGATCGAGGCCGTCGGATTCGTCGTGGGGGGCCTGGCCCGCTCGCTCCCCGCAGCCTGGTCGACGACCAACCGCAGACTCGGTTTCGTCGCGAGGATCTCCCGGGCCGGCGACTCGAAAGACGGCGCAACGACGACCTCGAGGAAGA
>WNFL01003660.1_pt2 | contig 10162 bp, 16 predicted proteins | sample 5400361 | NCBI WGS metagenome assembly WNFL01 (sample SAMN13153351, study PRJNA577476) | soil metagenome | isolation source: 40 cm soil on Douglas fir-dominated hillslope | place: USA:California | collected 2013-09-17
AAGGCACGCAATGGGTCTGCCCGTAAGGGGACAGAGGACACATACGAATGCCGTCACAGCTAGGAAATTAAACAAGTTGGAACGGAGAGGATGAGGGGCTCTGCTTGGCACTCACGGTCGATGTCTCATGTATTCACGTCCTACTTCTCCTTTGGTGGGTTTTATGTCCGCTCAATCGTTTGGTTGTCCGGTTGCTCTAAATGACGATGATCCCATTTACTACCACCAGGGGACCTACTGTAGAAGCATTGCAGTTTGACTCATTGTTTTGGTGTTGTAGCTTAACCCTTCCGAATCCCACCAAATTCTGCTCCTATGCTCTGCATAGATCGATCCCTGATACGTGCATATTGTTAGACTAAAGCCTCATCATTAACCCACATGCATGCTGCTCTCGTCTCGCATCCTCGTGATGTTCTCCTGGTTGTACTAGAATATGGAGATCTTGAAGACCCACTGCGACAGGTTCAGATAAGTTCAACGTACCTCATGCAGTTGCAACTTGCCTATTCTGTCTCGCAATGTCACTTGGCCTACAAGACCTGCACTTGCCTCTGTCAATGGGACTATCACAACTGTCAAGGCCCAGAGCGGAACATCGGGTCATTGGGCTTAAGACTCAAGATGGGCAACAACGAAGCGAAGCGCACACGGTATCCTGTTGTTGATGAAGAGAGAACAATAGACCCCGCATTCTTTGAAAGAAAAATGAGACGGGACAACGAGTTGAAATAACCCGGGCGGGTCCTCAAACCTCTAGGAAATGGAGACGAAGGGACCATATATACGAACATCGGGCTTTCCTTCGATGGGAGTAGCATACTCGAGAATTGGAAGGGTGGGACAATTAATGTTCTTGGTGATGGTGGGGTCAAAGTTGCACTTTGGACCTGACCACCTTCCGGTTCCTAGCTTTCACTTGGCTCCTTTTTACCTACCATTTCCCCACTTCACGGTCAATGTGCAAGTTCTCATAACGTTTTCCACTCGGTTGTTCCTATTTAGTCTTGCCATCCCATCCGATGGCGTACCAGCTTCCTGAAACAGGATTATGACATTATAGTGCTGTCAAAACAAACGTGACGTAGGGCGTGCCACCGGCGTGTCCCTGGATTGGCGGGCACGTCCTAGGTTCTATTGCACGAGGATTCGGCATGGGATCAGAAACACTAGCCTTTCGCATGCCGCAGATCTATTGATAAGGGTACATAGCCATTTCCACACTACCTATATATTGTTATCTTGGACATCGGAGCGTTTCAAACCACCCACCGTTCGATAGAGGACCGCAAATCACTCAAAAGGGATGTCTTCACGACGGCCACCCCCGTTTGGGACACTAGTATGTCCACTGTCCAGGCCGAAGTCTCCAAACCTTGGGTATTCACAACGATTGCTAGGCACGCGCCGTCCGGCGGAAACGCCGCTTCACTTCCTCTCCATCAAAGCGAGCCGTACAGAGTGTATTCCTTCTTCCAGCCACCATGACCGCCGCGGCCCTCCTTGTGAGCTCGTATCAGACTTCCAATTCGCCGTCCGACGTCGAGTGTTCAACTTCCATGTCACGGAGAGCAACCCAGCAACCCAGCTCAAGATCACCGCAGTCCTCGCAGGAAGAAGAGCCTTGTGCCTGCCGTATATGCCAACGGGCAGAGACTGCTGCGTGAGTCAAGTCTGAAACTGCAAGTTGTTGGGCTTAGGCTGCATGTGGCCATCCGGTTCCAGTGTTGGTTTCGTCTGGCCTGGTTGACCAGCGCTCCCGTATTTGTCCAATTATGGTATTTGTAGCAGCCGTTGTAGCACCTCGCGACCCTATGTATGAAGTATTTATACTACCATGTATCACGGTGTACATCCTCTATGTGCCCGACCTCAGGAAATTGGCTGCTCAAGGTGGTTTACAAACATTCAGACCTTGAACCGTTGCTTCGTTCACTCGCTAAACATGGCGACAACGGACGCTTTGACGGCATACGCCAAACGAATACAACGTCGTGATAAATTGGTATCGCTTATTACTCGCTCCCTTACCCCGTTGCGGTAATGGTTTTGCAACTTAACCGTCAATCAGCGAGACTGATACTCCAGTGGTGTCGCAGGGTTTTTATGTTTGCCATTGGGTATTTGTGGCTTCTAGGACTACCCACTGGTTTACTCGGACGTGGCACGTACATCGATGAAAATGCGCTCGGGCCAGCACAAGTTGGTAATTCTGACCACTACCGCAAAGCCGAGGGACTTACTCTGTATCACACAGGTCAAGACCAACTGGGACTGGAACGATGTGCATAAGGCGGACCTCTACTTGGGGGAGATTGAGAAGTTGTGGAACGGGAATGCTACCAGTGAAAGGTATGCTCAGCTTCACAACCAGTCTCCAGCATAATAATTCTCTCCTAGGAAGGCTCTATGGCTCCGTGACAAGTTTGAGAAACTTGGGCTACGCGCGTCGGTCCAACCTTACGTGCTGAAAGCAAAATCAGGGGTACGCTCCCCGCCCAAACGTGCACGGCCTTGGGATGAACTACATTATCATAGGCTATACATGGTGTCAACTCTTATGCCGTCTTACGATCCCCTCGGACGTCTGGTACGGAGGCTATGGTCATAAGTGCGTCTTGGCTCAGCCGTATCGACGATGGCGCGGGACAGCCGAACCTCCGAGGAATTGCATTTCTGCTGGCTCTATCGCAATACGTTAGCCGTACGTACCTTTCTATTTAGTTGGTGACGTTTAACGACCCAGGTCGTCGCAGGTTACACGTTCTGGGCGAAAGACATCGTATTCGTTGTTAGTGACGGATATCTAGATGGAATGCAAGCCTGGCTGAGTGCATATCACGGTGCACCCCAATCGAGTGAGTGCTACTCTTTCCTTTGATTGGTTGGCTGACTTTTGGCTAGATCTCGTCGCAGAACCGCTGGCCCTACCTTCTGGTGTAATCTGGACAGCACTATCCATCGATTACCCTGGTCACTCATTCAGTCACCTCGGCATTTTCTTTGGTCTGTTCTCCCGAGTATTTATCTGCAGCCACTGACGGTTCATCACGACAGAGGGCACAAATGGTAGATTACCTAATCAAGATCTCATCAACAGTGGTACGATGATAGCCCGATATGCTGGCGGGATCCCCGTTATTCTATACGACCACCCCGACCTATGGCGAGGAGATTATGACCTCCCTGCCTGGATCCCGGAGTTTGCACGGAAACTCACAAATAAGCAACCTGTGAAGGAGTATCAGCGATTGGGGAAGAACATATGGAGACATGTCAAGTACCAGGCTCAAGGGAAGCCGAGTGGAACACACGGCCTGTTCCACAAGTGTGTACCTCTGGATCTGACCTTCAATTACGCTCATGCGTTATTAGGTATCGGATCGACGCCATTACTCTCTTCGGACTACCTGCCCGAGGACCACATGGGTTCCAATCACTCGGGAAGTAGGTTCTCGGTTCGGTTCCCAATCGCAGGGCAAAGCATTGACACTCCTCGGTAGGGCGGTCGAATCAACCATGCGAACAATGAACAATCTTCTCGAAAGACTTCATGCCTCATTCTTCTTCTACGTTTTCAGCGCGCCTTCCCAATTCCTCCAGCTGCACCATTACCTACCACCGCCGATCATCATCAGCGTGGCAATGTCATTTGGTGGACTGGCTCTTTATGTATGGACAGGATGGGAGAGAACAAAGAACGAGAAGGCGGGAACACTGGGAGAATGGCGGATGCGATCCAGGCCAATCATGGAAGTCCTTTGCATCATGGCTGCCACTCATATGTTTGGTGGTATGGTGTTTCTCTTGACTACCAGTGGGCTGTTTTACCATCCTCATTACACCCCAGAGCTCACTCTTGCTTAGGAGCAGCCAATATTGTCATACTGTCTGGTAGTACTACCACCCATTGCTTTTATCAACATCACAGGGCAAGTCGTTGATCTGGCCAAGCCGCCTCAAACTGCTGCCCTTTTGAAGGCGTTCAATTTGTGTTGGGCCGGGATGATTATCGCGGTCACAGCAGTTGTCAACTTCTCTTTATCAGCCGCAACTGCCATGCTACTTGGAATTAGCCTCAGTGTCGTTCCATCCACTCGTTCCGATCCTCTGGTGAAGCTCTTCGCCGTCGGGTGCTTAGTGGCCCTGACTCCGCAAGGTATGATGGCCCTATTGTCCCGTATTATTGGATTTAATAGCGTATTGCATTGGGCACGGTCTGTCATCTGGGACTACGAGGTCGTTGGGAGCTATTTTGTACCTTTTGTCTGGATGGTTTACCTCCCGCTTGTTCTTCAAGGTATACTGTCATGTATCCTCGCGTAATCAATCATAGAGCATATAACCACATTTCTGAACCACAAACAAGTCCTTTGTCTTTGTCACCCAACTCAACTTCCCCCAGATCAATACTAGCGACAAAGGGCTTGCATAATGTCAAGCAGTATACCCCCGGGTGCACCGATGGGGCCACCACCAGTTCCCGTACGACCCTCTATAACGACTGAAGGGCTTGGCCCGCCTTCTTCCGCCCCTTCCTCGGCAGGCGGACGTTCTTTGCGGAAAAGAAACACCTCTTTATCCAAGGACTCACCTTATACCGAGAATGACGACTTTGATAGTCCCTCCGAACGGGCAATGCGTTCTGCAAACCGTGCCAACTTGAAGCCTTGGACGCCGAAGCTCAAGCTCAAGGTCTCAAGTGCCGCGGACAACAGAAACCAAAGCTTCTTGGGGCCTTATGATCGTGAACTAGACAGTGAAGATGAGGACTTGGTGTTCGAGGAACAATTCATTTTGCGGTTACCTCCTGGGAAGGACACGGAAAAGCTGCGGGAAGTGGTTAGCAAAAGAGGCGCTTCAAATGATATATGGTTGAAGTTCAAAGGTTGGTCGAGGTTTGCAACCCCTTAGCATTCATTTGATGGTTTCCTTTCAGATCCGAGACGTGCAGTCTTTCATATGGGCGAGAATCTGTACCCAGCCAAACTAGTGGACCTACCATGTATTTTGGAATCTCAGAAGACACTTGACAATAAACACATGTTCAAAGTCAGCGACATTTGCCAGGTACGTTCGCACGCACGCGCGTATAATGTTCTAATGATAGCTGCTGTAGATGCTCCTAGTCGATGAATCGCCCATCCTAAATGAGGAAGCAGTCACTGCGAAGAAATCCTTCAACGCAAATGAATTCATTTACACCCATGGTCTAACACCACCTCTCCGACACGTCAGAAACCGGCGTTTTCGAAAACGACTAAATAGGCAGGTATGGATCCCCACATACAACCACTTTGGACCACATCGTCTGACATTTCGCCCCTAGGCGATTGAAAATGTCGAGAATGAAGTCGACCGCCTATTAGCAGAAGACAGTGCAGCCGATCAGGTAGAAGAGCCTAGTAAGCAGTGTTAATACATACCTTATCTTTTGCTCACCTTTACTTCCAAGTAATTATCGAGGACGCAGATCCTAACGCTTCCGACTCAGAGTTCATGGACCCCGTACCCGCGGATGAGACTATGGGATCTGAAGAAGAGAGCGCGAAGGATCAAGCCAACGATGACGATCTTTTTGCCCAAGAACTGGAGAAAGCTTTGCAAGGTGATAGTGAGGATGACGAGGACGACGATGAGGACGACGATGAGGATGAAGAAGGCGTTGAAGGCGCAGAAGGCGACGACGACGATGATGATGACGACGATGACGATGATGAATCCGTTAGTGGAAGTGGCACCGACGAAGACGAGGACGACGAGGAGTACAGTGGAGCAAAAAAGGTGTTGGATGATGAGATCAAGCAACTCGAGACTGCGATCAACAAAAAGAACCAGGATATCGCTGCTGTTCAGCACGTTGCCCTTAAGGTACCATTCTTTCCTCGTCGTAATCATTGAGTAACCGACCCCCGCTCTGCAGAATCGCTTCATCAATGCCGTACAGAAGATGCAAGCAGATTTGCAGACAAAACTGGCGCAACGGGAACAATTACTCGCGGATCACCGCGCACAGAAAGAGCGGGCTGCTGCTACCGAAGATGGTCTTCAAGAGGGCGAGGAAGATGACGGTGAAGAGCTCTTCGACGAGCCGATGGAAGACGCATAGAAGCTGCTTCTCTATCAATTTCGCTCCTTTCTGTACCCGTGCTATTAGTCCTGTACAATGCGGACCCTTTGGGAGGTCCGGTAATATATCACAACGGTAATTTCTATTCGTGGAAGCGTTTTCTGACCCGTTAAATACTCTTTATGCATGTACTGTACATACGTCCATAGATTGTCAACAAATTTAACCTACTTTCCTGTGATTTCGGTAACAACCGTCCGAGTTTGGGGTCAATATAGAGCAAATTATCAGCTGGGTCACCCTCCCCTACCGCAACCGGGAATAAGCGTGTGTCCTGACCATGCCTAGTTTATACAAATGACAGCATAACGACGCTTCCATCCGCCATCGCTAGAAATAAGCGTCCGTTTTGGTCGTCTAAATCCAAAGAGTAGACGTCTCCATGGTCGGTGTAGACCCACTCCGGCAATTTGAACTCGACGACACTGTTCGGTTTATGCCGAGGTTTCCGGGATGTCACCGATTCACTGAAACGAGATCGACTCGCACTGCTCGGTGCCAGGCTTGGGAAATGACCCAGTGCGTGGTGAAGCACTTCATTTGCGTCAGCGAAACTTGGCTGAGTGTCTGCTGATCCTAGGATAGAGCTTGTAGTAGTCGGGCTGGCTGCAAGCTCCGAAGGCGTCATCTCGAACGACTGGTCGATTGCGCTGCTGGAAACCGAGCTCGCCGAGTGCCACGATGACTCTGAGCGCCACGATAGTGGACTGTGGCTGGACTGGCTGGGAGTAAAATGTAAGGGCGGAGAGGGCAGGTCGCGAACCTCGTCGGAGTGCACAATTCCACTACTACTCCCGCCCACAGACACTCCACTAAAGTCGAGTAGACTGGATGCCGATAGTGGGGAAGAACGCGGAGGTGATAAGGGAGAATAAATGGTAGTGTCTTGCGTTGACTCTCGTGGTCGCGGCGTTACATCGCTTGCAACATGGAAGTCGAACTCCTCGCCTTCACTTGCTGTCACTGCGGCTTCGTCATCTGTTTCCATGGGTGACCCCACTCTATATGCTTCGTCATCAAAGAGAGTATTCATTTCATCCCAGTTGACAGAAGCTTCCAGCTCGATGACGATCGGCTCTACAGCCTGCCAATGGAAAGGCCCAGATACCCAGCTTTCTTCCTCCTCTATCTCATCTGGTGTCGGGAACTGGGCGATGCAGATCGTATCAATGAGACAGTCGTCCTCATCCGCGCCGGGAGGTGGTTTGGCCCATACTATTGACCTCCCCGCGGTTCCCATTCCGCACAAGTCCCAACCCTCTGGACTTTGAGCAATGCCAATTTCTGAAACCTCGTGGATATAAAGCCGCCGATTAGGCGGGAGCGATTCTCCATCTGGCGGTAGCTCGCTCTGCACGATTCCGAAGAGAACTAGATGGCGTGTTATATCGTTTTCGTCGGAGTGACTGGCACGGGAGAATACTGCGTGTCGACCATCCCAGAGGTAACGAGTAGTAGGAAGGCAGTGGTGGTGATCCGGTACTCCTTGGTCGATCCAGACTTGTGGAATGTGCACATCTGGACGAAGTTCGGAGAGTGCCATTGGCGTAGCGTAGTACTTAGTCATCGAGTCAAATGAATAAGTGTAGTAGTCGGCATGCATAGTGGACTCCATGTAGAGTGCGAGCTCGGTTGGGGAGGTCGCCGCTGAGAGTGAGTGAGGGACCTGTTCTTAGAACGTCGGCGGGCGATTCTAGAAGATACTCTATGACTCACGTCAAGGGGGGTAATGATATACACAGAGTCACCCGTGTGCCAGTCCACCAAGTAGATGAAACAAGTCGGCTCAGCTATACCCACGCAACCGGCATGCTCTCGCTCAATAAAATTGGACCGAATATCACCTCTGAGTTTCTGTCGAACCTTCAAAGAGCAGGATTTGTCCTCCCAGATATGCCTCCAGACTTTGAATACTTTTTCATCGCTATGATTCTTCAGTCTCACAGGTCGAAGAAGCAATGAAGAACATACAATGCATCTAGATCCTCGTGTACGTTTACAATCAAAGTAACTCCTTCGTTGTCCAGATAATAGTCCCAACAGAGTGGAAGACCTCCAACAGATATTATTTGTTCAACTTCGCCAGTAACAATGTTCCATAGTCGTAGATAGTATTCGATGGACATGCTGACAAAGTGCATTCCGTCCGAAAGGGGCCATACCCATATCTGTCGGTGGTTGGCGAATTCACTTGGTTGATAATCTGGGCTACGGTACACTCCAGAGGATATTGGACTAGTATGGGCCTCTGCTCGTGTCCACTTTGCTTCTAACTGGAGGGTTGTCAAAACCGCGCGACGATATTGCTCATTCGAAATCTGCAAAGGCGTGCCCCTGGCAGAAAACGGGAGCGGAACCGGCCGTCGACGAGATGTATGGTTTACGAGGTGAATCCAAAATGTCTTCGTTGATGTCAAATGATGAAGGGACCGGCACGTCTGGGACCGGAAGCGAGTCAGCCTCGTTCTCAAGAAGTTGCCCCAGGCAGGGCAGCCGAAGTCGGTATACCTTGACGAGCTCTAAAGCATCTTCTGCCTTTGAGAAACTGACGACCTCTAGCAGTATTTCCTCCGGAAGATCGAGCAAATGCATGACGCTGGAGGTGACTTGGTCCAAGATATAAAAGGGACGTTCCTATCGGACAAACGGGTTGTGAGGAGACCATGCAAAATCGTCAACAGGCAGTATTTGAGTAGCTTATGGAACTCTGTGTGTACCATATGGCTTGGTTCCTTGTATAAAATGTAGTGGCACAAATCATTTAACTTGCATGGGATTACTTGTATTCACGTCTGGTGCGGAGAGTACGTGAATTGCTGCTTTTGATTGGCCATGGCTGGTTTCGGTCCCCCCAAATAAGTGTATAACTTGAAAGTGTAAAGCTGATAGTAAGAAATCTTGAGTACCCTATATGACATGACCCGCACAAACTTCTATTTCTAGAGGGAAGTACCACAATCACGGAAGGATGATACGGTAGATTATGGGGCTCCCTACCTATTCCTATGGTCAATCAGCAGAGCAGAACTGCCAATACCAAGACAAAGTTCAGGAGCAAGAATCGTGGAGCCAAAATTAGTATTTATACAGGGCAGAAGCAAGTCAGTGATAGACGTTTTAGGTCCATTCAAATATCAGTATTATACAACCCATTGCGATTTTCGAAGTGTGTTCAAAGTCGCAGGAAATGACAATAGTCACACTGAAGCTGTTAGGAACTACTTTTCGTCTTTCGCGCGGTCCGTGCCGTGTGCATTGTACGTTTGCCATGTGACCCAGAGGCTGGGTGGCATGTCCGATTTCATGTGGGGCTTGGTATTTCTGGTCCATGTATATAGCTAGTGTTCTAGACCCGAACGGCTACTATTTTTCATCTCATATTTTAAAAAGGTTATGGGCCCTGCCCGCCCTCGGAAGCGGTGCCTTGACTTTCATACTCCTGGCGTCGTTCTTGTATTCCTCATCGCTCGTTCCGGCATTTTATTTGGCAATCATCATGCGCATCATGCTTCGCACACGGTTGCAGTAGCCGGTGGAGGCGCTCATGAGCCCCATTGCCGTTCGCGTTCATCCTTTGGTCGTCAAGTTCGCTGGAGCAGCGTACAAAGGCACTCAAGTCAAGGAAAAGAACCAAGAAATCCCAATTAGGGCCCGGGAGCCGTCCCGAAGGCGGTGATCGAAGAAAGCCTTCTCTTGGTGTTGGGAAAATCGCCTTGTCAGAGGTTTAGAAGTCATCTTAGGATGTCAAATCCGACATGGACAGATCGACTAAGCCAACTTACCCGATGTCCCAATCGCTGCTCGTTCGTTGTCGTTAAGGGACGGTGCAGTTAATTGTAGCTTACTGACGACCGCAGCTACATATTCGGAATTTATCGTACACGCCAATCGCAAGAAAATTCCACTGCCGGCCAGTTTCCCAAAGGAGTCGCGGTCGCGCTTGTGAGGAGGTGTGGACGCAACAGGAATAGAAGCCAGTTCGGCAGTCGGGTAGTCTCAGGGGCGCTGTCGGCATTGCAGGCGTGGGCTCAG
>WNFL01122801.1_pt1 | contig 10161 bp, 6 predicted proteins | sample 5400361 | NCBI WGS metagenome assembly WNFL01 (sample SAMN13153351, study PRJNA577476) | soil metagenome | isolation source: 40 cm soil on Douglas fir-dominated hillslope | place: USA:California | collected 2013-09-17
GAGGATGGCACGGACCGGATTGTTTTCATCAAGATCAACGACAACCAATACATTGAGCTCTTCGCCGAGAATCCCAAACAAGACGGTCATCTTAATCACATCGCTTTCTTCACTGACTCAGCCCAGGGCCTGCGCGAATATCTGGCGTCCCATGGAATCAAGGTGCCGGATAAGGTGACGAAGGGCCGGATTGGAAACTCGAATTTCAACATTGTCGACCCCGACGGTCACACGGTCGAGATGGTGCAGTACGAACCGGACAGTTGGACCAGGCGCGAGAAAGGGAAATTCATGCCCGACACGCGCATCTCGACGCGGATGGCGCATGTCGGAGTGATGGTTGGCAAGCTGGAGCCGTCCTTGAAATTCTATCGCGATCTCCTGGGCTTCCAGGAGTTCTGGAGGGGTAGTTCATCCGGCACAGAACTGAGTTGGGTGAACATGCGAGTTCCTGATGGGCAGGATTATCTGGAGTTGATGCTTTATTCCAAGCCGCCTGACGCTGAACAGATGGGAGGTAAGAATCACATTTGTTTGTTCACCCCTGACATTAATAAGGCCGTTGCTATGCTCGAATCGCGTCCCGCGCGCAAGAACTACACGAGACCTATCGAGGTGAAGGTCGGTAAGAACGGCAAGCGGCAGGTGAACCTTTTCGATCCTGACGGCACTCGAATCGAATTGATGGAGCCAAATACTGTCGATGGCAAAGCGGTGCCATCATCTACAGCTCCGCCCCCAAATGAATAAGGCGACGGCGGCGGCCGTGCGCCCTGATTCAACGATATCTCATTAGCGCGCCGCTTCAGAAGCGAGGTGCTAATAAGAGGATGAGTTTGGTACATCAGACATTCCACCGAAAGAACTATCTTGACTAAGTTCGCGGACTTCAAGAAGATTAGCGGCCAAAGCCTTGCGGCCAACTTGCATGGCTGGGCGGAGATGGTAATCGAACTCGGCTCCCGACGGCGGGAACAGTAGGAGAAGATCATGACAAAGGAAACTATCGAGCGCCGGCAATTCATCAAGCAGGCAACGCTGGCCGGCGCCTCAATTGGGCTGGCGTCCTTTGCGACCAGCCGAGTGCTGGGAGCGAATGACCGCGTACGCGTTGGCATTATCGGTTGTGGCGCTCGGGGCCAGGAAGATTTGCGAGAATTACTAAAACTTCCGAACGTCGACTTTGTCGCCGCCGCTGATGTCTACACCAGGCGACACGAGGAGGCCAGGCAAATTGCGCCGGCAGTAAAGACTTTCACCGACCATCGAAGGCTGCTGGATCTGAAAGACCTTGACGCAGTCATCGTAGCTTCACCGCTTCACTGCCACGCTCGTCACTTTATCGACACGATAGCAGCAGGCAAGGATCTGTATAGCGAAAAGACTATGACCTGGTCGATTGAAGAGGCCGAAGCCTGCCGCAACGCCGCGCGAAAGTCGGATCGCATCGTTCAGATCGGGCTGCAACACGAGAGCTCGGGCTCAGTCGCCGACGCCCGCTCATGGATCAAGAATGGAATGGCCGGTAAGATTACGCATGTCGAATCCTGGATGAGCCGTAACACGCCAAAGGGAAAAGGACAGTGGGTCCGTCCCGTTCCTCCGGACTGCACTGCCGGCAACGTTGACTGGAATCTCTTCCTCAACGGCCGGCGTTCCCGGCCGTTCGATCCGAACAAGTTCATCAATTGGAGACTCTACTGGGAGTTCTCGGGGGGGAATGTGACTGAGAACATGGTCCATCAGATCGCCCTGATTATTAGCTCTCTGGGTCTTCCACTTCCAAATTCCGCGTATATGTCGGGTGGAGTGTTTTCGGAAAAGGACGGCCGCGAAGTCCCGGACACGATTGCCGTGACGCTCGACTTTCCAAATGATCTTACGGTAACGTGGCAGTCAACCTTCAGCAATAGTCATTACGGTTTAGGTGAGCGGTTCCTTGGCTCGGACGGCACCATCGAACGCATTGCGGGCGCGACCGACATGGTGACGGGTAAATCACAGACCGGCGTTTGGTATTTTCCGGAAAAGGTAAATCGTCCGGACGGCGCTACGGCCACCGGAGTTTCCAAAGACGTTAACCACATGGCTAATTTCATCGAGTGCGTTCGTTCGCGCAAGGAACCCAATGCTCCGGTCGAGATCGGCTATCGCTCGGCGGTGGCAGCGCACATGGCCAACCTGGCTTACCGAAAGCGGGAGCGGATTACACTCGACGCCATTAAGCGAACACCGGCAACTGCATAGGGCGTTTGCGAAACAGCAAGAGGGCATTAAGGAGATCGCTGGTCCTAACGGCGTTTAGAGTACCAACTTTAGTTGGGTTCTTTCTTGCTTAACAAAAGCCCGAAAGTCGGTACTCTGAACACCGTTTATCAAAGTACGACACTACCGAGGAGATTACATGTCACTGTCTCGTCGTCGTTTCATAGCCGGACTGGGAACTGTTGCGGCCGCCTCGGCGCTGCCGCTCGATGCGCTTTCCAGGACTTTCCAGCCGCCTCTTTATTCACCCATTGATCTCTCTTACTTTGATCGCCCAATTACGCCGGCGCCCGCGCAGATTCAGTTCGGTTACGCAGCAATCACCTGGGGCGGAAATGATTTGCAGGCGATCCAGGACGTCTCAGAGATTGGATTTCGCGGCATTCAGTTACGTAACAACGTGCTGAAGGACTACGGCGATCGTCCAAAAGCCCTGCGCGATCTGCTGGACCAGCACCACCTCGAAATGGTGGCCCTGTCGAGTGGAGGTGTTGGTATCGCAGCCGGCACGGACAATGACGAAATCGCCAGGCACGTCCGCAACGCTAAATTCGTGCATGATGTGGGCGGTCATTATTTGCAAGTGACGGATTCGGCCCGGCCTAAAGATCGTCCGCCGGCAGCCTCTGACTTTAAAGAACTCGGACGGCGGCTGACAGAGATCGGCAAGCGCGCCGTCGATCTGGGTGTACCCGTCGGCTATCACAATCACATGGACTCGCTCGGAGAAGCGCCCGAGGAAGTTGATCGCATCATGGCAGCAGTTGACCCGCGCTACGTCAAACTTGAGCTCGACATCGCCCACTATCAGCAAGGCGGTGGAGATCCCGCGCGGGCGATTCGGCAGTATCACGACCGTCTGCTCTTTCTGCACATTAAGGACGTCGAGAGCATTGCGGCCGGTGATGAGCGCGGGCGCTCTTATCGTTGGGTTGAACTGGGTCGTGGCAAAGTTGATCTGCCGGCCGTTTTCGCCGCGCTAAAGGACGTGAAGTTTCGCGGCTGGGCAGTGATCGAATTAGACAGCGTGCCTGACAAATCGAGGACGCCGAAAGAGTGGGCGCTGATCAACAAGAAGTATGTTGAAGAGAAGTTGAAGATGAAAATCTGAATCTCCGACAAACTTCAGGAAGCTCTGAACAAGTACTTTTCGGCGCATCGCGCCGGTATGAATTTAGCCCGGCTTTTCAAGGCCGGGGAAAGGTCCATGAAGTATCAGCGTCGCATAGCGACGCAGGAAATTAACCGGAATTCAATCATCGCTACGCGACGAGACTTGCTAACCACGTGATCCCGGCGTTGAAACGCCGGGCTAAACTCATAGCGACGCTACGCGTCAAGGGCACTTAATCAGAGCTTCCCTCCACTTTGTCGTGCTTGCCCTTCAGAAGCTTTTCGCAGATAAGCGACAACCTGAAGTTTGTCGGACTAAACCATGCCAACCTTCAAACTATCCGTAATCAATGACGAGATTACGCAGGACTTCGGGCGGGCGGCTGAAGTCACCGCGCAAGAGTTCGGCCTCCAATACATCGAAATAAGAGCGATGTGGGGCAAGAACATCATGAAACTGGACGCGAAGGAGATCGCTGAAGCCAGGAGGATCCTGGAAAAGTACAAGCTGCGCGTCTCGTCGATTGCCTCGCCCATCTTCAAAGTGGATTGGCCCGGCGCACCGCTCTCCAGGTTCAGTCCGAAACGCGACCAGTTTGGCGCCGACTTCACCTTCGAGCAGCAGGATGAACTCCTTGAACGCGGGTTTGAGCTTATGCGCGTCTTTCAGGTGGACCGTATCCGCATCTTCGACTTCTGGAGGCTCGAAGATCCAAAACCTTACCGCGCGGCCATGGATCAAAAGTTAATTGAAGCGGCGCACAAGGCGAGCAAACGTGGGGTCACGCTGCTGATCGAGAATGAAGCTGCCTGCAACACGGCTACCGGAGCCGAAGCGGCGCGCACGCTCGCGGCCGTTCGTTCGCCCAACTTCAAACTGAACTGGGATCCCGGCAACGCAGCCAGTCGCGGTGAAGTAGCCTACCCCGACGGTTACTCGCACCTGCCGAAAGATCGCATCGGTTACATGCACTGCAAAGACGTCGTCAAGGGCGCGGACGGCAAGTACGAATGGATGAAGATGGGAGCGGGAATCATCGACTACGTCGGACAATACCGGGCGCTCAAAAAGAATGGTTATCGCGGCACGGTAAGTCTGGAGACGCATTGGCGAGGTGCCGGCACACCAGAAGAATCCACCCGTCAGAGCATGGCCGGAATGAAAGAGTTGCTGCGGCGCTCCGGCACACTTTGAATCCTTCACCACGGACAAGGGTTTTGCATAAAAGGTACTTCTGTCAGTCCGCGGGCGGACGAATGATAATAGGCCAGCACTTCACTGCTGGGACGACGGGCGAAGACATTCTAGTCCGTGGAGCGGACGGCTGAAGTGATCCCCCTGGGATATCTGCTCCTTTTCAGTCGTCCACTGACGCGGACTGCGCGCTCAGCACTGTTTGTGAAAAACCACGCACAAGCGAAAAATATCCGCTTTTCAAATTGCAGTCTTGGGTCTGTTCTTTCTTCACTCGCGGTTCGCTGGTAGTGGTCTTATGATTCAAGTGGGCATCTTAGGCGGCGGCAATATCAGCGACACTCATGCGCGAGCGGTGCAACAGACAGAAGATGCGCAAGTCGCGGCTGTTTTTGGTCAGAATCACCAGAAGGCAGCACGGTTAAGCAAACTCTACGGCGGCAGGGTATATGAAAGTTTGCAGAGTTTCCTCGACCACCGGCCGATGGATATGGTTGTCATTGGCAGTCCGTCGGGGTTGCATGCCGAGCAGGGTATCGCGGCGGCGCGTCATGGACTACATGTGCTCGTCGAGAAGCCGCTGGACATTAATCTCGATCGTGCCGATGCTCTAATCGCGGAGTGCGAGCAGGCGGGAGTCAAACTGGGAGTATTCTTCCAGGATCGCGTCGCGCCGGGAATCTGCAAACTTAAAGAACTGATCGATGCGGGCCGCCTGGGAAAACTGATCCTCGTATCGGCGCGCGTAAAGTGGTATCGCCCGCCGGAGTACTACAGCGGTTCACGCTGGCGCGGCACGCGGGCGTTGGACGGTGGCGGCGCCCTCATCAATCAAGGTGTGCACACCCTTGATCTCTTGTTGTGGTTGCTCGGAGATGTCGAGCGTGTTTACGCTAAAGCGATCACCGCTCTCCATCAAATAGAGACGGAAGACACCGTGGTTGCGACGCTCGAGTTTTCCCGCGGAGTGATCGGCACTTTGGAAGCGGGAACTTCTATCTATCCCGGCTACGCTCGTCGTCTCGAATTGACCGGTTCCGAAGGTACTCTCGTTCTGGAGCACGACCGGATAATTGCCGCGGACTTGCACCGGCCGCTGAAAGAGGAAGCTTTAGGGGCGAAAGAAGATACCAACCCCAGCGCCACCTCGCCCGTGGTTTCCGATGTTCGAGGTCATCAGCGGATCCTGGAGGACTTCCTTTTGGCAATCGAAAAGGATGGCAGACCGCTTTGTGATGGACATGAAGGACGGCGCTCTTTGGAACTTGTTCAGGCCATCTATCAGTCGTCACGCACTGGTCTTTCAGTGACGCTGGTCTAGGAAGAAGTCTTACTAGCAACTCACTTCAGTGAGGTGTTTACTCGACACTCATTAGTCTGGTTACCGTTTCAACGGTTTCTCTCAGGAAGCCGTTGAAACGGCTGACAGTCTCCGGCGGCGGACGCAATCACCTCACTGAAGTGAGGTGCTAATGATAGCTAAACTGAACGGTTCATTACCCAATCTTTAATCTATCATTCGCCAGCCTTCTGTCTGCGACCGAGCGCGACCGCGCGCTGGAATGCTGCCCAGACGGCTTTCGAGAGCACCGTGCGCAAGCCGCCTTTTTCCATCTGGTAAATTGCTTCCGCGGAAGTGCCACCCGGTGAGGTGACCATGTTGCGCAGCTCGGCGGGGTGCTTATGTGATTCTTTCGCGAAGAGCACCGAACCCAACATGGTTTGCAGCACCAACTCCTGCGCGACATGTCTCGAGAATCCCATGTGCACCCCGGCATCCACCAGCGCTTCCATAACGAGAAAAATGTAAGTTGGACCGGTGGCGCTTAGAGCCGTGGCCATGTCGATCATTCTTTCCGTCTCGACGTAAATCTCCTTACCCAGCGCGCCGAGCAGCGCGCGAACCTGCGCCAATTGCGCGTCGCCGACTTGAGGTGTCGCGGTCCAGGCGGTCATCCCCTGACCGATCTGCGCCGGAGTATTGGGCATTGCTCGAACTATTGACGGATGCCCGAGCTCGCTGGCAAGCGTCTCGATCTTCGCCCCCGCAACGATCGAAAGTACCAGCTGCTCCTCCTGTAACTGTCCTCGCAGCTCATTGAAGACCATGCTCAGCCGTTGCGGTTTCACGGCGAGTATCACGATCGAATTCTTTCGAGCAGGTCCATCGCTCGCTGGACCGGGGTTAGCAGCCTGTGCGTTGCTCTCAACGACACCGATACCGTATTTCGTTTCCAGTTCCTCGCGCCGCGCCGGCCGCGGATGGCTACCGATTATTTGGGCAGACGTTACCAGCTCGCGCCTAAGCAGGCCGCCAATGATCGCCTCAGCCATCACACCGCAACCAATAAAGGACAACGACGCGTCTTGCAGCGAGTCCATAAGATTTAATAGTTCAGAGTTCAACCTTTAGGTAGCTAATGGCAAGCGGCAAGCAAAAGCTCGAACTCTGAACTTTCTGGACACGGTCTTTGTTCACTGACCGATCACAATCTCTTTATTTGTCGGCCCGGCTCATCGACATCAAGCAGCCGCACCGTGCTGTTGATCCCGTGTTTGTGAAAGCATTCTGCGATTGCCATACCAAGTTCATCAAAATGATCCTGGGCCAGCGCGATTACGCTCGGACCAGCGCCACTCAGGGCAAGCCCGAGCAGTCCCGGACGGCGCGGTGTTGCCAACGCATCCGCAAGACCAGGGACTAATGACTCTCGTCGTTCCTGGTGCAGGCGATCTCGTGTCGCTTCCCACAAGAGGTCGTAATGATGTCCTTCGAGAGCCGCGGTGAACAACGCGGCACGCTGAACATTGTGCACCGCATCGGCATGACTGACGAGCGGTGACAGCGCCGCTCTTGCCCGTGCAGTTTCCAGGGCGGTGTGGGGCGAAACAATTATTACTTTGATATCTTTCGGCCAGTACTTCCTGACGGCGATCACGCTTCCATCTTGTCCCGTGCAGGCGACCACGAAACCTCCGAACAGGCTGGCCGCGACATTATCGGAATGCCCTTCCAACTCCGTCGCGTAACGGAGGACCAGATCGTTTGAAAGCTCGCGGTCGCAGAGTGCGGCAGATAGCGTAATGCCGGCGATGATAGCCGCGGCACTGCTTCCCAGACCGCTGCCGAGTGGAATCTCGTTCTGGGCGTCGATAGATATGGGCGGCACGGTCAGTCCCTGTTTCTCGGCGGCGAAACTCATGGCGCGGAAGATTAAATTATCCGCCGTGGGAGAAAGGCTTGTGCCGTAGCCCTCACCCCGGCTGCGCATGCGAAACGGTTGGAGAGATTGCGGGTCGACCGTGACGCGGACGGTCAAATAGAGCTGCAGGGCAAGACCAAAGCAGTCAAAACCCGCGCCGAGGTTACCGGCGGAAGCAGGCACGCGCACCTCTATGGCAGAGCCGCAGAGATTTGTGGAGCGTGGTCTGTCCTCGACGGCAATGCCTGCTTCGTCTGTCATGCGCTCAGTCGAAGCTCCTATCTTCAATGTGGTGGCTCTGGTCGTGAGATTCCAAATGTCGGAGGATGGCCGCCCTGGTCGCTTTTGAGTATAAAGGCTGTCCTGATGGTATTTGATTATGTAGTCGGTGTCCTTCAAAAGATGGCCGGTCAAGACGGCAATGACTTTCTCACCCCTGTCAATCACACCATCGTTGACCAGCCGCTTAATACCCGCGACTGTCGTGGCCGAAGCCGGTTCGCATCCGATGCCGTCGCGCCCGATGATCGCTTTCGCATCCGCGATCTCCTGCTCGCTAACACTCGAGACCCGCCCGCCCGTCTCCGTCACCGCGCGCAGAGCTTTCTTCCACGACACCGGCGCACCGATCTTGATCGCCGTCGCCAGGGTTTGTGGATGCTTTACAGGGGTCAGAGTCGGAGATGAGTATTCCACTGTTGAATTCTGTTCACGGCGCGCGAAGAGTTGCGCGAAAGGCGCCGCTCCCTCAGCCTGAACCACATGCAACCGTGGCAGGCGATCAATCACGCCGAGCTCAAACAGCTCCTTGAAACCTTTACCGAACGCCGCGCTGTTGCCGAGATTACCACCTGGTACTACGACATGATCAGGAACCTGCCACGCGCACTGCTGCAAGAGTTCGGCAGCGACGGTCTTTTGGCCTTCGATGCGAAAAGGATTGATCGAATTTACCAGATAGATCGATTCGTCTTCAGCAAGTTCCCGAATAATGCGCATCGCATCATCGAAGTTGCCATCGATCTCCAGGACTATTCCCCCGTAGTCCAGACTCTGGGCCAACTTTGCGTGACTAACCTGTCCGCGCGGCACGAGGATCGCGCATTTGAGCCCGGCCCGCGCAGCATAGGCGGCCAGACTAGCCGCCGTGTTTCCAGTGCTGGCGCACACAACTGTGCGGGCGCCGAGGATGCGCGCCTGCGTGACGGCTGTTGTCATTCCCGTGTCTTTGAAAGAGCCGGTCGGATTGCAGCCCTGATGTTTCAGCTTGAGCGCGTTTAGACCGCAATAGCGGGCCGCGCGCGGAGAGTCGTAGAGTGGAGTGTTGCCCTCGGCCAGAGAAACGATTGGGGCATCGGCTGAGAACGGCAGTAACTCACGATATCGCCAAACGCCGCTCCCATCTCTCTCGTCCGGGGAAGCGAGCCGTGAATGCCACTGGCGGCGAAGCGCCTCTGCATCAGCGGCAACGTTCGACTCGTTCTCAATCTCAAGTAACCCGTCGCAACGCGGACACACGTAAAGCTGCTCGTTGAGCCCATACCGCGCCCCACAATCCGGCTCGATGCAACGCTGCAAGGCAAGGTCAATAGTAACTGCAGTCATACAATCTGAGGGACCCAGGCACTGCCAGGAACGCTCTCCTCTGACTCGAAGCGTGAAGAGCGCAAGTGCAGATTGAACTCGTCATGAACGGCGGCTACTGCGTCTCGCATGGCCTTCATTTCCACAACAAACGAGACGTTGTACTCTGACGATCCCTGGGCGATCGCAATGATGTTTATCCCTCTTCTCCCCAGGGCACTGAATGTGCGACCGGCAATACCCGGTGTACCGCGCATCCTATCACCGACCACCGCGACGATGGCAATCTCGGAGTTTACCGTGATGTGCTCGACATCATGATGAACGAGATCGGAAGCAAAGGCATTTCGCAAAGCTTTCAAGGTGCGCGCCGCGTCCGTTGAATCAACAATGAAGCAGATATCGTTCTCAGACGAAGACTGCGAAATCAGAAGCACATTGGCGCGCACACTTGCCACCGCTTGAAAAGTTTTGGCCGCGACGCCAATCACCCCAACGATACCACGTCCACCGACCGTGATCAGGCTGACATTGGCAATCGCCGTGATTCCTCTGACACCATTGTTTGTCGGTCGCCCTGTCTGCGTGATTCTGGTTCCCGGAGTCTCAGGCGCAAAGCTGTTGCGGATCCAGACCGGAATTCCTGCTTCGGCGACCGGCCGCAGGGTTTTGGGATGGAGCACCTTTGCACCAAAGAAAGCCAACTCTGCCGCTTCATTGTAAGAAATTTCGCGCAGCAAGCGAGCTTCGGGCACCAGCCGTGGATCAGTTGACAATACGCCATCCACGTCAGTCCAAATG
>WNFL01020761.1_pt1 | contig 10160 bp, 10 predicted proteins | sample 5400361 | NCBI WGS metagenome assembly WNFL01 (sample SAMN13153351, study PRJNA577476) | soil metagenome | isolation source: 40 cm soil on Douglas fir-dominated hillslope | place: USA:California | collected 2013-09-17
GCCCATAATCACACACGTCTGACCGCGTTTCACTTTAAACGTGACGTGATTGAGCACCGGCCGGCCGTCAAATGCCTTGCTGACGTCGCGAAACTCAAAAAAATCTTCGGCAAAATGGCTGTGCGTCAGGCTTTCGGTCACTTCTTCTCCGCTTCCAACACGCGCAGTGCTTCTTCGTAATCAGCCGGCGTATTCATATTCCAAAAAAGGCGCCCGTCGCGATCAAATCGTTTCCAATCCTTTTCGTCAAGAACTTCCACATCGAGCACATTCAATGCGTCCGTGACTTTGCGAGTTCCGGCTTCGAACAACGGCCTAATCATTCCAATCGTGGAGGCCCGCCAGCAGGCGCACAGCGGCTCCCATCCATGTGTGCTCTTCGGTACGACAACTTCCGCGCTCGATTGCAACGCGCGCTCAACTAGGAAGCGCAGCCACTCCGTGGTCAGAAACGGCATGTCGCAGCCCAAAATCAGACACCAACGATAGCCGTACTTATCGACTCCAGTTTTGTGCAGCGCGGTAATAATGCCGCCAAGAGGTCCTTCTGCTGGCCAAGTATCCTTGATGCACCGTGCTCCAAATCGTCCATACCTGGTTTTGGGCCCGACTACGAGCGCTTCGCGAACCCCACTTCCTCTGAGAAGCTCAAGCATCCTTTCCAAAACAGCCTTGCCGCCCAGATCGGCAAGGGCCTTATCCTGTCCAAACCTGGAGCTCGCCCCACCTGCGAGTACGTAACCAACGGCCGGTCGGGAAGCCCAGAATTGTTCGGACTGACGCTTACGTTCCTCGGCGTCCGGCAATATTCGGCCATTAAGACCCTTTAGGATGGAAAGCTCTTCCCGCGGCACTATGCTTCCTCCATCGGCTCGCGGCCAGGACGCCGAATGCCAAGCTCGCGCAATTTTTCCTGCAAACTTTGCCTGTGCAGTCCAATGGTTGCCGCAGTCCGAGAAACATTCCAACGATGGCTGGCCAATTGTTTCGTAATCCACGCAACTTCAAATTTCCGCTTCGCTTCCCGAAAATCGCGTTCGTTCATACCAGTGTTCGTGCCGTTCAAAGGCTCTTTCTGCATGATCGCTTTTCCGGTGGCAACTTCCTCCGGCAAATCTTTCGCGCCGATTTCATTGCCAGCGGTAAGCACCATGCTCCGCTCCAACGCGTTTTTCAGTTCGCGCACATTGCCCGGCCAATCGTAACGTTCCAGCGCTGAATAGGCTTCGCGCGTAAGTTGTACAGCTCGATTCAAGCGCTTGCCGTGCAATTGCAGAAACGAATCGGCGAGCACCGGAATATCTTCCTTATGTTCGCGCAGCGCCGGCAGCTCAATGGTAATCACGCGGAGCCGGTAAAGCAGGTCTTCGCGAAATTTCCCCGCCGCGATTTCCCAGGGCAGGTTTCGATGCGTCGCGCTGATGACGCGAACGTCGACAGGAATCGATTGCGAGCCGCCCAACCGCTCAATCGTACGATTTTCCAGCGCTCGCAACACCTTTGCCTGCGTAACTGAGTTCATGTCGCCAATTTCATCCAGAAACAGCGTCCCGCCGTGTGCCAGCTCGAATTTCCCCTTTTTCTGTTGTGCCGCGCCGGTGAACGCTCCTCGTTCATATCCGAATAATTCGGACTCAATTAAATTTTCCGGGAGCGCCGCGCAATTCACCGCAACGAACGGCTTCCCTGCCCTTGGCGACCGCGCGTGAATTTCCTGCGCGAACAAATCTTTTCCGGTTCCGCTCTCGCCGAGAATCAAAACGGTCGAGTCCGTCGCCGCAACGCGATCCGCGATTTCAAACGCGCGCCGCATCTCCGCCGACCGGCCAATCATTCCGCCGAACTGCCCTTCGGTCGCCAATTGGCTTCGCAACGCCGAATTTTCTTTTTCCAGTCCGGTGAGCTTCAACAAATTCGCCACGCGCTGCCGCAATTCGTCCAACTCGAATCCCTTCACCAGATAATCCGCGGCGCCTAGGCGCAACGCTTCCACAGCCGTTTTCGCCGTATCCAAGGCGGATATGATTAATACTGCCAACTCATTCCCCTCTTCGCGTAGTGCTCTCAAAAATGACAATCCATCCTGGTCCGGCATTACAACGTCGAGCAACATGAGGTCCGGCTTCTCGCTAACGATCGCTTCACGCGCGGCTTCGGCCGACTCCGCTTCGGCAACGCGATAGCGCGACTCCAGCGCTCGTCGCAGTCCGTACCGCGCCGCCGCTTCGTCATCCACAATTAGAATCGTTTTCATCACCGCTCCTCGCTTCGAGGCAAAGTAATTACAAATCTAGTGCCGCGACCGTTCGCCACGGGACTCTCCCAGGAAAGCTTCCCGCCGCACTCGGCCACGCGCCGCGCCACAATCGCCAGCCCAAGCCCCGTTCCCTGTGACTTGGTCGTAAAAAACGGCTGAAGAATCTTTTCGCGGCTCGAAGCGGGAATTCCAGGCCCGCTGTCTTCGACTGTCACAACGCACGCGTCTCCGTTCAGCGCCATCGCATTAACCACGCATCCGCCGGAAGCAACCGCTTCCAATGCATTCACCACGATGTTCGAAAAAATGTCGTTTAAAGATTCGGTGCTCACAGCGACCGAGATAGGCTGCGCTGGTGCATCCAATCGAAGTGCAACCCCACGGCGCTCCGCTTCCGGCCGCAGCACACCAATCGCTTCCCGCAAAGCGCTCGCCGCGTCCGGGGTCGACGCTATTTCGCTCCCTCTCACCGCCGGCCGGCTGAATTGCAACAGCTGATTCAGCTTTCCGGACAGCCGGCTAATCTCGTCCAGCACCATCTTCGTTTCGCCGCGCATGCTCTCCGGCATCTCCGGATTTTCCAGCTGCACCTGTAGAATCGTTTTGATGGATCCCAACGGATTCTTCAAATTGTGCGAGATGCTCGCCGCCGTCTGCCCAACGAGCGCCAGCCTCTCTCGTTCCGCCAATTCCCTTTCCAGTTGGAGCTTTTCGTCAATTACCAGGCAAAGGTCGAGGGCAGCGGCCAGCGATTCGCACAAGAATCTCATCGCCGCATCCGATTCCCCGGAAATCATGGCGCCGTGCGGCCGCACATTCAAAACGGCGTCGATTCGGCCCGCGCGTCGAATCGCAAAACTCACGGATTCTTCCTTCGAGCTGGTCGCTCGGCCGGCCGTGTCGAGTTTCGGATCGAGAACAGTCAGCCATGCATCCGCAAAATCGAGTTCTGCCGCCAGCCGCGCGTCGATGAACGTGATTAAGTCTCTCAAATTGCCTTTGCGCGCCTCTGACTGAATCTGATTGCCGAGCCGGTTGGCGAGGTTCATTTCTTTGTGTGCAGTCTCTTCCAAGCGGCGGCTCAACAGCCGCTGCAGCGGCTCGATGAAAATAACGAGTGCGAAGAGCAAAATCGCGGCCGTGGCTTCGGGTGGCAGAATCGGCGCGAACCATTCGCTGATGCGCCGCACCAGCGCAAGATAGAGAAGCGCAACAAATGTCGTGGACACCGCGTACAACAGGTTCTTCTGGCGGCCAATATTCAGAAAATTGTGCCGCTGCACGAAGTAGATCAACGCGATAAACGGCACCAAAGCCAGAACCGACAACCCGGTAGCAAGTACTTCCTTCGTGTGACGGCTCAATCCGAAGAGATCAAAATGAATGCCACTGAGGGAGAACAACACGCCTACCAGAATTCCCCAGGCAAGCCGGTGAAACTTTCGTTCCGGCCGCCCTGCCATCTCCCTTGCGAATCGCCGCTCCCATCCACAGCTGAAAAGAATGAGAAGGAAAAACCATAGGACAAATTCGACGCCCAAAGAATTTCCTGGAATCGCATAATCGAAATCATGGGCAAGCAACTTCGCTCGCAACACCACTCCAAGAAAGTACGCGGCCGGGACATAGGCCAATCCCAATGCGACAGCCTTCGGCACAAGGCGATGGCTCATGCCGCGCGTCGTCGCAAACTCCAAATGCAGGTGGAAGAGCAGGGGCGGCAGGAACGTGAGGCCCACACCGATTAAGACCGCGGCAAAGCTGCTCAAGGACTGCGGCGGCAGCGAATAGAAAATCTGAGCGTTCAGCGCGAGCAGCGAACCGGCGTAGAAAAAGAACAGCGCGAGGCATAGGAAGAAGAAAACACGTTCGAAATTGCGCTGGCGACGGTAGCCAAGGATTACCACCATCCAGAACAGCGTCAGCAACGTTCCAGCAGTGAAGCCGATCAATCGAATGTAGGTGAGTGCGCTCATCGGAGCTGGCGTCAGGGAGCATCCAAATCTTACGCTGGAGCCAAATGCACGACAATCACCAAGTGCAAGATTTTTCTGGCACCTCGTAACGTTATATAAATACGTGGCTTAACCGCAGCGAGCCGTCATGTGAAATTTCAATGAGAACCATCGAAAATGCAGGGCAAAGCCTTGACTTGGAGTCCTTTTCTGCTATATTAGCACTCGTCTGAGAGGAGTGCTAATTTCCTGTTCTCCTCCCTACAGTAAGCCTGATAGCTCACCAACGGAGGTTTTTCGAAGATGGCAGTCAATCTGACGCCGCTCCACGACCGTGTGATCGTGAAGCGCATTGAAGAGAAGGAAACCGTCAAGGGTGGAATCATCATCCCTGACACCGCAAAAGAGAAGCCCCAAGAGGGAGAAGTGATCGCCGTCGGCGCCGGTAAGCGCGAGAAGGGCGAACTGATTCCCCTAGACGTGAAAGCCGGTGACCGCGTGCTGTTCGGCAAGTACAGCGGCACGGAGATCAAGATCGAAGACCAAGAGCTGCTGATCCTCCGCGAAGAAGAGATTCTCGCGAAGCTGAGCGGCGCGGCAAAGGCGGCCAAGAAGTAATGTAGGGCCCGCTTTCTGAAGCGGCCCGCGCAGTTAGGTTTTGCAGTAGCCAATCTTTAGATCGGCGGTTTTGTTCGGCTTCAGCAGCAAGCAAAGAATTTCACGGAGGAATCAAGCAATGGCAAAGACGATTGTTACGGGAGAGGCTTCGCGCCAGTCAATTCTGCGCGGCGTGAACGCCCTCGCCGATGCAGTGAAGATCACGCTCGGCCCCAAGGGCCGCAACGCGGTGATCGAAAAGAAGTTCGGTGCGCCGATTATCACCAAGGACGGCGTGACGGTTGCAAAGGAAATCGAGCTGAAGGATCCCCTGGAGAACATGGGCGCGCAGATGGTGCGCGAAGTCGCTTCCAAGACGTCTGACGTCGCGGGCGACGGCACCACCACCGCCACGGTTTTGGCGCAGGCCATCTTCCGCGAAGGCGTGAAGACGGTTGCGGCAGGCGCGAGCCCCACGGCACTGAAGCGCGGCATTGAAAAAGCCGTCGAAGCCGCCGTCGAAGAAATCAAGAAGCTGCACAAGGACGTGAAGGGCGACATGATCGCCCAGGTCGGCACCATTTCCGCCAACAACGACAAGCAAATCGGTGGAATCATTGCCGAAGCGATGAAGAAGGTCGGCAAGGACGGCGTCATCACCGTGGAAGAATCCAAGACCATGGAAACGACGCTGGAAGTCGTGGAAGGCATGCAGTTTGACCGCGGCTACCTCTCGCCCTACTTCGTCACCGATCCGGAGCGCATGGAGTGCGTGCTGGAAGACGTTCGCATTCTGATCCACGAAAAGAAAATCAGCTCGATGAAGGACCTGCTTCCCCTTCTCGAACAGACCGCCAAGATGGGCAAGCCGCTCCTGATCGTTGCGGAAGACATCGAAGGTGAAGCGCTGGCGACTCTCGTCGTGAACAAACTCCGTGGCACGCTGCAATGCGCCGCCGTCAAGGCTCCTGGCTTTGGCGATCGCCGCAAGGCAATGCTCGAAGACATCGCGACTCTCACCGGCGGCAAGGCCATCACCGAAGACCTCGGCTTGAAGCTCGAAAACGTCAAGCTCGAAGACCTCGGCCGCGCCAAGAAAATCACCATCGACAAGGACAACACCACCATCATCGAAGGTCTTGGCAAGGCTTCGGAAATCGAAGGCCGCGTCAAGCAGATCCGCGCACAAGTGGAAAACACCACCAGTGACTACGACAAGGAAAAGCTGCAGGAACGCCTCGCGAAACTCGTCGGCGGCGTCGCAGTCATCAAAGTCGGTGCGGCAACTGAAACCGAGCTGAAGGAAAAGAAAGCTCGCGTCGAAGACGCCATGCACGCAACTCGCGCGGCTGTCGAGGAAGGTATCGTCCCCGGCGGCGGCACAGCACTTCTTCGCTGCATCGCAGCCATCGAAAAGCTCAAGCTGCACGATGACGAAGCGGTCGGAGCCGGCATTGTTCGCCGCGCCCTCGAAGAACCCGCTCGCCAGATCGCTCTCAACGCCGGCCATGAAGGCGCTGTTGTGATCGGCAAGGTTCGCGAATCCAAGGACGAAAACTTCGGGTTCAACGCGGACTCCGGTGACTACGGCGACATGGTCAAGATGGGCGTAATCGACCCGGCAAAGGTCACTCGCCTCGCGCTGCAGAACGCGGCTTCGATTGCGGGCCTGATGCTCACCACGGAAGCTCTCGTGGCCGAGCTCAAGGAAGACTCTCCGAAGGCTGCAGCTGCCGGCGGTCCCGGCGGTGGCGGCATGGGCGGCATGTACTAAGACTAGTCGCGCAGGCACTCTTGCCTGCGCGGCTTGCTGATTTTTCCAGCTGGCCCAAAACCTCAATCAACGAAGAAGGGCGGTCCGACTCACCGGGCCGCCTTTTTCGTTACGAGAGTTGCCTCCCCATCCCTCCTCCGCTAAACTGCTCCCGCCTCATTTCGTGGACTCTCCAGGGGGAGTCAGACAATATGCCAGGACTTTTGCAGCGGTTCATGCCGCGCGAAGAGGGTTTCTTCGACCTGTTCGCGAAACAAGCGGACAATGTCGTGGTCGGAGCGAAAGCGCTCCAGCAAATGCTTTCGCAGTACACGGGCGTGCCCGAACAGGTGCAGAGCGTCAAGGCGATCGAGCACGAAGGCGACGAAATCACGCACGGTATCCTGACCAAGCTCAATCAAACTTTCATCACGCCCTTCGACCGCGAAGACATCCACGAACTCTGCAGCCAGATCGATGACGTCATCGACCTCATTGACGCCGCTGCCAGCCGCTTCGTCCTTTATCGCGTCGACAGAGTCCGCGAAGGCACGCTCGACCTCGTCAAAGTCCTCGTCTCCGCCACCGTCGAAGTCACCGCCGCGGTCCACGCCCTCAGTTCACCGGAAAACGCGCTCAAGCATTGCATCGAAATCAATCGCTACGAAAACGAGAGCGACCGCATCTGCCGCACGCTCATCGCCAAGCTCTTCGACGAAGAAACGAACCCCGTTCAAATCATCAAATGGAAGGAAATCTTCGAAGTCATCGAAACAGCCGTCGACAAATGCGAAGACGTCGCCAACGTCATTGAAGGCGTCATTCTTAAGAGCGCTTAGCCCGTGAACAGTTTCCACCTTCTTGTCATCGTCATCTCCCTGACTCTCGCCTTCGAATTTTCGAACGGTTGGCACGACGCCGCGAATTCCATCGCCACGGTCGTTTCCACACGCGTCCTCACGCCTTTTCGCGCCGTCGCCTGGGCTGCCTTCTGGAATTTCATCGCGGCATTTTTCTTCGGCACGGCCGTTGCCGGCACAATCGGCAAGGGCATGATTCACATCGAGATGATTTCCCAGCAGGTACTTCTAGCCGGCCTGCTCGGTGCCATCACATGGAATCTCATCACGCTAGTTCTCGGCCTGCCAACAAGTTCCTCCCATGCCTTGATCGGCGGCTACGGCGGAGCGGCCATCGCCCACGCTGGTTTCAAAACTCTCATTCTAAGTGGCTGGATCAAGCCGGTCGTTTTCATTTTTGTTTCGCCGTTCGTCGGCATGGCACTTTCTATCCTCCTGACGATTCTCACCAGCTGGCTCGTTCGCAAGCAACGCCCGCGGCGCGTCGACAAATGGTTTCGCCGCTTGCAACTCCTTTCCGCTGCCCTTTTCAGTCTCGGACACGGCACCAACGATTCGCAAAAAGGAATGGGTATCATCACGACCGCGCTCGTCGCCGGCGGCATGCTGAAATCTTTTGCGGTTCCGTACTGGGTCATCATCGTGTGCCACCTTGCCATGGGCGGCGGCACGATGGCCGGTGGCTGGCGCATCATCAAGACCATGGGCCAACGAGTTACAAAGCTCACGCCCTTCGGTGGATTCGCCGCGGAAACCGCCGGCGGCCTCACTCTCGTCATGAACGCTAAATTCGGCATCCCCGTCAGCACCACGCACACCATTACGGGAGCCATCGTCGGCGTCGGCGCATCGCGCCGCCTCACCGCCGTTCGGTGGGGCGTCACCCGCCGCATCGTCTGGGCGTGGGTTCTAACAATCCCCGGCGCCGCGCTCATCGGTGCCGGTCTCTATCGCTTCCTCGTCCCGCTGCTCAACCACATCCGCTAGCGGGCCTTAAACCAGGAACGCATTCACGCTTCCGTCCGGAAGTGTCCTTTCGAACAGGGTTACCGTCTAGCTAAAAACCGCAAAAATCCCCGCCAATGCCGGTCCAGAGCGCGATGATGGCAGTACAGCCCGAAAGGTGGAGAACGTATGACCGACACAAAGCTTCGAGGGCCCGTAGCTGCTGGCGAATCGCGGCCGCCCTCGCCAACGGAATCTGGCGCGGAAACACCGGCGCTTGAGCACGGGCCCGAGACTCCGCAAAATACATCGGACGCCGCTTCGCGATATTCGCCCGTAATCATCCGGAATCCGAACGGTGTGACTTCGCAATTAGCGGACTTTGCTGCTTTCTTAAAGCGTACTTGGCGAATTTGGGCCATCGCGTTCGGGATGTTTCTTGGATTGGTACTAATCATCGCCGTGTTTCAGAAATTGACGGAAATGGCCAAGGACGCTCAACAGAAGCGCTACGAAAAAGCCATCGCCAGCGTGACGCCGGAGCATCTGATCGCACGCTGCGGGAAACCCGCCGAGGACGTCACCAAAGAAGTTTTTCCAGTTATCCTGCGGACTATCCGCTACGACCGCGGCAGCAGTGAAAAATTGAGCTTTGCCTTCAGCAGAACGGCTGAGCAACAGAGTGACTGGGTTTTCCTGACCATGAAGGATGAAAACGGAACACGAAACTTTGATACACCTGAATCGAAGATTTTGGCGTTTTCTTGTCTCGATTCTACGAAGTAAACCACAGTACGAGCCGCTCGTCGGATGGCGAGGTCTGTCCTCTTTCGCTCCGGCTCACACGTCTAATCCCACAATCCGCATCAACTCAATTGCGTTGCTCTTCGTCACTACGCCCTCGCGCAACCGGTAATCGAACTTCATTTTTCCCTGCTCCACCTGATCCTCAAAATGGACGTTTTTCACCACGTCTCGAATCGCCGCGCCAACTTCAGTCAGGGCCAGATCGTGCGTTGTCACCATTCCAATCGCTCCCGCGTCCACCAGCGTCCGCAACAATTTCTCCGCGCCGATTCTACGGTCATGCGAATTCGTTCCATCCAGCAACTCGTCGAACAAAAACAGCAGCGCCTTTTCTTTTCCCAGCAGTTCGAACACGCTCTTGATGTGCAAAATCTCCGTGTAAAAATTCGACCGCCCTTCCTGTAGCGAATCCGCGCTGCGAATCCGCGTCCCAATCGAGAGCGGCGTCATCCGCAGAGAAGCCGTTCGCACCGGCGCTCCCGCCATCGCCAGCACCGCATTTATCCCCACTGTTCGCAGCAGCGTACTTTTTCCGGACATGTTTGACCCGCTCACCAGCAGCACGCGCGTCGCGCCATCGAGACGCACCGAATTTCTCACGCATCTTGCCGCCGGTATCAACGGATGCCCCAGTTCCTTCCCGTCGAAGAACGCAGGATCGTCCCTTTTTGCCTCCACCACCTCGGGAAATACGTCGCCAGGATGCTCATACGCATACGTTCCGAGCGAAATCAGCGCTTCGATCTCGCCTGCAATCGCCATCCAATGCCGCAGTTGCTTTCCATGGCGCCGCTTCCACGCCTCCGCCGCAAAGGCCACTTGCAGCGTATAAACAATCGCCCATTCCAAAATTTTCCCGAGCAAGCTGTCGCGCCCGTCCACCCAGTACACAATCCGTGCCAATCTCCGCACTACCTTCGACGCCGGTTCCCTGCCCTTCCTAAACTCCACAGCCAGTTCCGCCAACCGCTTCGCTTCGAACGTCT
>WNFL01118217.1_pt1 | contig 10160 bp, 11 predicted proteins | sample 5400361 | NCBI WGS metagenome assembly WNFL01 (sample SAMN13153351, study PRJNA577476) | soil metagenome | isolation source: 40 cm soil on Douglas fir-dominated hillslope | place: USA:California | collected 2013-09-17
ATCGACAACTGGCGCTGGGCCGGCGTGCCGTTCTATCTGCGCACCGGCAAACGGCTCGCGGCGCGCCGCACCGAGATTGCCGTGCAGTTGAAGACCGTGCCGTTCCGACTGTTCCGCGACACGCCCGTCGATGCGCTCACGCCCAACGTGATGACATTGCGCATCGATCCCGCGCACGGCACAAGCTTCGACTTCAACGTCAAGGTGCCGGGGCCCGTGATGCAGATCGGCCCGGTGCAATCGTCGTTCGACTACGCGGACTTTTTCGCGGAGCACGCGAACGTCGGCTACGAGACGCTGCTGTACGACTGCATGCTCGGCGACGAAACGCTGTTCCAGCGCGCCGACAGCATCGAGACCAGCTGGGCCGCGATGGAAGACGTGCTGCATCCGAAAGACGGCCCGTTGCCCGTGCACGGCTATGCGGCCGGCAGCGCGGGCCCCAAGGAAAGCGACGACCTGCTCGCACGCGACGGACGCGCATGGCGGCCGCTTGTTTCGACACGCGAAAAGAAGTGACGCGATGGATACACACTCAGGGGACTCATGTGGCGACACGCAAGGAAAACAAGGACAGCGCCGAACGGATTCTCGCAATCGACGTCGGCGGCACGGGGCTCAAGGCCGCGATCATCGATGCAACCGGCAAGATGCAGACCGAACGCGTACGCGTCGACACACCGCATCCGTGTACGCCTGAACAGCTAGTCGATGTGCTGGCGAAACTCGTCGAGCCGATTGTCGCGCAGCAACCGCCAACCTTGCTCTCGATCGGCTTTCCGGGCGTCGTACGCAACAACCGCGTGCTGACGGCGCCGAATTTCGGCAACGAGGGCTGGCACGACGTGCCGCTCGCGGAGCCGCTTGCCGCGCGGCTCGGCGGCCTGCCGGTGCGGATGATCAACGATGCCGAGATGCAGGGCTTCGCGGCCATCGAAGGCAACGGCATCGAGTTCGTGCTGACGCTCGGCACGGGCGCGGGCACCGCCCTGTTCCGCGACGGCGAACTGATGCCGCATCTGGAACTCGCGCATCATCCGGTCAGCAAGGGACGCGCTTACGACCAGTACATCGGCAACGCGGCGCGCGAGAAAGCAGGCAACAAACGCTGGAACCGGCGGGTCGAGAAGGTGATCGGCATCCTCGCTTCGCTGGTGAACTACGACAAGCTGTGGATCGGCGGCGGCAACGCGGCGCGTCTGACGATCGATCTGCCGGCGAACGTGGCGATCGTGTCGAACGACGCGGGTATCGAAGGCGGCGCGAAGCTGTGGCATCCGCGTTCGGTGCGCGAGTCGCGTCAGCTGCCTGAGGCCAATGCGTGTAGCGGACCGTTCAGCCACGGGTGGCTTTGACCGTAACATGGCGACGGCGGCGTGTGCTTAACCGCCTTCGTCTTCGAACTCTTTCGGATACACGCGGACGAGCACGATCCGCGGCCCGCGCATCTTCTTGACGACCACGTCGAAGCGGTCGAACGACACGCGCTGCCCTTCGGTCGGCAGATCGTTCAGCGCCTGAATGACCAGCCCGCCGACCGATTCCGCGCGCCCTTCGTCGATGTCGATGCCGAGCGCCCGCTCTAGCGACACCACCGGCAGGCTGCCCTTGCCCATCAGCGTGCCGTCGTCCATGCGGGTCCAGTCGGCGTCGCCCTGACGGAACTCGTCGTGGATCTGGCCGACCAGCGCGCCGAGCAGATTGTCGAGCGTGAGAAAGCCGATCGGCTTTTCGCCCTTGTGCCCGACGAGCGCCAGATGCGGCGCGCCCTTGCGAAAGCGGCGAAACAGTTCGAGCGCCGGCAGGCCGGGCGTCACGTACTGCACCGGCCGCGCGTACTTCGACAGATTTCAGGTGGATCATGCCGACGACGCGCTCGCCCGACGCATCCTCGAAGAGCGGATAGCGGCTGAAGCGGTGACGCGCGACGATCTGCATGTTGTCGCGTAGCGGCAGATCGCGCCGCAGCCCGACCATCTCGTGCGCGGGACGCATCAGGTCCGACACCGTGAGACGCGAGAAATCCAGCGAATGCGCGAACGTGTTCCACTCGTCCTGGCTGTATGCCGCCGTCGCCGCGGCGATGCCGCCTGCAGCACCCTCGCGACGTCCGCGCAGGATCAGCTTCAGTTCCTCGTTCGAATAATGCGTGTCGCCGCCGTGATCGGCCGTCAGGCCGGCGATGCGCAGTACCGCGTTCGCGCTCGTGTTGAGCAACCAGATCGCCGGATACATCGCCCAGTAGAACCCGTACAGCGGCATCGCCACCCACAGCGCGATCTTCTCGGCCTGGCGGATCGCGAGCGACTTCGGCGCCAGTTCGCCCACCACGATATGCAGGAACGAAATGCACGAGAACGCGAAGAACAGCGAAATGCCGTGAATGAGCTGCGGCGACTCGACGCCAAGCAGCGCGAACAGCGGATTGAGCAGTTCCGCGAAGGCAGGCTCGCCGATCCAGCCAAGACCCAGCGATGCCAGCGTAATGCCGAGCTGGCACGCGGACAGATAGGCATCGAGACGCCCATGCACCTTGCCGAGCAGACGTCCGCGCACGCCGTGGCTGGCGGCGAGCGTTTGCACGCGCGTCTGCCGCAGTTTGACCAGACCGAATTCGGCCGCGACGAAAAAACCGTTGAGTGCAACAAGCAGCAGCGCACCGATAAGGGCGACGACCTGAATCAAGGCAGAAGGCTCCGGAAACAAAAGTCGTCAGTATAGAGGCTGAAAGCTGAATGTAAGTTTATGCCTTCGGGAACGAGCACGGGCGCGGTCATGCGGCAGAGAGCGGAATGCGCATTGTGAGCGCCTGCTCGTTCTGCTCGAACTGCCCGTCATGCGCTTCGGCGACGCGCTTGCACAGCGCGAGCACCCACGAGATGCGCCCCGCTTCGCGCGGCTCGCGTGCCTGGCCGCGCGCGAATGCTTCGAGCAGATGCGGCAGCGTGGCGTCGTCGAGCGCGGCGGGTGCGGGCGTGAATGTGACCGACGCGTGCCATGAGGTGGCGTCGGTGCGGCTCGTGAGGGTCACGGAGGCGTCGCGTGCGCTCGCTTCGACGGCGAACGTCAGCATCAGCCACAGCGCCTGTGAAAGCCGCTCGGCATCGCCATTGAGCGTTTCACCCGCGCGCGGCGAATCGACCGCGATCGTCACGCCGCGCGCGGACGACAGTGCGCTGCGCACTTCGTCGGCGGTGGCATCGATCATCGGCCGCAGTGCAAACGGCGCGCGCGCAAGCGCGAGCGATTTCGTGCCCGCGCGCGTCGCATCGACGACGCTCTCCAGCAGTTTGACCTGCTGATCGACGCCGTTGCGGATGCCGTCGATCGCGCGCTGCGCGGTGGCGTCCGCCGCATCGAGCTTGCGCTCGAGCACGTATGCCCAGCTGTGAATCGCGTTCAGCGGTCCGCGCAGATCGTGCGACACCACTGACAGCACATGATCGCGCATGAAGAGTGCCGACTCGGCGCACAGGCGCGCCGTGCGTTCGGAACCGGAGGCGCCGGAAAAAACCGGCGCCGGCTGGGCATTACCGCTGGAAAACGTTGTCACGATCGAGATCCTGTGCGCGCTGCATGCCATCGAAAGTAAAGCCACATTATAGGCACGGGCACGCGGACATCCGCCGCAAATGGGGGTTATCCGGATGGCCTATGCCGTTCGGCTGGCTGGCGGCCTCGCTGCCAACGCGCCTACAATGTCGGTTTTGAACAATCTGTCTGGAGGAGTTCCCTATGTCGATCGTGACGACCGAATCCGGTCTCAAGTATGAAGACCTGACCGAAGGCACCGGTGCCGAAGCGCAGGCGGGCAAGACCGTCAGCGTGCATTACACGGGCTGGCTGACCGACGGCCAGAAATTCGATTCGAGCAAGGATCGCAACGACCCGTTCGCGTTCGTGCTGGGCGGCGGCATGGTCATCAAGGGCTGGGACGAAGGCGTGCAGGGCATGAAGGTCGGCGGCGTACGCCGTCTGACGATTCCGCCGCAACTCGGCTACGGCGTGCGCGGCGCGGGCGGCGTGATTCCGCCGAATGCGACGCTCGTGTTCGAAGTCGAACTGCTGGACGTCTGAACGCGGATTGACGATGGGCCACGTTGCCGTCAGCGCCCCTGTCGTTTCGTTGCGCCGCTACGGCGTGATCGAGGCGTCGGATGTGCACGACTTCCATCAGGTCGTGCTGGGGCTCGACGGCGCGATGGTGATGGCCGTGGACGGCGTCGGCCAGCAGATTGACAGCCGTTCGGCCTGGCTGATTCCCGCCGGCTCGCGTCATGATTACGCGGGCATCGGCGAAAACCGGCAACTTGTACTGGATCTGCCGGCGGCGTCGCTCGCGGTGCCCAAACGGCTGTTCGATCATGCGCGAGCTGTCGAGATCGACGGCGCGCTTACGCAGCTAGTGCGCAATATCGCAGCGGGCGCAACGGGCGGCATGCATGCCGGCAACGAAGCGCTTGGGCGACGTTTCAACTGGGATGCCGCGGCACGGTTGTGTGCGGCGATTCTTTCGGATGCCGGCGCGAGCGGCGCGCGGCGTGACGACCTGCCCGCGGCGGGGCTCGCTTTTGCGCGCATCGACGGCTGGCTGCGCGCGCGTCTGTCCGAACCGCTACGCATTGCCGATCTCGCCGCGTATTGCGGCTTCGGCATGCGGCGCTTTCATCAGCTGTTCAACGAGGCGTTCGGTGAAACGCCGCATCGCTATCTGCAACGGCTGCGGCTCGATACATCGGTCACGCTGCTCGCCGACCCGCGCTATTCGCTGACGGATATCGCGCTGGAAATCGGCTTCGGCGATCAGAGCGCGTTCACGCACGCTTTTACGCGGCGTTTCGGACTGGCGCCGGGGCAGTGGCGCGCGTTGCGGCATTGAAGCCGCGCAGGCGTTGTTGAATCGCGGTGCAGAAGGCCCGCGATCGGCGCCGTTGAAACGCCACGCGGTGCGGAAGCTTCACCCCCAGCGCCATCGCCCCGTGACGCGGCGCCGTGCAGAAATTCCACTGCCCACACCGCCGCATTATGAAGCGGCGCAGCACATAACAAAACGCGCTGACGCCGCTTGACAGGCGCAATCAGCCCGCCAGCCCCCGCAGCAGATCGCCGCGGATATCGTCGGCATTCTCCAGACCCACAGCGAGACGGATCAGCCCTTCGGTAATACCCGCCGCCGCGCGCGCTTCCGGCGTGACGCGGCCGTGCGTCGTCGTGGCCGGATGCGTGATCGTCGTGCGCGTGTCGCCGAGATTGCCGGTGATCGAGCAGATCTTCGTGCTGTCGATCACGCGCCATGCGTTCGCGCGTTGTGCCTCGGGCGTATCGCCCTTCAGCTCGAACGACACAATCGCCCCGCCCGCCTTCTGCTGACGCTTCGCGATCGCATACTGCGGATGCGATTCGAGCCCCGGATAGAACACGCGATTCACGGCCGGATGCGTTTCGAGCCAGCGCGCGATTTCGAGCGCATTCGCCGACTGCTTCTCGACGCGCAGCGACAGCGTCTCCATGCCCTTCAGCAGCACCCACGCGTTGAACGCCGACAGCGTCGGGCCCGCGCTGCGCACGAACGGAAACACCTTTTCCATGATGAACTGCTTCGAGCCGACCAGCGCGCCGCCGAGCACGCGGCCCTGGCCGTCGAGGAACTTGGTCGCCGAATGCATGACGACGTCCGCGCCGAGCTTCAGCGGCTGCTGCAATGCCGGGCTACAGAAACAGTTGTCGACCACGAACAGCGCGTTCACCGACTTCGCGATCTTGCCGATCGCTTCGATATCGGCGATCTCGGTGAGCGGGTTGGACGGCGTTTCGAGGAAGAACATCTTCGTCTCGGGACGGACGGCGTTTTTCCACGCGTCGAGATCGGTCGGATCGACGAAGGTCGTCGTGATGCCGAACTTGCTGAAGATCTGCGAGAACATGCCGAGCGTCGAGCCGAACAGGCTCTGCGAGCTGACCAGATGATCGCCCGCCTGCATCGCCGACATCACCACCGACATGATCGCGGCCATGCCCGAAGCCGTCGCCATGCACGCCTCGCCGCCTTCGAGTGCGGCCAGACGGTCCTGGAACATCGTGACCGTCGGATTCGTGAAGCGCGAGTACGTGTAATAGTCTTCGGAGTTCTTGAAGCGGTCGGCGGCTTCGGCGGCGCTCGAGAAGCAGAAGCTCGACGTGAGGAAAATTGCTTCCGAATGCTCGTTGAATTCGCTGCGCAGCGTGCCCGAGCGGACAGCGAGGGTGTCGAAGTTGAGGGAGTCGTCCATGTTCTTTCTGTTTCCGTTTTTCAGGCTGCGTTTGCCGTCGCGTAACCTGTAACTTCATCACGACAAAACGCAGCAACAAAAAAGCCCGCTTTGCGTCGGCATAAGCGGGCTTCATCTGCGGGGGAAAGCTGGAGCGTCGGCGGCGTGTTGCTGCTTCACCACCATTCGCTTTAGCTGTTGCTAACACGCGTGGCGCGCCGCGTGCATCCTGCGAAAGCGCCACGCACCACGCCTTATTCCACCGACAGCTGCAGATGCAGCTGCGAGCGCGACGAACCGCCTTCCATCGCTTCGCTGGCCGCATCGCGGTCCGACTGCGCGGACGGCGCGAGACGCGCGGTTTCGAGGCGATCGAGATACTCGGTCGTCACATCGCCGGTGATGTAGTTGCCGTCGAAGCACGACGCTTCGAACTCCTTCAGCGCCGGGTTGATGTCGCGCACCGCCTGCTTCAATGCGCCGACGTCCTGATAAACGAGATGGTCGGCGCCGATCATGCGCGCGACCTCGTCGTCCGAACGGCCGTGTGCGACGAGTTCGCCGCGCGTCGGCATGTCGATGCCGTAGACGTTCGGGAACTTCACCGGCGGCGCCGCCGAAGCGAAGATCACCTTGTTCGCGCCCGCATCGCGCGCCATCTGCACGATTTCATGAGACGTGGTGCCGCGCACAATCGAATCGTCGACGATCAGCACGTTCTTGCCCTTGAACTCGATGCCCATCGCGTTGAGCTTCTGGCGCACCGACTTCTTGCGCACTGCCTGGCCCGGCATGATGAACGTGCGGCCGACGTAACGGTTCTTGAAGAAGCCTTCGCGATACTCGATACCGAGTTTCTTCGCGACCTGCATCGCGGCCGGGCGCGACGAATCGGGAATCGGCATCACGACGTCGATCGGCACGTCGGGCAGTTCGCGCTTGATCTTCTCGGCGAGATAGTCGCCCATGCGCAGACGCACGTTGTAGACCGGCACACCGTCGAGCACCGAATCCGGCCGCGCCAGATACACGAGCTCGAAAATGCATGGGTTGAGGCTCGGGTTCGTCGCGCATTGCTGCGCGTACAGGTTGCCTTCGAGGTCGACGAAAATCGCTTCGCCCGGCGCCACGTCGCGCACGAATTCGAAGCCGATGCCTTCGATCGCCACCGATTCCGACGCCAGGATCCACTCGACGCCTTCCGGCGTTTCCTGCTTGCCGATGCACAGCGGCCGGATGCCGAACGGATCGCGGAACGCGAGCAGCCCGTAGCCGGCGATCAGCGACACGATCGCGTACGAACCGCGCACCCGCCGATGCACGCCCGACACGGCCTTGAACAGCGCGGCCGGATCGAGTTGCAGGCCCGAGCTGGACAGCTGCAGCTCGTGCGCGAGCACGTTCAGCATCACTTCAGTGTCGGAATTGGTGTTGATGTGGCGGCGATCGACGCGGAACATCTCGTCTTTCAGCTGCTGCCAGTTGGTCAGATTGCCGTTGTGGGCGAGGATGATGCCGAACGGCGCGTTCACGTAGAACGGCTGGGCTTCCTCTTCGCTCGACGCGGAACCGGCTGTCGGGTAACGCACCTGGCCGATGCCGGTGTTGCCCGGCAGGCTGCGCATGTTGCGCGTGCGGAACACGTCGCGCACCATGCCGTTGGCCTTGTGCATGTGGAAGTTGCTGCCGTTCGCCGTCGCGATGCCGGCGGCGTCCTGACCGCGATGCTGCAGGAGCAGCAGACTGTCATAGATCAGCTGGTTGACCGGGGATTGGGAAACTACGCCTACGATGCCGCACATGGCATGTCCTTCAAAGGTACAAAATTCGTAACGGCGGCGGCCGGTGCCTGGGTTCGTGCATCTCAGTTCGCACGTAAAGGCAGACGGATCGCGCCGGAGTGCTGCGGGCTTCCTTCCCTGCCCGCCTGAGCCGTCACACACGGACATAGGCAGCGAGCGTTTCCGGAAGCAGCGGTTTCAGTTCCTGCACACCTTTCTCGGCGTAGGGCCGCAGCAAGGCGTGTTGCCAGAATTCCTGCTGGGGCAGTTCGGTCAGTCCCGCGAGCGCGACCAGAACCAGCACCAGAATGACCCCGCGAACGAGGCCGAACATCAAACCCAGCGAGCGGTCGACACCGCTCAGACCCGTCGCCTGCACCAGCCGGCTCAGCAGCGCATTGGCAACGCCCGCCACCAGCACCACGCCGACCACGATCAGCGCAAATGCAATCAGCCACTGGGTCAGCGCGCCACCCGGCCACGTGGCCGGAATATAGGGCACGACATACCCGACAAAGCGGCATGCGATCAAAAACGCAGCGATCCAGCCGATCAGCCCGAACACCTCGGACAAAAACCCGCGCCACGTTCCGCGCAGCGCCGACAGGCCGATCACCGCCATTACAGCGTAGTCGAAGGCGGTGAACATTGGCGCCTTACTGTACTGCGCCGTTGTTCGCGCCCGACGTCAGGCCCGCTTCGCGAACCTTCGCAATCGCCGACGATGCCGCTGCGCGGTCGGCGAACGGACCGGCACGCAACAGTGTACGCATCGATCCATCAGACTGCTTCCGGCGTTCGGTATATGCGGGCACGCCCGCCGCTTTCAACTTCGTTGCCCAGTTGCGCGCGCTTGCATCGTCCGGGAACGAGCCGAGCTGCACCGCGAAGCGGCTTCCCGGCGGCGCGGCCGGCGTGCCGGAATCGGCCTCGGCTGCGGCGGCGTTCTGGGCTGCGCTGTCGGCGGTTTGCGCGGATTTCGCGGGCGACTTTGTCTGAGCGGTGGATTGCGCGGCAGAAGCAGGCGCCGGCGCGGTGTTCGCGGCTACGGCGGGTGTCTGCGGCTTTGTAGCTTTGGCGGTGGGCGCCGGCGTGGCGTCCGCGGCCTGTTTCGCTGCGGCGGGGGCGGCCGGCGCTTTCGCTGTGGCTTCCGTCTTCGGCGTTTTCGGTTCGGCCGGCGCGAGGCTCGATGCCGCTATCGGCGTGTCAGCAGCCGGATTGTCCGGCGCGACACCCGCCTGGGTGTCTTCAACGCTTGCCCGGGCCCTTGGCGCCGGGCGGAGCACCATCGGCAGCACGACGACTGCGGCGACAACCAGCGCGATCGCGCCGACCAGCCTGCGCCGCGCCCGCTGCTTTTCCGGAAGTGTCGGGTCGAGCAGCATCGCATCGGCATCGCCGGAGCGCTCCGTGCGGCGGGTTCGCCGCTCCACCCGCTCGCCACGGGCGGCCCTGCTTGAACTGGAGCTTGCGCCGCGCCGGGTAGGCGCGTCGTCTTTTTTACCGAACGAGAAAATTCCCATGAATGGCCTGGTTCGAGGCTGCGCGCGTTCAGTGTTGCTGCGATTTACGATAGGCCATCACACCCGCTACCGTATAGAAACTGCCGAAAACGACGATTCTATCATTGTCAGACGCTCGTTTTAATGCGTCTTGGAAGGCTTCCGCGGGCGAATCGAAGCGATTCACGCTGCTATCCGGGCCATCCGTTACGCCAGCCTCGTGCAGCGCGGCTTCGAGATCCATTGCGGACGCGCCACGCGGCGTCGGCAGATCGGTCACGCACCAGTGATCGACCTCGCCCTTCATGTGATGCAGCACGCCGGCAATGTCCTTGTCGCGCATCGAGCCGAACACCGCGTACGTGTACGGAAAGAAGCCCATGTTGCCGAGATTCTGCGCGAGCACCGCCGCCGCGTGCGGATTGTGGCCGACGTCGAGCACGATCGACGGCTTGCCCGGCAGCACCTGAAAGCGGCCCGGTAATTCGACGTTCGCGAGCCCGAGGCGGATATCCTGCGCGGACACCGGCAGACAGTCGCGCAGCGCTTCCAGCCCGGCCAGCGCCGCCGACGTGTTGATCAGCTGATTGGCGCCGCGCAGCGCCGGATATGCGAGCGCCGAACGCCGC
>WNFL01134924.1_pt1 | contig 10159 bp, 8 predicted proteins | sample 5400361 | NCBI WGS metagenome assembly WNFL01 (sample SAMN13153351, study PRJNA577476) | soil metagenome | isolation source: 40 cm soil on Douglas fir-dominated hillslope | place: USA:California | collected 2013-09-17
CCCGCCATCCACGCGGTGACACGGGCGCCGTAGAGCGGCGACCCGCCGGTCGAGACCGTCACCGAGAGGGTGCTGTCGCTCACCATCATGTTGGGCGGGGAGACGACGTTCAGCACCCGCGGCGTGTTGGTGAAGATCCGCAGGTCGGGATCGCCGAGCAGCAGCAGGGTGAAGATGGTCCAGCGGTACAGATTGTCGCTGGCGGCGTCACCGACGAACGGGAGCTTCTGCTTGGCCTGGGCCTCGCCGATCGCGGTCACGCTGTCCTGGAACAGCAGCCGGAAGTACTCCTGCTGGAAGTAGCGGCCGTAGTTGGGGAAGTCGAAGCGCGTGGATCCGATGTTGGTCACGGCGCCGCCGTTCGGCGCGCGCATGAAGGCCTCGCCCAGCGACTGCGAATCGATCGCGTTCGAGGTGCAGTCGATCGCGTAGAGGTTCATCGGGCGCCCGGTGTTGTGGAGCCCGAACGCGTCCTCGTTCGAGAGGTTGTTGTCGCCGCAGGACATCACGGTGATGTAGCCGTGCCCGACGTGGACGGCGATGTTGTAGGCCTGGTTCAGCGAATCCACCACCGCGGCCTTCCTCTCCTGGATCGATCCCGGCCGCCAGCGCGCATCGGTGTAGTTCTCGTACAGCCGCGCGTAGTGGATCCAGGGCACCAGGTCGAGGGTGGGCAGCACGTCGTAGTCCACGCACTCGGCGCCGTCCAGGATGGTGTACTGCCCCGGGCTCCAGTTCTGCGGGAACAGCACCTCGGCGAAGAACAGGATGTTCTTCATGTAGTCCGAGATCGGGAACTTCTCGTAGGTCAGGGTCTTGGCCACGAACAGCTCGGCGTCGTCGGGGATCTCGACCGGGGCGCGTCCCACGTAGACATCGGGCAGCAGGTCCGCGTCGTCCCCGGGATAGCTGGGGTTCAGATAGCCCTCGCCCCACAGGCTGTCCCCGTCGGCGTTGAAGTTGCCGTCCAGGCACGAGTAGTAGAGGTCGGCCGGGATGTTCTCCCCGCCGTACGCCGTGGTGCGGGTCGTGCGCACGGGGACGACGTCCACGTCGCCGCCGAGCAGCACCCAGCGGGTCCCCCAGCGGGTGTACGCATCCTTGATGAACATGCGGATGCGCTCGGCGTCGTCCGCGGCGGTTGGATACTGCTGGCGGATCAGGCTCACCGTGGTCCGCGAGCGGCTGGAAGAAGGGGGCCATCGCGTCGTCGGTGATGATCACGTAGGCCACCGGGCTGCCGAGCAGCGAGGGGAGCTGGGTGGCTTTGAAGGGTTGCGCGCGACGCGGCGCCCCGATCGAGGCCGCGGCGGCCTGCCGGGCGCCCGCGGCCGCCGCCGCCGGTGCGGAGTCCTCCCACTCCGGCATCACCCGCTCGCGCGCCAGCGGGCGCGCGCGATCGGGGACCAGCACCAGGCGGACCGCGATTCGCGTCGCGCGCTGCAGCTCGCCGGTGGCGGCGTCCCAGCGCGCCGGCGTGACCACCAGCATCGCGCGCGTGCGCCCACGCTCGAAGCCCTGGTATCCGAGGCTGACCGGAGTCTCGGGCTGCCATCCGGCGCGGGAGTAGGCGGCCGCGTCCGGCACCGGGTCGCCCGGGGGCGCGCCCCGGCGGATCTCGGCGACCGGCTGCAGGCGCACGTCGCGCGCCATGAGCTCCTGGTCGAACCCGACGACCTCGACGTGGTCCACGCGGTAGCCGTCCGGCAGATCCACGCTCTCGACGATGCGGGGCAGGGACGGTAGCCCGGCGCGTAGCTCGGGAATCGAACCACGCACTCCGAGGGCGGTGAACGCGCCGGTGGGCTTGAGCTCGAAGCGTTCGCGCCCGTAGCGGAACTCGCGCACCAGATCGAGCGCACGACCCGGCCCCGGAGTGAGCGCGAGGACCAGCCCGGCGGCGATCAGCAGCCGCGGCGCGCGCAGCCACGACCCGCCCCGCGGTGCAGCACCGCGCGGGCCGGGGGGAGCGCAACGAGGAGCGGGGGGGACGGGATCGGCAAGGCGGCAGTGGTTGGGTGTCATGCTCCCGTGGTCCCGAAGGCGAATTCGACCCGCCAAAAGGGTAGGGGGCCCGGACCCCCGGGTCAATGACGGACGCAGGGATTTCGACTCTGGACGCACTTCGGACCGGCCCCTATCATGCCGCACGTTCGCCGCGGCGCGACGCGATGCCATGCGCTGCGGCTCCCACGGCCCCCATGAACTCCCGACCCGCCTCCACGACCCCAGGTTCCGCGCCCGCCCTCGGCGCGATCCTCCTGGTGCTCGCCTCGGGATGCTCCGGCACCCCGGAGCGCACCGCGTCGGCGCCGGCGCCGGCGCCGGCGGCGGCCGTGACGTTCTCGGTGCCGGACGACTCCCTCATTCCGAAGGACGCGGTGGGTGCCTCGATCCGGCGCGGGCGCGCGATCGTGCTCGCCACCCACGACTCGCTGCCGGGTCACGTCGGCAACGGGCTGCGCTGCGTGAGCTGCCACCTCGACAACGGCGCGCGCATCTCCTCCGGCAGCTGGATCGGCGTGTACGCCAGCTTCCCGCAGTACAACAAGCGCGGCGGGCGCGTGTTCCGGATCGAGGATCGCGTCAACGAATGCCTGCGCCGCAGCCTGGCGGGGAAGCCGCTGGCGCTCGACAGCCGCGACATGACCGATCTGGTCGCCTACTTCGCGTTCCTGTCCCACGGGATCCCGCAGGGCACCAAGGCCGAGTGGCTGGGGATGAAGCGCCTGACGCCGGTGACTCCCGACCGCGCGGCCGGCCAGCGCCTCTACGACGGCGAGTGCGTCCGCTGCCACGGCCCGGCCGGCGAGGGCACCGCGATCGCCCCGGCGGTCTGGGGGCCGCGGTCCTACGCGATCGGGGCCGGCATGGCGCGGCTCCACACCGCCGCCGCCTTCATCCGCTGGAACATGCCGTTCGATCGCCCGGGCACGCTCACCGACCAGCAGGCCTACGACCTGGCCGCCTTCGTCCTCGACCATCCGCGCCCGGACACCCCGGGCAAGGAGAAGGACTATCCCAAGGGCGACCCGCCGGACGACAACCCCTATCCGGTGAACGCGCACCGGCCGCCTGCCAAGTCAGGGCCAACCGCTTCGCGCTGAGCGTCCAGACCGGGAACCTAACGAAACAGGCGAACTCCGGTCGCCTTGAAGGACGCGACCATCTCGGCCCCGACGGCGATCCCGAGCGCCTCGGCGGCGTCGCGCGACAGCTCCGCCACCAGCGCCGGGCGGCTGGCGAGCGTGATCCGCACCCGGTCGCCCGCGGGAGGCTCGGGCTGCAGGTCCTCGACCCGGCCGCGCAGCAGGTTGCGCGCGCTGCCGACCGGGGCGTCGCGGGAGAGCGTGATCTCGCGCGGATCGATCACCGCGAACACCTCGCCCTCGAGCCCGTCGTCGTCCGCCGCCAGGATCTCGCCCTCCGGGCACACCAGGCGGGTGAGGCCGCTCCCGGGGCTGCGAATCGCGCTCGCACGCAGCAGGTTGGTGCCGAGGAACTCCGCGACGTAACGCGTGCGCGGCCTCCGTAGCAGCTCGTCGCGCGCTCCCTGCTGGGTGATGCGGCCGGCCTCGAGCACCGCGATCCGCCCGCCGAGCGCGAGCGCCTCCTGGGGACTGTGCGTGACCAGGAGCGTGGCGCACGGCAGCGTGTCGAGCAGCCCGCGCAGCTCCTGGCGCACCCCGCGCCGGGCGGGCACGTCGAGCGCCGCGAGCGGCTCGTCGAGCAGCAGCACCTCCGGCTCCAGCACCAATGCGCGGGCCAGCGCGACGCGTTGCTGCTGCCCGCCCGACAGCTGGGCGGGGCGCCGCGAGGCGTGCTCCCGGAGACCGAGCCGGTCGAGCCAGCCCGCCACCCGCTCCGCGGTCTCGCGCGCCGGGCGCCCGAGCGCGCGCAGTCCGAACCCGACGTTCTGCGCCGCGCTCAGGTGCGGGAACAAGGCGTAGTCCTGCGCAACGTATCCGACCGGACGCGAGCGTGCCGGGATCCGGATGCCGGCGGCGGGTTCGCTCCACACCGTGCCCGATACCGTGATCCGCCCATGGTCGGGCTCGAGCAGGCCGGCGATCAGGCGCAGCAGCGTGGTCTTGCCCGACCCGCTCTCGCCCACCAGCACCAGGACGCTCGAGCGCTCGACCCGGAGCGCGGCCTCGAGCGAGAACCGATCGAGGCGCCGGCCGACCTCAAGCTCGAGCGCCAGGGCGGCTCCACAGCAGGCCGGCGGGCGCGAGGCGCAGCGCGAGCAGCAGCGCGAACGACATCGCGAGCAGCAACACCGCCAGGACCACGGCGGTGTCGAGATCGGACTGCAGCGCGACGTACACCGCCAGCGGCAGCGTCTGGGTGGTGCCGGGCAGGTTGCCGGCGAAGGTGATGGTGGCGCCGAACTCGCCCAGGGCCCGGGCCGCGCTCATCGCGGTGCCCGCGATCAGGGCCGGGCGCGCCAGCGGGAGCACGACGCGAAAGAAGGTGAACGATTCGCTCGCCCGCAGCGTGGCGGCGGCATCGAGCAGGCGGCGGTCGACGCCGGCGAAGCCGGCGCGGGCGGCGGCGACGAAGAACGGGGCGGCCATGAACGCCTGGGCCAGCACCACCGCCACCGGGGTGAACGGAAGCGTGATCCCGAGCGGCCGCAGCCAAGCTCCGACCAGGCCCATGCGGCCGAAGGCCATCAGCAGCGCGAAGCCCGCGACCGTGGGGGGCAGCACCATCGGCAGCTGGACCAGCACCTCGACCAGCGACTTGCCGGGGAAGCGGCGGGTCGCGAGCAGCCATGCGGCCGGCGCGCCGACGATCACCACCAGGGCGGTGCTGGCCACGCCGGTGATCAGGCTCAGGCGCAGCGCCGCGAGCACCCGCGGCTCGGCCAGGTGCGCCACCAGCGCCTGCGGGGAGACCCGCATCAGCAGGCCGGCGAACGGCAGTACCAGGAAGGCCAGCAGGGCCACGGTCCCGGCCAGCGCGAAGGTTCGAAACGTCCGATCGCCGGGTGCGGCTCCGGCGCGTGCAGCGCTCACGCGGGATCGCCCGCGGCTTCGCGCCCGATCATCACCTCGGTCGACTTCACCAGCGCGAATACTTCGTCGCCGGCCTGCAGGTGCATGCGCTCGGCAGACGCACGAGTGATCACCGACACCAGCTCCTGTTCCCCGATGCGCAGGACCACTTCGGCCATGATGCCGTCCACGCGCAGGCGGGTGATGGTGCCGCGCAGGCGGTTGCGCGCGCTGATGTCGAGGGCGCCTCGTCCCGGCCGCGGCGCCTGGCCGCCGAGCAGGGTCTCGAGTTGATCCTGATCGAACAGCCAGCGGCGGCCGACCCGCACCGCGGGCAGCTTGCCGTCGCGGGCAAGGCTTTGCACACGTTTCACGTTGAGGTGGAGGAGGGCCGCGGCGTCTTCGCTGCTCAGGGTACGCATGGGGCTCCTGGGAGGGTGTGGAATGGGCGTCCGGCGCTGTCCGACGACCCGGGCCGCCATCTTAGGACATCCTCGTCGGCTGTCGAGGGCCGGGGACCGGGTCTTGCGGGCGCTCCCTCGCTCCTCTAATTTCATCGCTCGACGGTCGGCGCCGCGCCGGCCCGTGCCCATCCCTCAAATGAGGCGGACGATGACGGTGCGGACGTTGACGGCTGGGGTTGGGCCTGGCGCACGTGAACCCCAGCGCCACGGCGGTCTGGCCCCCGACCGGAATCGCGCTGGCGGCGTGCCTGATCTTCGGTCCCCGGGTGTGGCCCGGCATCGGGATCGCCGCGTTCCTGGTCAACCTGACCACCACCGGCAACCCGCTCACCTCCGCGGGGATCGCGATCGGCAACACCACCGAGGCCCTGCTCGGCGCGTGGCTGGTGCGGCGCTTCGTCTCGGACGGACGGGTCCTGGACTCGCCGAGGAACATCTTCCGCTTCGCGGGGCTCGCCGGCCTGCTGGCCACCGCGGTGAGCGCCACGATCGGGGTCGGCGTTCTGATCCTCGGCGGGCTCGCCCGACCGGCCGGCACCTCGGAGATCTGGCTCACCTGGTGGCTCGGTGACGCGGCCGGCGCGCTGGTGATCGCTCCGTTCCTGATCTTGTGGAGCCGGACTCCGCGCTTCACCTGGAACCTCTCGCGCATGCTCGAGGTGGGGCTGATCGGACTGGTGGTGCTGGGCGTGGACTGGTGGGCGTTCCGCGGCCCGTTCAACGGCTTCCCGATGCGGTTCCTGATCCTGCCGGTGCTGCTGTGGTCGGCGTTCCGCTTCACCCAGCGTGAGGCCGCGACGGCGGTGGTCCTGCTCGCGGCGATCGCGGTGGTCAGCACCGAGCAGCGCATGGGGCCGTTCGCGATCTATCCGCGCGACGACGCCCAGGTCCTGCTCCAGGGCTTCCTGTCGACCATCTCGATCACGGTGCTGGCGGGCTCGAGGATCGCGTGGTCGAGCGCACCGAGCGGCTCGCGGGCGCGAACCGCAGCCTGGGCGAGCTGATCCACGAGCGCGCGCAGGCGGTGGAGGAGCTGCGGACCAGCGAAGCCCGCCTGCGGGAAGCCCAGGAGGTGGCGCGCATCGGTTCCTGGGAATGGGACGTGGTGGCCAACACCCTGTGGTGGTCGGACGTGGTGCTCGACCTCTACGGTCTCGATCGCACGGCGTTCGAAGGCCGCTACGAGGATTTCGCGTCCCACCTCCACCCCGAGGACCGCGAGCGGGTGGAGCACGAGGTCGCCGAGGCGATCCGCGAGCGACGGGCGTTCAGCTTCGAACACCGCATCGTCCGGCCCGATGGCGTGGTGCTGACCATCCACGGGCGCGGCCGAGTGGTGTGCGGCGCGGAGGGGCAACCGGTGCGCCTGGTCGGCACCGCGCAGGACATCACCGACCGTCTACGCGCGGAGGAGGAGCGCTCGCATCGCGTCCGCGAGCAGGGCGCGCGGCGCGAGGCCGAGGAGGCGAACCGGCTCAAGGACGAGTTCCTCGCCACGCTCTCGCACGAGCTGCGCAACCCGCTCAACGCGATCGTGGGCTGGGCCCGGCTGCTGCGGGATGGCCGGCTCGACCCGCCCACCACCGCGCGCGCGGTCGAGGCAATCAACCGCAGCGCCGACCTCCAGAGCCAGCTCATCCTCGACCTGCTCGACCTGTCGCGCATCACCTCGGGCCGCGTCGAGCTGCAACATCTTCCGGTGGATCCTCCGACCCTGATCGAGGAGGTGTTCGACTCCCTGCGCCCCACCGCGCGGTCGCGGGGCGTCGAGCTGGTGGGCCGCTTCGAGCGTCCCTCCCCGGTCACGATCGGGGATCCGCAACGATTGCGTCAGGTGCTGTGGAACCTGGTCTCCAACGCGATCCGCTTCGCGGCGGAGGGTGGCCGGGTCACCGTCGCCAGCGGGCGCGCGGCGGGCGCGCCCGCCCGGCTCACCCTGCGGGTCGAGGACGATGGTCCCGGCGTCCCGCCCGAGCTGCTGCCCGGGGTCTTCGACCCCTTCCGGCAGGGACGGCCTCCGCGCGCACGGCGACACGACGGTCTCGGTCTCGGGCTCGCGATCGCGAAGCGTCTGGTCGAGCTGCACGCCGGAACCGTGTCCGCGGAGAACCTGACGCCCCACGGCGCCGCCTTCACCGTGACGCTGCCGATCTCCGCCGCCGCGCCCGCAGGCGCCGCCGGCTCCGAGGAGCGCGAGGTGGCGCTCGCGGCCCACGGCAACGGGGACGGCGTCGGGACCGGGTCGCTCCAGGGCGTCCGGGTGCTGGTGGTGGAGGACGTGCGCGACTCTCGCGAGCTGCTCGAGACCCTGCTGAGGGCCCGCGGCGCGGCCGTGGTGGCGGCGGAATCGTGCGCCGGGGCGCTGGAGGCCTTCCTGGCTCGGCCGCCGGACGTGATGATCAGCGACATCGAGATGCCCGACGGCAACGGATTCGATCTGATCGCGCGCATCCGCGCCCTGCCGACCGAGCGCGGCGGCGAGGTGCCGGCGATTGCGCTCACCGCCTACGCCGGCGTCGAGCACGCACGCCGCGCGCTGGCGAGCGGCTACCAGGCGCACGTCGCGAAGCCCTTCGAGGGCGCCCAGCTGCTCGGCATCGTCGAGGAGCTGCTGCGCGGCCACCCCGCGCCGACCTAGAGGTTCTCCCCGGCGCAACGCCGGGCGTCCGGCTCGCGTCCCTCACCCATGACGGCCCGCACCCGGTGCCGCCGCCCGTCCTCGCGGAACGGGATCGCGGTCGCGCTCACCTCCTCGCCGTCGAGCTCGACCCGGGCGATCCCGCGGGCACGGTGCTCGGGATTCTCGACCTCGATCTCCCAGCGGGTGTTCCCGCGCCGCAGCACGACCGAGAACCCGGGCCAGGCGGCGGGGATGCAGGGGCGGAGCGCGAGCGTGTCGCCGTGACGCTCGATCCCGAGGATGCTCTCGAGCCCGGCGCGGTACATCCAGGCCGAGGATCCGGTGTACCAGGTCCAGCCCCCGCGACCGACGTGAGAGGGATGGGCGTACACGTCGGCCGCGATCACGTAGGGCTCGGCCCGGTAGCGCTCGACCGCCTCGGGGGTGCGCGCATGGTTCACCGGGTTCAACAGATGGAACAGCTCGACCGCCTCGTCGCCGTTGCCGAGCGCGGCCACCGCCATCAGCACCCAGATCGCCGCGTGGGTGTACTGGCCGCCGTTCTCGCGCACCCCCGGCACGTAGCCGCGGATGTAGCCGGGGTCGAGCCGCGAGTGGTCGAACGGCGGGGAGGCGCGGCGTGCCGGGCAGCAGCCCGGAGAGCACCGCCCACGACTGCGCGATCGAGTCGATGCGGCACTCCTCGCTCTGGGCCGAGCCGAGCGGGGTGCCGTCGTCGAACCACGCGCGCACGTACCAGTCCCCGTCCCAGGCCTGGTCGAGCCGGGTGGCCAGTTGCACCCCCTCCTCACGCCAGCGCACCACGCGGGCCCGATCGCCGCGCCGCTCCGCGATCCGGGCGTAGTCCTGGAGCACGCGCGCCAGGAACCATCCGAGCCACACGCTCTCCCCGCGTCCCTCGCGCCCGACGCGGTTCATGCCGTCGTTCCAGTCGCAGCTGCCGATCAGCGGCAGGCCGCGCGGCCCGGCGGTCATGCCGCGCTCGATCGCGAGCGCGCCGTGCTCGTAGAGCGTGGCCACGCGGTCCGAGGTCGCGGGGCGCCCGTAGGCCTCGGCCTGGTCGCGTTCGAGCGCGGGTCCCTCGAGGAAGGGGACCACCTCGTCCAGCACCGCGGCGTCGCCGGTGCTCTCGACGTAGCGGGCGATCGCGAGCGGGAGCCACAGCAGGTCGTCGGAGCAGCGGGATCGGATCCCGGCGCCGGAGTGGGCGTGCCACCAGTGCTGCACGTCCCCCTCGAGGAATTGGCGGCCGGCCGCGCGCAGCAGGTGCTCGCGCGCCAGCTCGGGCGCGGCGAAGCCCAGCGCCATGCCGTCCTGGAGCTGGTCGCGGAATCCGTACGCGCCGCCCGGCTGCGAATAGCCGGTCCGGGCCCACAGCCGCGACGACACCGTGGCGTAGAGCAGCCACTGGTTCATCACCAGGTCGAAGGAGTCATCCGGAGTACGGACCTCGACCGCCGACAGCCGCTCGTGCCATGAGCGCTCGACCTCCTCGAGCGCCTCGGCGGCCGCCGGCAGGTGCGCGAAGCGCTGGACCAGGGCGCGGGCGTGCTCGCGGTCGGCGCCCTGCCCGAGCAGGAACAGCAGCTGGCGCTGCTCCCCGGGCGGGATCTCGAGCCGGACCTGGAATGCCGCGCAGGCCTCGCGACCGGAGCCGAAGCGCTCGGAGAGCCCGGTCCGCCACAGCGCGGCCGCCCGATCGAGAGAGCGGTTGCGTCCCACGAACTCGAGCCTCCAGCCGGTGGCCGAGTCGGCCCCGGGCGCATGCGCGAACGCCACGCGCCCGGGGAACGCCGCGTTGTACGGGTTGCAGGCGAGCACCGCACCGCTCCGCGGATCGCGCTCGGTGACGACGTGCAGGTGCTCGCCGGGACGGGGAGGGCAGAGCGCCCAGTCGTTGTAGGCGAACACGCTCAGGCAGCGGGTCTCGACGCCGCGATTCTCGACGGTCAGCCGCGCGAAGCGCAGCGGCTCGCGCGCGTGGACGAACATCGCGAGCTGGTGGTGCAGCCCGTCCCGCTCGTGCTCCCAGCGGGTCACGCCGGCACCGTGGC